>Ga0209630_10003120_pt1 | contig 15307 bp, 15 predicted proteins | sample COG_01_FD_184745 | JGI IMG/M metagenome (GOLD analysis project Ga0209630, IMG submission 184745) | Pelagic Microbial community sample from North Sea - COGITO 998_met_01 (SPAdes) (version 2) | ecosystem: Environmental > Aquatic > Marine > Neritic zone/Coastal water | place: Helgoland, sampling... | reverse complement strand
ATTTTCTCAGATACTCAAACAGAAGGAAGAGATGATACAGGTTTTTATGCACAAAGAGTTTTACAGTATGATAATTCTTCTGTACTTCAGGATGTTTATTTTAGTGAATATGTTTTTCCAGTAAGAGGTGCACGATATAGAGAGCGTACTGGAGAGAATGTTGCAGTAGCAAATTTTGAATTCAGGTTTCCATTTGTTAATTATGTAGATGTGAGTTTTCCTGCAAGGATTAGATTTGGAAATATTTTTGGACATTTATTTGTCGATGTTGGTGCTGCATGGGATTCAAGTGAAGAGTTTGACGATAGTGCATTAGTGATAGCAAAATACGGCCTATCCGATCCAGAAGCTTCCGCAATTATTTCTACATTTGGTATTGGAATGAAGATGTTTACTCCTTGGGCTTTGGTAAGGCTTGATACAGCTTGGGATCGATATCCAAATGGAGATTATTCAAAACCACAATATATCTTATCTATAGGTTACGATTGGTAATCTCTTGAAGTTTACAGTCCAATCTGAAGATAAACATTCATTAGCAAGAGTAGGTAAAATAGAAACAGATCATTCTACAATAGAGACCCCTGTTTTTATGCCAGTAGGTACCCATGGGGTAGTCAAATCGATTTCACCTAATGAATTATATGATATCAATACTCAAATAATGCTTTCAAATACTTATCACCTCTACTTAAGACCGGGCACAGATATTATAGAAAAAAACGGAGGCCTACATAAGTTTATGAACTGGTCAAATAGCATTTTAACAGACAGCGGAGGCTATCAAGTTTTTTCATTAAGCAAGATGAACGAAATTACAGACAATGGAGTAAACTTTAAATCACACCTTGATGGAAGTATGCATTTTTTTACACCAGAGACTTCAATGGAAGTACAAAGAAAGTTAGGTTCTGATATCATCATGGCTTTTGATTATTGCCCTCCTGCTGATTGCTCAAAAAAAGAATTAAAACGAGCTTCTAGATTAACAGAGGACTGGACTAGACGAGCATATGAATATTTAAATAATCAATCACCTCTATATGGTCATCGTCAAACTCTATTTCCTATTATTCAAGGTGGAGTGGATAAAGAAGAAAGATTAAAATGCCTAGATCAAATGCTCCCATTTGCTACATGCGGTTTAGCTATTGGCGGTTTATCTGTAGGAGAAAAAAAAGATCCTATGTTTGATGTTGTAAAGTTGCTAGGAACACATATGCCTCAAGATCAACCCCGTTACTTGATGGGAGTAGGCAAACCTACAGATCTTGTGAAATCCATTTTATCTGGAGTAGATATGTTTGATTGTGTGCTACCAACCCGTAATGCGAGAAACGGTCAAATTTTTACACATGAGGGACCAATTAATATTTTAAATAGTAAATATAAGGACGACACATCCCCAGTTGATAAAAACAGTAGTATTTTATTTGCCCAAGAACATTCTAGGTCATATTTAAGACACCTATTTAAGGTGAATGAAATGTTTGGCATTCGTATTGCAACATTAATGAATATTGCATACTACTTTGACCTAATTAGTGAAATTAAATCTGAAATTAATAATAATAGTTTTGTAAAATGGTCTGAGGATTATTTACAAAGACACGATAAGTAAGGAAAAGATATGTTATCTATCGGAGATAAAGCACCAGCATTCACGTTAAAAAATCAACATGACAAAGATGTTTCTTTGAACGATTTTAAAGGATCAAGATTATTGATTTGGTTTTATCCTAAAGCTAGCACTGGAGGTTGTACCAAAGAAGGTATTAGTATAAGAGATGAATTTAAAACTTTTGCTAAACATAATATTGAAGTAGTAGGTATTAGCAAAGATTCCATCAAAGCACAGTTTAATTTTTCTGAAAAAAATAATTTTCCATATGATTTATTATCGAATATGGATTTAGATGTTATCAAAAGTTACCATGCTTGGGGATTAAAAAAAATGTACGGTAAAGAGTATGAAGGTATCATGAGAATATCTTATCTGGTTGATGCAAATGGTATCATTGAGAAAGTATATTCAAAAGTAAAAACTGCAACACATGCAATGGACGTCATCGAGTCTTTAGATGAGTAGAATTTTATTAATTATAGCAATTATTATACTAAACAATTGCGCATCTGTCCGAAATCCAGAAGGAGGACCTGTAGATGAAATTCCTCCGACACTTATCAGTACAAACCCACAAACATTAACAAGCATTACTCCTAAACAAAAAGTGACAATTCGATTTAGTGAATACTTAAAAGAAAGTTCTATAAAAAATTCTATTCAAGTGTATCCAATGGATGGTGAGAAAATAAAATATGAATTTAAAGGGGATAAGATTGATGTGACGCTACCGGAAAATCTTAATTATGATATGACCTACATGATTATGTTTGATTCCGGTCTTTTAGATGAGCACAGCATCCCAATTGAGCATGATATTAGTATACCATTTACGATGAGCTCTGAAATTAATACAAGTTCAATAGAAGGGTATGTTTATGGTGATTTTGATAAAGCAACTATCTTGCTTTGGAGAGAAAAACTAGATCGAGCCATTATGTTAGATACAGACCCAGACTACATCGCAAATACAAATGATGACAATAAGTTTACGTTCAACTATCTACCAGAAGGAGAATTCTCAGTACTCGCAGTACAACAATACGGTTCGAATATTGATTATACTAAAGGTCAATATGCATTTTATCATGAAACTACACTATCAACTAAAGATAAAAATTTAGATAAGATTAATTTTTTTATACATAAGGCCTCTGATGTAGAAGTATCAGAAAAAGATAGTTTGGCTGTAGTAGCAGAAAATAGTGAAGAGACAAAAAGAGTAGCCAAAGTATCAGGAACATTAACAGGAAAATTTCTTCATCCTATAAAGATACTATTACAAAATGATACCCATTCATACGTTCAGACAGTTGCTTTAGATGGTTCGTATGCAATTAATAATATTGTAGGCGGTAAATACCAATTGTTAGTATTTGAAGATAGAAATAATGACAATAAATTAGATACAGGATCTTTTGAAGATACAATACAAGCAGAAGAATTTAATGTTTATCCTGAATCTTTATCTTGTAGAGAAAATTGGGAGCTAGAGTTACCAATTTGGAACTATGAAAAGGAAAATATAGAATGAAGGTTGTAGCAGTAAGTGGTTATTTTGATCCAATTCATGTAGGGCATCTAGAATACTTAAAAATGGCTAAGAGTTTAGGAGATAAATTAGTGGTGATTATAAACAGTGATTATCAAGCAGGTTTAAAAAAAGGAAAGTCATTTATGCCCGAACAAGATAGATTAGAAATTGTTCAAGCTCTTCGTTGTGTTGATGAAGTGTTTCTCAGTATTGACAAGGACAAGAGTGTTTGTAAAAGTTTGGAGCATTTAAAGCCAGATATTTTTGCTAATGGGGGAGATAGAAGTCTGGAAGAAATTCCAGAGACGGCTGTCATGAAAAAGTATAACATAGAGATGGTAGATGGTTTAGGAGAAAAAATAAGAAGTAGTAGCGAGATTACAGGAATCAAGAGTGACACATAAGAAAAAAAATAAAAAAAATCAGCAGCTTCTTGATGATTTTATTGAATTAAGTCATAAATTTGATATTAAAATTATCCAAGATAAAGGTGATTTTAATGGAGATAGTTGCATGTTGTTTGCTGATAATGTTGTAGTAATCAATAAGCATAAACCTCTAGAGCAACGTTTACATATATTAGCAAAATGTTTTAGTAGGATGGACTTAGATAATGTATATATTAAACCAGTATTGAGAGATCTGATTGATAATATTGAACCAGATAATGAATATGTCGCATAAAAAACATTTATGGGCTCCCTGGAAAATGGAATACATCAAAAAGAAAGATGGATCCCAAAAAATCTTTTCAGATAAACCAAATGAAAGTGATGATAGGGAAAACTTTATTCTTTATCGCGGAAAAACATGCTATGTAATTATGAATTATTATCCATATAATAATGGTCATCTTATGGTAGTTCCATATGAAGAAAAAAATGCAATAGAAGATTTAGAGGACGATACTTTATCAGAAATTATGAAAGTAACAAAAAAAACAATGACTATCTTAAGAGAGCACTTACATTGCGAAGGATTTAATTTTGGAGCGAACATAGGTAAGGGATCAGGGGCATCAATTGAAAGTCATTTACACTTTCATATCGTACCTCGTTGGCCTTCAGATACAAGTTTTATGCCTGTAGTAGGATCAACTAAAGTTGTAGCACAAGGGTTGCACGATACCTATGATTTGTTAAAAACATCTTTTGAGGCATTAGGATAATGGATTTATTTTCACATTCATGGCTTCCTTTTTTATATCAATATAGTTTTGGGTTGCTAATTTTTGGTGGAGGATTGTTTGCAATCTTTAAAGCATATGGACATGAAGTGCTTTGGGGTGAGTATAAAGCATTTGTAGTAGCATTAGTCTGGGGATTCATTTATGTCACCTCCATCCATTTAATTATGACTATTGCTGCACTTAATAATGCTCCACAGCTTTATTTTATTATTCTTGCTGGTTATATTATTACTGGATTATTACTAAGTAGGTATATACGATGACTCCTGAAATAGCTACAAGTTCATTATTTTGGTTTATCCTAGTTTTTTATGTATCCTTTGTATTAGGTGCAGGTTTATTTTTTGCACGAAATAATCAATCTACAGAAGACTTTTTCTTTGGTGGTAGAAGATTTTCTTGGTGGTTAATTGGAATGTCAATGCTAGCTACTGGAGTAGGTTCGCATAGTTTTGCAAAATATGCATCAAAAGGATTTGAATATGGTTTTTCTTCTACAATGACCTATATGAATGATTGGTTCTTCATGCCACTCCTTTTATTTGGCTGGATTCCAATTATTTATTACATGAAAGTGAATTCTATCCCAGAATATTTTGAAAGACGATTTAATTCTACGGTAAGAAATTTATCAACCTTCACAATGATTCTATATCTAATAGGTTATATTGGAATTGGTTTGTTAGCCCTAGGTTCATTATTACAGCCCATTCTTGGTTGGGATATTGAAACAATCATTATTACCATTGCATTAATTTCCGGAATCTATGTTTCTTTAGGTGGGCAGACAGCTATTATCTTTACGGACTTTTTACAGGGAGTAGTTCTGCTCTTTGCAGGGCTCTTAATTTTTGGTCTCGGTATCGCATATCTAGGAGGGTTTGATATATTTTGGAATGCTTTATCTACAACTAATAAACTACCATTAGCTGACTTTAATTCACCGCCTGACTTTAATTTTGTAGGTGTATTCTGGCAAGATGGAGTAGTTGGATCTGTTGGATTTGCTTTTATGAATCAGGCAGTTATTATGCGCTTTTTATCTTCACGCTCTGTAGCACATGCTCGTAGAGCAACAATGATGAACGTATTAGTCTTCTTACCGATTGCTACTATCGCAGTATCGAATGCTGGTTGGGTTGCAAGAGCCATTACTAATACATCACCAGAAGTACTTGCTGAGACTACAAACCCCAATAGTATTTTTACAGTTGTTGCTGGTATTGTTGCGTCATCAGAAGCAGTATTCGCATTTTTAGTTGCAGCTGTAGTAGCAGCATTGATGTCTAGCTTAGATTCTCAAATTAATGCATCTGCAGCAGTGGTTGTCAATGATATTTATACACCTCGAGCAAAAAATCCTTCTGAAAAAACCCGTTTAAGAGTATCGATGTTAACATCTGCTGGAGTAACAATAATAGGAATTGGTGCAGCATTTTTATTTGCCCAATACGGCACCATTTATGAAGCACATGGAGCATTTCATAGTGTGGTAACTCCTCCAATGGTAACTATGATTTTCCTAGGAATCTTCTGGCAACGTTTTTCAGCTCAAGCAGCTGTATTGAGTTTTGTTTTAGGATCTGTGTTCATTGTTTTAGGTATCATATATCCTTTTGAATTAATCACTCCATTTGCGCATGGTACCGAGTTCGTTCCAGAAAAACCTTATTCTTATATCAGGGCATTATATAATCTAGTAGCTTGTGTGTCCATTGGAGTCATTGTCACTTTGTTCACAAAACCACCAAAAAATTACGACCATATTAAAGGACTTACTCTTTGGACTATCAAAGATGGTGCAGAACACTTTAAGGGTGCAAAGGTAAATCCGAATGCTGGTATTACTATTACAGTTCCTGGAAGCGAAATTATTGTATCTGAGGATGAAAATAATAAAATATGTCTTCCACAAAAATATATGGATCAAATCAAAGGCAATGTAGGGGACCTCATGTATATCAGTGATAAGCGTTGGTATTTAGGTGGATTAAAATCTACCCATGCTAATCTTGGATCGGTCTCTAAGTTTGATAGTGTGATTATCTCAAAAGATGTTCAGAGGCATGCACAATTTGATTTATCACGAGATTTAATTATCGAACTTGAAGTGTAATATTCCTTGTTTTTTTCATAATAATATGAAAAATTCTTTCACATATTCCGGAGTATTCACATATTCCGGAGTAGCTCAGTTGGTAGAGCGAGTGACTGTTAATCACCAGGTCGGGAGTTCGAGTCTCTCCTCCGGAGCAAGTTTTTTTCAATCATAAATCATTCAAAAAAATAAACTCTTGACATATATTTTTTTCTTTATTTAATATCCGACAGTTAAAATCGCTTTTTAAGATGTTGAAGCAGGTCTTAATGAAAAAATTGACCTGGCCATGCACTTAAAAAGAGTTTCATTACTTTTTAAAGGTTGAAGCAGATATGTATGAAAAAAACATGTCTGGCCATGCAGTTAAAAAAGTCTTAGGGGGCGTTTTTAAAAGTTGAAGCTAATTTTATTAAAAGGAGATTAGGCCATGCGTTTAAAAACAATTGTTCTATACGTGTGTGTTGCAATAACACAATTATTTTCACAAACTGGTAATTTGCTAGGAGTTGTTTCGGATGCGAACGGTTCCTTCCCATTACCTGGAGCCAATGTATATTTGGAGGAAACTAACTTTGGAGGAATAACTGATTCTGCAGGTAGGGTTTATCTTTCAAATTTACCTACTGGCAGGTATAAACTAGTAGTAGCATATATAGGATATAAAAATGAAGAAAAAGATATTTCTATTGAAGAAGGTAGTTTAAATAACTTTTCGATAGAACTTTCCGTTTCTTCCTTGATTGGAAATGATGTTGATGTTGTAGGTAATTCGTTATCAGGTCAAGCAAGGGCATTAAACAATCAAAAAAACAAATCAAATATTAGTAATGTTATTTCGTCAGATCAGGTTGGAAAGTTTCCAGACTCAAATATTGGAGATGCGTTAAAACGTGTCCCTGGAATTGCTGTATACAGCGATATGGGTGAAGCGAGATTCGGCCATGTTAGAGGAACTCCGTCAAGCTTTAATTCAGCAACAATCAATGGAGAAAGAATGCCTTCTGCGGAAGCCACTACAAGAAGTAACCAGTTAGACTTAATTCCTGCTGATATGATTCAAACCGTTGAAGTTATAAAAGCACTTACTCCAGATATGGATGCAGATGCTATTGGAGGTTCAATAAATCTGATTACTAGAAAAGCTGCAGGAAAACGAACATCAGTTACTGTTGGAAGAGGTGAGAATACCTTGGATGAAGCTGGTAAAATAGTACAGTTATCTGGAATGCATTCTAATAGATCGGAAGATAGCAATTTTGGATATATGTTTAATTTTTCTTTTTATGATAACTGGATAGGTACTGATAACATCGAGGCTGAATGGGATGATGAAGGTAACGTCAAAGAACATGATATTAGAAAATATCTTGTGCATCGTGAAAGAAAGAGTCTTGGTTTAAGATTTGACTATAATTTAGGCAATTCAGAAGTCTATGCTGATTTAAACTTTAATGACAGAGACGATTATGAAAATAGATATAGACTAAGAATCAAAGATTTAGATGAAGGTGAAGGTAGTCAAGAAATTAGAAGACAGACCAAAGCAGGTCTTCCTGGGAATGAGTATGGAAGGCTTGAAGATCAAAAGCTGTTTTCTTATAAATTTGGTGGTACTAGTTTTTTAGATAAGCTAAAACTTGATTATTCATTTAAGATATCTGAAGCATCAGAATTAAGACCAAATGAAAGATACTTATCGCTTAGGTTAAAAAAACAAACAGCTGTTTGGAATGAAAGTACAAAGAAACCAAACTATTCGTTCTTAAATCCTCTTGCAAATGACTTAAATGACTCTTGGGACTTTAGAAATATCATTGAAGAAAAAAGAGATACAGACGAAAAAGCAAGAAGTTTCAAGATTGATGCTGATTATAGCTTTACTGATAATTTAAAGTTTGAGGCAGGGTTCAAGATTAGTACAAGAAAGAAAGAAAGACGAAATGAGTTTTATGAGTTTGAACCTGTTGATGAAGATGTTTTCTTAGCTGACGCATTTTCAAATATTGTTAATCAAGACAAAAGCGAATGGTTAAATGATGGCAATGGAACTTCCTTTGCCCCGGGTTCTTTTGTCAGTCGTGAATTTTTAGGAAATTTAGATTTATCCAACACGGACTATTTTGAACGAGTCATTGTTGAAGAAGAGTTAGCTGGAAATTTCAAAGCTTCGGAAGATATAACTTCATTTTATGGTATGGCTTCGTATGATCATTCTGATCAGCTATCAATAGTTGGTGGGCTAAGATTAGAAAAAACATCTTTAAGTGATTTAGAAGCTAGAAGTTATGATGAAGATGAAGATCAAAATAATATCATTACAGCTCCTGACAATGACTACACAGACGTACTTCCTTCATTGCATATGATTTATGATTTAGATGGTGCTTCAAAGATTAGATTTGCGCTTACAAAGTCATTAGCAAGACCAAATTATTTTGATACTGTTCCATATCAACTAGTAAAGGTGGAAGATGAAGAAATTAAGGTTGGTAATCCCGAGCTTAACCCAACAATGTCTACCAATGTTGACGTTTCTTTTGAAAGATACTATGATGATGTTGGTTTATTTTCAGTCGGTATTTTCACAAAAGATATTAAAAACTTTGTTGTATATACCAGTGGTTTTGTGACACCGATAGATAACCTACCAGATTATAGTGGCTATCAACTAGAAAAGGCTTTAAATGGAGGGAATGCATCTCTACTCGGGACTGAAATCGCATTTCAAAGACAAGTATTGCCAGGATTAGGTCTTTATGCAAATGTTACAGTCATCGATTCAAAAATAAATAATTTAGATCCGCAACTTCAAGAAGATAGACCTGATGTTAAAGACAATCCAATGCCAGGTACATCTGAGCTGTCATACAACCTTTCATTATCATATGAAAGAGGCCCAGCTACTGTTCGTCTTTCACTAAATCATCAAGGAGAATTCCTTGAGGAGTTTAATGATTCAGAGTCTGAAGATAGATGGTATGATAAATCAACATTTGTTGATTTAAATGCAAATTATAATCTAAGAGAGAATATCTCTATTTACGCTGATTTCAATAATTTAACTAATCAGCCACTAAGATATTATCAAGGAAGTAGTAGATATATGATGCAAGAAGAGTACTATAATAGAAAATTTACTCTTGGAATAAAAGCTGATTTATAATAGTTAATTTTTGATATTATATTTTTCTAAAATAAGATTAATAACTCTTGTTTTTAATTATATAATGTCAAAAGTTTCTATAATTATCATATTAAAATAGTTAATAATAAAGGAAGATATGGATTTTCTTACACTTTGGTCTTTACTTGGATTTTTATTTGCGGTATACGCAGTTACTGCCAATGATAGTATCCAAACACTCGGTACATATATATCATCTAATAGCGAAGTGAAGTGGTATTGGATGTTTGGATATATGGGTTCTATCTTTTTAATAACAATGTTACAAGGTTTCAATGGCGGTGATCCAGCTTTTGGAAGGCTAGATAAGTTTCCAGAAATCGAAATACAATGGTATCATGCAATAGCACCATTAGTCTTGGTGGCATTGACGCGATTAAAAATACCAGTATCAACTACCTTTTTAGTGTTATCGGTCTTTGCATCATCTGTTGTAATGGAAAAAATGTTATTAAAAAGTTTTCTAGGCTATGCAGTATCTTTTGTTTTTGCTTGGGCGTCTTGGTTCTTAATTAGCAAGTACTTCTTAAATGAAGGCGAAAAAGGTGAAAACAAAAATAATAATTATTGGAGAATAGCCCAATGGTTAACTACTGGATGGCTGTGGTCAACATGGTTGAAACATGATCTAGCTAATATCATGATATTCTTACCAAGATTGGTCAACATGGTTGAAACATGATCTAGCTAATATCATGATATTCTTACCAAGATTTAGTACTGTTGACACAGTAACATACCAAGCATTTGTTATTGGGGTAATGCTTTTAGGGTTAGGATTTATGTTCTATGAACGTGGAGGTAAGATACAAGAAATTGTTTTATCAAAAACTAATACAAGATATGTACGTTCAGCTACACTAATCGATTTAGTTTATTGTTTTGTATTATACTATTTTAAAGAAGTAAATAATATACCTATGAGTACAACATTTGTTTTTATGGGAATGTTAGCAGGTAGAGAGCTTGGAATTTGGATGTCTCTTGGATATGGAGAATTAACATACACTAGTAGACATAAAAAGGCTATCTTTCCAATGTTATATAAAGATTTCCTTAGATTGATGCTAGGATTGATGATAAGTGTCTCTCTTGCATATGCTATCCAATGGTATAGCACACTTTAATCAAAATGATGTATTGCAGCACTCACAACTATTGATGATATTATTACTGGTATGAACCTTAAAAATAAAATCGTATTAGTTACGGGTGCTGCTAAAGGCATTGGTCTAGCCACCGTTAAACGGCTACTCAAAAAAAATGCTAAAGTTATCTTATGGGATTTTCAACCTGAAGATCTAGAGAATGCTGTAAAATATTTGAAAGCTGAAGGGCATGATGTATTCTCACAAGTCTGTGATGTCACCAATAAAGAACAAGTATATAGAAACGCAGAGACTATTAAACAAGATATTGGCGATGTTGATATTTTAATTAACAATGCTGGAACAGTATATACAGGATATATGTTGGATCGTACCGACGAAGAACTAGAGAATATGATAAATGTCAATTTTACATCAATGGTTTATACTATTAGAGCGTTTATGCCAGCAATGCTTGAAAAAAACAAAGGGCATATTATTAATATTTCTTCTGCATCTTCATTAATTGGTGCTCCTAAATTAGCAATATATGCAGCAACAAAATGGGCTGTCATGGGCTTGACAGAGTCTTTAAGACTCGAAGCAATTAAGATGGGTAAGAAGGGTGTAAGATTCTCTTCAATACATCCCAACTTTTTGAAAAAAGGCTTATTTGAAGGAACAAAACTTAATATTTTAGGCTCCATCTTTGCACCAGGGGTGAAATCTCATGATGTTGTTGCAAAAGTTATTGTAAATAGAGCAATTCGTTTTGGATTTCATTCACCTAAAATTCCATGGATTATGAATCAATCTGTTTTATTAAGAGCTTTGCTCCCTAGTTCCTTACTGGTAAAATTTGGTAGTCTTTATGGATTGAATAGTATGATGGATAAACATACCGGTTATAATGACGGGCGTTAATTTTTTTCTTTACTATGAGTATCGATAATAATTAGAATAAGCTCATGAATAACTCAATAAAGATATTAGTAATTATTTGTAGTTTTTCACTTTTCATAAGCTGTGAGAGTGAAACTAGTACACCACAAGATGAAAAATCATTAATTGTGACTTTTGAAGATTCACTAAGTTACTCTATGGGTATCAATATGGCTCAAAATTTACCAGAGACACAATTAAACCATGATCTTGTAAAAGAAGGAATGGATGATTTTTGGCAAAAAAAACAACCACGTTTAAATAATGCTGATAGACAGACAGTATTACGAGAATTCAATATAATAAATTCACAAATAGAAAGAGATGAAATGCAAGCAGCCGGAGAAGATGCTAGAGAATTATCTAGAGAGAATAAAATTTTAGGTCAAGAGTTTTTAGAAGATAATAAAGTAAAAGAAGGTGTACGCGTGCGCCAACGTAGTGGATTACAGTATAAAATACTTAAAGAAGGTTCTGGTCAAGTTCCAGACTATGATGATACAGTAACTGTTCATTACACTGGATCTTTGATTGATGGATATAAATTTGATAGTAGTTATGATCGTGGCAACCCTGCTGAATTTGGAGTTAATGGAGTAATAAAGGGGTGGACAGAAATATTGCAAATAATGCCTGTTGGTTCAAAATGGGAAGTCTATATACCTTATAATTTAGCTTATGGAGAAACTGGAATTCGTGGTTCTAAGTTGGGAGAATATGTTATTCCACCTTCCTCAGTCCTTATCTTTCAAATAGAGCTATTAGGTATCACTGAGTAATTCCCAGGCTTTTTAAATAGGAGACGTTTAATATGATGTTTTTAAAAAAATGGAATATAATACTGTTGATTGCATTTTCATCGTTAGTTGCTCAAGATATTAGTGGAAAAGTTGTTTTTGCTTACAGTAATTCCGATGATAGTAGCAAAATTGATGGATTTGGTTTAAACCGAGTTTATCTTAATTTTTCTAAAGAAATTTCAGATGAATTATCTGTAACAATTCAAACAGATGCTTACCCAGAAAGTTCTTCTCAAAATATTTATCTTAGAAATGCCAAAGCAGATTGGAAAACATTAAATGGAAATGTTGTTATTGGATTACAAGAAATGAATATGTTTAAAGTTCAACAAATGAACTGGGGAAAACGATATCTTGATAAAACTGTAATGGATCGTATGCAATATTCTAGCGCTGCTGATATGGGAATAGGATATTATCATTCAAAAGATAAATTTCATGGAAGTATTTTAATAACAAATGGCGCTGGTTTTAAGAAATCAGAAACCGATTCACATAAAAAGCTATCCCTACAGTTTATTTATGGAACTGTAAAGCTGTCTAAGTCAGATGGATTTAATATAGGAGCAGTTTTGTCTCATGAACCTTATGATAGAGATGGCGAAGTTACAATACCAGAAGAGCCAGCAGGAGAGTACAGTAAAAAAGTGTTTGGAGTATTTGGTGGTTATGCAAAAAATAATTTAAGAGTTGGAGCAGAATGGAGCCAGTTAGATGATTCTGGATTATTAGATGGAAATTATAACAATAATTTGACCTCTGTTTATTGTAATTATGCATTCAAAAACAAACAAAGTTTGATTGTTAAGTATGATATGGTATCTGGTAATAAAGATGCTAATTATGCATTGGTAGCAATGGAATTTATACCTACTAAAGGTTTGATGGTTTCACCAAATGTTCGTTCTAATGATGGGGCTACATCATTAGGAGTAAATTTCCAATTCCAATTCTAAAATGATTAATTTTTTTAAAAGACTGACTAAGATATTTATCGTATTGATAGCATTGCTATTTATAAGTAGCTGTCAGAACAATGATAAAATTATACTATCTGATCCTCTATTCTTTACCGAATCAATACCAGATGCTGGTATTGACAGTATAGGTTTTCTAATGAGAAAACATGTCATTGTTGTGACCGTGAAAGATAAAAATGAGATTCATTTATATGGTGCAATGGATGGAAAATTTAAAAAATCTATCTCACGCGAAGGCGCTTTTCCGAATGGTGTCACTGTAATAAGTGATCAATTTGTCCTTGTAACCGAAAGAGATAATAAGCATGTTGCTGTATTTAACACCTCTATGGAATATCTAGGTTCTTTTGGAGAAAATGAATTAGGAAGTCCTTATGGTATTTCTTACTACAAGGTTGATGATGGCAAGTACAAGGTTGTTCAGATAGCTATGAATACAATAATCCAAAACAGGATAGAATCCTATCATGGGATTTTAGTATTAATGACGATACTTTCGCTGTTAGCTCTGCATCAATATTTGGAAATCCAACTTTATATCAAGTAGAGAGCATTCATGTAGATAAGCATTTTAAAACAATGCTAGTTGCTGAAGAAATGGAAGAGCATCATAAAATAATGGCACTAGATCTAGAAACAGGTCAAACAAAAGTAGAAGATTTAGGAGATTTTAATAGAGGTAATGATCCTGAAGGTATAGCCTTAGTCATCAATAAAGATAATACAGGATATTGGATTTGTACTGAACAAAGTAAAACTGATAATCGTTTCCATTTGTATGATCGTCAAACCTTAGAACGAATTTCCACCATGTATTTAGAAGATGTTTCATACACAGATGGAATTACTACAGCATATATGCACGGAAATTGGTATTTATATGCAGTAGATAATGATAAGCGTGTTGTAGCATTCCAATTGCCTGAAATCAACTAGTTTTTCGTTATAATTTCATCTAGATTTGTTTCATCATGAATTATTTGATGACAAATTTCACAAAGTTTACATTTCCTATTACTCGAGCTTCTCATGAAAAAACACTTAAGTGATTAAACCGTTAATTCTATGCTTTATATATCTGTAGCTATATTTTGTATTATTTTGGTAGCGTATATTTTTAGAAATAATATTATAATGAATATCTATAAGCTCCCATTGATTAGAAAGTCTTGGCAATTACCAAATATGGCCGCATCAACATTTGAAGTTCCTCATAATAATACTAAACCTGTCGTTGTATGTTGTGGTGATAGTATTACACACGGACATATTGGATATGATTGGGTAAGTGCATTACGGAAGAAAGATGACTCAAAAATATATATTAATGCAGGAATTAATGCTGACTTAACATGGAACTTAAATGAAAGGATAGATAATATTATTAAGCATAATCCTGACTACATTACTATTTTAATTGGAACCAATGATGCAATAGGCAGTCAAAATATTAAGCACATCCAAGATTATTACGTATCCACAAAAGGATTGCCGCGATTACCTCACATTGATTGGTATTCTTCAGAACTAGAAAGATTTATTGAAACAGTTACAGTTCAAACAGACGCTAAGATTGCAATTAGTACACTTCCTTGGTTGGGAGAGCAATCTAATGCTGAAATCATAACAGTAGTAAAGAATCATAATGATATTATTAGATCATTATCTAAAAAATATAACCTAACTCTTATCGATTTATTTAAGCATTTTGAAGACTCAATTGATTCCAATAATAGCGTGCCATATACAACGACAGAATGGAGAAGACTAAGAGGGTTAAGAGCCGTTATTTTACATTATGTATTTGGATGGAGTTGGAACCGAACTGGAGAGAAATATAGATTAAAGTTGTTGTGTGATCATAT
>Ga0209630_10003114_pt1 | contig 15321 bp, 16 predicted proteins | sample COG_01_FD_184745 | JGI IMG/M metagenome (GOLD analysis project Ga0209630, IMG submission 184745) | Pelagic Microbial community sample from North Sea - COGITO 998_met_01 (SPAdes) (version 2) | ecosystem: Environmental > Aquatic > Marine > Neritic zone/Coastal water | place: Helgoland, sampling... | reverse complement strand
GCAAGCACCCAAGGTCTGTGTTCGCAGTTACAAGATTACCTCAAAATGCTCCTGTAATGATTGATCTTAGAGCTGCACTTAAATTGAAATAAGGAAATGAGAATGAATGATGTTATTAAAATCAAACTAGATGAAATCAAAATGTTAGTAACTGAAGTTTTACAAAAACAAGGGTGTGATTTACATAACGCAAAAGCATTAGCAAAAACTATTACAAAGGCTGAAGAAGATGGAGCTAGTTCACATGGTCTTTTTAGAGTGCCAGGCTACGTGGCATCCTTAAAATCAGGGAAAGTAAATGGTAAAGCATCTCCAAAAGTAAAAAATGTTACACCTGTAATTCTACAATGTGATGCCGATAATGGTTTTGCATCAACCGCTCATGAAAAAGCATTACCTATGCTTGCTGAGGCAGCAAAAACTAATGGAATATCTGTTTTAAGTATTAAAGGATGCTATCATTTTGCAGCCCTTTGGCCAGAAACTGAATATTTAGCTCAACAAAATTTAGTAGGGGTTGCATGCACTGCATTTAAGCCATCAGTAGCACCAGCAGGAGCTAAGGAAGCTTTTTTTGGTACAAACCCTATTTCAATGGCATGGCCTAGAAAGAATAATTTTCCAGTAGTGTTTGATATGGCTACAGCAACTATGGCTAAAGGTGAAGTGATGATTGCTGCCAGAGATGGACATATGCTTCCAGATGGCGTTGGACTTGGTGAAAATGGTGAGCCATCAAACGATCCTAAAGAAGTTTTAAAAGGGGTTCTACTACCTTTTGGAGGTTATAAAGGGTCAGCTATTTCTATGATGGTTGAACTATTTGCGGCTGGTTTAACTGGAGATGTCTTTTCCTATGAGGCCCAAGAAAATGATAATAATGATGGAGGCCCTCCAAGTGGTGGTGAGTTTATAATGGCTTTAAATCCAGAAATTATTGGTGATTCTAACTGGGAAAAACATTGTGATGATTTTTTTCAAAAGTTATTATCAATTGACGGTGTTAGACTCCCTGGTTCTCGAAGGCATAAAAAAAGATCTAATAATGAAACTCGTTCTATAAATGAAGAGCTGTTGTTAAAAGTAAAATCCTATCTTTAAATCAGCTACTGAATTCAGCCTTCTATGTTTTTGATAGATTTTAAATATTCGATCACTTCATTAATTTTGTCATCAGGCAGATCTTTGTAACTTGATCCAAATTTCGTTTTAACTTTTAAAGCAACATGAGCATATGGGTTCCTGCCATTTGGATGATTAGGATGATCTGGTAATTTATTAAGTAAAAAATCTCCTGTTAATTGTATTAATTTCCATAGCTGTTTTTTGTTATGATCATTCATTTTAAAATATTTTTAATAAAAAAAGTGTGATTCCAGGAAACAGGAATAAAATAACAACTCTAATTATATCACTAAATAAAAACGGTAAAACACCTTTAAATGTATCTGAGATACTTACATCGCCAGCCATTTTGTTTATTATAAAAACGTTTAAGCCAACTGGTGGTGTAATTAATCCTACCTCAACAACAATAAGGGTTAAAATACCAAACCATATTGCTGTTTCCTCAGCAGTCATTCCAAAATCAAGATTCATAATTAAAGGGAAAAAAACAGGTATAGTTAATAATATCATTGCTAAACTATCCATCAAACAGCCTAGAAATAAATATAATATCAAAATACAAGCAACAATTAAATAGGGAGATAAATTGTTTTTTAATGCAATTTCGCCTAACTGATTGGGTAATTGAGTAAGAGCAATAAAAGAGTTAAAAAACTCAGCACCTAATAAAACTAGAAATATCATTGCAGACGTAACTGCGGTACTCTCAATTACATCTATTAAGTCATTAAGTTTAAAGTTTTTACTTAATATTGCAATTAGACCTGTGCCACCAGCGCCAATTGCTCCGCCTTCAGTTGGCGTAAACCACCCTAAGTAAATGCCACCAATCATCACAATAAAAATAAGGATAATTTGCCATATATTTTTAAATAATGAGAATCTTTCTTTCCAACCTATTCTTGCTTTTGTAGGTCCAGAGTCCTTAACAAACCTTACATATAATGCTATCGCTAATATGTAACCTAGTGCAGCTAGAATACCTGGTATAAATGCTGCTAAAAACATTTTGGCGATATTTTGTTCTGTTAAAATAGAATATATTATCAGAATAACTGATGGAGGGATTAATATACCTAAGGTTCCCCCAGCTGCCAATGTGCCAGTACTTAGTGCGCCAGAGTAACCAAGACGTCTTAATTCTGGAAGAGCAACTTTTCCCATAGTAGCAGCGGTAGCTAATGAAGATCCACAAATTGCGCCAAAGCCAGCGCATGCTCCTATAGCCGCCATTGCAACTCCACCTTTTCGATGACCCAAGCAAGCACCTGTAAACTTAAATAAAGCTTCACTCATGCCGGCTTTGCCAGCAAAATTTCCCATTAATAAAAAAAGGGGAATAACTGATAGTGAGTAGTTTGAAAATAGATGCCATGCACTTGTTTTGACTTGAGACAAAATTGGTAGCCAACCTGCTATTAAAATAGTCCCTGAACAGCCTACTATAAGCATAGACAAGCCAATAGGAATCCTGAGGGCTAGCATGGAAAATAATATTGGAAAAGCTATTATGCCAAGAGTAAATTTATCCATAAGAACTAATTTCCTAATATTTCATTAATTTTTAAAATAAATGTATAAAAGCAACAAATAGTAAGAAGAAAAAACGATAGAATGACAGGTAAAAACGGAATCCAAATAGGAAAAGCTAGAAGCATAGTTTCTTCTTGGTAAACATACATATCTTTTGCCCCTAATATCATACGAGAGCTAAAGAAAAGAGCTACTAAACCAAAGATTAGCGAACTAGTTGCATCTAAAATATTAATTTTTTTTTTTGATAATTTAGCCGTTATAAAATCAACTATAACGTTACCATTTTTTAGATGACAAAGTGGCAAAAAAGAACCAATGGCTACAGCACAAGCAATTTCAACTAATTCAAAGTCACCTAGAAGGGGTGAAGAGAAAACAACCCTCCCAAAAATAGAAAAAATACTAATTAGAGCGGCTGTTAATAAAACAAAACCACCAAATATTGCAAAATACCTTGATGTTAAATTTAAAATACGTCCAAAATTATTATTTGGACGTATTTTAAAAGAAATTTTTTTTTTTACAAAACCCATATACTTAAGGTTTAGCTCATTTTCTCATATTTTGAAATTAATGATTTAGCTGTATCATATAATTTTTGTCCATTAAGACCTTTACTATTCGCATCTTTAATCCAATCTTGAATAACTTCATCAGCAGCTTTTTTAATTTCTGCTAATGGCGCGCCTGATAGAACGTGAAATTCACCACCAGCTTTAACGGCTAAATCACGGGCAGGGCCTTCAAATCCATCCCATAAGACACCAGCTTCTTTGGCCAGAGACATTCCAGAATTATTATCAATTACTTTTTTATGGGCTGGTGATAATGAATCATACTTAGCTTTATTCATTACAAATAAAAAGGGTGTTGTGTAAAGTCCCCTATTACCAGCTACGTTAGTGTGTGATTTTGTAAGTTCTTGAAGTTTAAAAGATGGCATTATTTCCCAAGGCACAACCATCCCAGTTATGACCCCTTTTGATAATGATGGTGCAACTTTTGGAATTGGCATTCCGACTGGAGTAGCTCCCAATTTTTTTAATAAACTTGTTGCAGAACGAGTAGGGCCCCTTAATTTTAGTCCCTGAAAATCACTAACTGACTTGATTAGAGTGTTTTTTGTATGGATCATTCCTGGTGAGTGAACGTGTACAGCAAGTATTTTATAATCTTTAAGATCTTCTGCGCCTGCTGTTTCTACAAATTCTTGAACTGCTTGAGCAGTAACTTTAGCATTAGTTGGCATAAACGGTAATTCAAAAACAGAGAGTCTTGGAAATCTTCCAGGTGTATAGCCAGCTACTGTCCATACAATATCTACAACACCTTCGCGGGCTTGATCAACAAGTTGAGGCGGCTTGCCACCAAGTTGCATCGAAGGGTACATTTCAGTGATTATTTCCCCATTACTTTCCTTTTGTACTTTATCTGCCCAAGGTTTAACAAATTTTGCATTAGAGTTAGCAGGCATCGGTACCATTGTATGAAATTTTAAAGTGATCTTGTCGGCTAATACAGGAAATGATAATCCTGCACCGATTATTGAAGTGGCTAATAAGCCGATAAACTTATTCATTTATATTCCTCCATATGAAAAAATTAATAATACATTTGTTTTAATAACTAAATCATTAACTACATATTTTAATAAATCAAATTGTATTTTAAAATTTTTTGTATAAATTCTTATTATATGATAATTTTAGAATTAATTATTTCTTTAATTATCAATATAATATATAATTTAATTATATTTAGGTAAAGGTATGTCTAATGTCTATTAATGCATTGAGTTACATAGGAGTAAATTCTGATAAATTAGATGAGTGGCAAAATTTTGCCATTAAAAACTTAGGTATGCAGAAAGTAGATTATACTAAAAAATCTTTATGCTTTAGGATGGATAACCATAAACAAAGGTTTACTATTTCTGGTGAGCCAGGAGACAAACTTGCTTTCCTTGGATGGGAAGTTGAAGAAAAATCTGATCTTGAAATGTATGCAAAAAGGTTAGACTCTCTTGGTGTTTCTCTAAAGTCAGGGGATAATAATCTTTGTGACATGAGGTTTGTCGAAGAATTGCTTTATTTTGACGATCCGGCAGGTAACAGGATTGAACTAGTATATAAGCCACAAATTGATAAAAATCCTTTTATACCAGGACGTCCTATATCAGGATTTAAAACTGATGTTTGTGGTTTAGGACATGCAGTATTACACGTTTCAAATATTGATGACTTAATACCTTTTTATAGAGACACTCTTGATTTTAAAATAAGTGATTATAGTTATGACCCAATTTCATTATGTTTTTTTCATGTAAATGGACGTCATCATAGCTTTGCTCTAATTGGCACTGGCCAACAAGGTTTTCATCACTTCATGGTAGAATATCAAAATCTTGACGATGTTGGCCAAGGGTATGATCTACTTCAATATAATGAAGGTGCAATTGCTTATACATTGGGAAGGCACACAAATGATTATATGACCTCATTTTATGCCCATACACCTTCTGGGTTTTTTATTGAAAATGGTTGGGGAGGTAGGATTATTGATCCGAGCACGTGGATGCCCCATGAAACAAGTTCAGGGCCAAGTTTTTGGGGGCATGAAAGATTATACTTACCTGACAAAGAGAGATTAAAATTCAGACAAAAACGTTTCGAAACGGCTCAGGAAGGAAAACAGTCTCCAATGATAGTTGATTGTCCTTGGCTTTATCAAAATATTAGAAAAAATGAATTTAAATAAACTGATAAATAGAATGAAATTTAAAAGAAGATGAATAATAAAAATTTCGATGTTGTAATTGTAGGTTTGGGTCCTGTGGGAGCTACTTTAGCTAATTTGCTAGCTATGAATGATTTATCAGTTCTCATTTTAGAAAAAGAAGCAGGCTTATATGATTTGCCTCGGGCAGTACATTTTGATGATGAAGTGATGAGAGTTTTTAACACCATAGGCATAGCAAAAGGTTTGTCTAAAAAATTAATTATTAATAAAGGAACAAAATTTATTGATGAAAAAGGGAAAATACTTCTTGATTGGCCAAGGCCAAAGATAATTACAGAAAATGGTTGGTTTCCAAGTTATCGCTTTCATCAACCTGATTTAGAAAGAAGTCTTCGCTACAAACTAAAGAAATTTAGTAAAGTTAAAATTTTACAAAATTCGGAAGTATATGGAACTATCAATCATGAAAATTTTACTACTGTTAGTTTCAGAAATACAAGGACCGATAAAAATTATTCAGTGAGATCTCAATATGTAATTGGTTGTGATGGTGCTAATTCGTTTATCAGAAAACATATTAAATCAGAACTGGAACACCTTGGATTTGAGCAGAGGTGGGTGGTTATTGACCTTATATTAAATAAAAATAAAAATAACTTACCTGATAGAACTATTCAATATTGTAATGCAAACAGACCAGCGACATACTGTAGGAACGTAGGTAAAAGAAGAAGATGGGAAATAGCTCTTAAAGATAATGAAAGCCCTGAAAAATTTTTCAATGAAAAAACCTTGTGGCAGTTCTTAAGTCAATGGGTATTACCAAGTGAAGCTAAAATTGAACGAAAAACTATTTACACATTTCAATCTGCTATTGCTAAACAGTGGAGAAGAGGTCGTTTATTTTTAGTTGGAGATGCTGCGCATTTAACGCCTCCATTTATGGGTCAAGGAATGTGTGCGGGAATAAGGGATGCTTCAAACTTAGCTTGGAAAATAAGTATATGTTGTAAAAGAGGAAACAATGAAAAATTACTCGATAGTTATCAAACAGAGAGATCTTCAAATGTAAGGGATTATATTCAAACTGCCATGAAAATGGGTGAACTACTTAACTCTATTGGTGGTTCAAAAGTAGCAGATACTGTTTTTATTCAACCAGATGGTACAATAAAAATGAATACAATTAAACCCACACTAGGAAAGGGTTTAGGTGATTGTACAGATGTGAATAGAGGGAAAGTTTTTCCATCTTTAAATAAAGATTTTAGAAACGATATTGATAATTTATATTCTGTTAAACCTATTCTAATAACAAATAAGAAAATAGACAAAAAACAGATTAAAATTGGCGTTTTAGACCATATCGAAATGCCAGAAGTTAAGACATTATTAAAAAAATTTGGAACAAGTAGTTTAATTGTTCGTCCAGATAGATTTATTCTTGCTAGCACTAAAAGTGATGACTTAAAAACATTTTGTGATCATCACCTTGGTCCAATTTATAGTCCATAGGTTCCAAATGTCAGGTTTTCTAAGGTATAATAAAATTCTAAACCTATTTTCAGAATATAGAAGTTCCTGGACAGTTGCAGAAATTTCAGAAAAACTAAAAACACCATCTAGTACAATATATAGAATTGTACGTGAAATGGTTTTAGCAGAGTTTCTTGAAAGTGCAGCTGGTGCTTATTTTAGGCTAGGACCAGCCTTTATTAAATTTAATCGTACAATAAATTTGTCTGATCCTTTAGTCAGAGCAGGACAACCCTTTTTAGAAAAATTGGCTAATGAAAATCCAATTGTTAGCGTTAATGTTTTAGCTAGGCTTTACAGTAAAAAAGTTATGTGTGTGGCTGATTTTAAAAGCCCATCTTTTAAAAATAATACCAGTTATCAAAAAGGTAAATTAATGCCTTTAATGTATGGTGCAACTTCAAGAGCAATAATTATGCAGATTAATGGAAAACGGTTGGAGGATCTTTTAAGTTCTGAAACTTTCAAAACAGGTAATGAAAAAGATTATTTTTTAAAGAGCTTAAAAAATGATAAAAAAAAGGGCTATTGTTGTACCCAAGGACAAGTAGATAGAGATCTTATTGGTTTTGCCGTTCCTATCCATAGCAAAAAATTAGGTATTGAGGCATCACTAAGTTCAATCTTTAATTTAAAGGATTTTCTTCCTGAACATGAACCTATTATTTATGCTAATTTATCAAGTTATGGTTTATTAATTGAGAAGTATATAAGCCAAATATTCAATGATATAGAAATTTACCATCACAATGGAGTTTCATTAACAAAGGAAGAAATATGACATTAAGTGCTGTGCAAGCGGATATATTCTTACATCATCTAGAAATACAAAGTAAGAATCCAGAAAAATTGTCAAAATTTTATGCAAATGTGATGGGCATGAAAATTAATAGAATATCAGACCAAAAATTTATATGCGACGGCCCAGAACGAAGAATAATAATAACTTTAGGCATAAACAAAACCCTAAGTTATGCCGGTATGGTTTGTAGAAATGAATCAAATCTTTATGGATTTAAAGATTTCTTAATTAAAAAAGAATTAAATTTACTTGAATTCAAATCAGATTTTTATAAGTCTGGTTCTTTTTCAGTAAAGGATCCTGACGGTAATTTAATTTGTTTTGGTGTTTTAGAAGAGAACAACAAAAGTCAGCTAAAAGGAATACATGCACCATTACAACATTTAACTTTTGCTTCAAAGGATGTAGATGCATTCCAAAATTTCTATGCAAATAAACTTGGCTTTCAACTTACAGACTGTGTAGTGAATGAAAGTGGTGAGCTTGCAACGTGTTTTGTCACTTCTAACCATCAGCATCACACCATAGCTTGTTTTAAATCTTCTTCAAAGGGTATGGATCATCATTCATATGAGGCAGGAGATTGGAATTACATAAAAAATTGGTGTGATCATTTTGCTTCAAATAATATTAAATTGATGTGGGGTCCTGGTAGACATGGACCGGGAAATAATTTATTTGTATTTATTGAAGATATAGATGGTAATTGGATAGAAATTTCTGCTGAGTTAGAAACGGTTCATGGTCGACCGGTTAAAAACTGGCCTCAAGAAGAAAGAACCCTAAATCTGTGGGGTAACGCAATTATGAGATCTTAAAAAGGAAAAAAAATGAAATTATTAAGCTTTGTTAGATTAGGTAAACCTGGATTTGGAGCCGTTGTTAGAGATGGTATTATAGACCTAACAGGTAAACTCGATCCAGATATTAATACATTAAAAGAATTAATATCACTGAATATGGAAGATCAAGCAGAAGAGTATATAGCCAGTAAAACAAAAGATTTATCATTTTCAGATATAACTTTTTTACCAGTTATACCAGATCCAGAAAAAATAATGTGTATTGGATTAAATTACCTAGAACACAAGAAGGAAACTGGCAGACCAGACGTTGATAATCCCACTATTTTTACTAGATTTGCAGATTCACAAGTAGCTCATTTACAACCTATGATTAAACCAGACAATTCAGATCGTTTTGATTATGAAGCAGAAATGGCAATCATAATTGGCAAAGGGGGAAGATTTATTAGTGAAGATGATGCTTTAAACCATATAGCTGGCTATGCATGTTATAATGATGGAAGTATTAGAAATTATCAAAGACACACATCTCAATTCACCCCTGGTAAAACATTTCCGGGCACTGGTGGTTTTGGCCCTTACATGGTTACTCCTAGTGAAGTCGGAGATTATAGAGAGTTACCAATTGAACTGAGATTAAATGGAAATGTAATGCAAAAAGCTAAATTATCAGATCTTATTTTTCCAATACCAAGACTAATTAGTTATATTTCAGAATTTACTGCACTTTCTTCAGGGGATGTAATTGTTACAGGTACACCAGGTGGAGTGGGCGACAAAAGAAATCCTCCAGTTTATATGGTACCTGGTGATGTTGTGGAAGTCGACATAGGTTTGTTAGGTGTATTAAGAAACCCAGTCGTTGTTGCACCAAAGTTGTAAGCATTTAGTTTTAAATAAACGTATGATGAATAAATCTTTAATTACAAATTTAATATCTATCTTTATTATTTTAATTGGCTTTTTATACCGTGATGATTTTTCTTTTATTCTTCTAGTTGGGGTTTTTGCTTTATCTGGAAGCATCACAAACTTATTAGCTATTCATATGTTATTTGATAAGGTTCCATTTTTATATGGATCTGGGGTTATTCTAGATAGATTTGACGATATAAAATTGGGTATTAAAAATTTAATTCTAAAAGAATTATTTTCAGCCGAGCAAATTGATAAATTTATACTTGATAATAAACAAAAGACTTCAGGTGGTATTATAGAAAAAATAGATTTTGATAGAGTGTTTGTTGGTCTTGTTGAGTCAATAGAAGGCTCTCAGTTAGGTGGTATGCTAGCTATGATTGGAGGAAGAAAAGCTTTAGAACCCTTAAAAGATCCATTTGTTAAAAAACTTAAAGTAATTATTGAAGACTTTATCAAAGATAATTCTGGAAATAACAATTCTACTGACGAATTAGTTCTTAAAATTGAAAATATTTTAGACGCTAGACTAGCAGATTTATCACCCAACGATGTAAAAATAATTATTCAAAAAATGATAAGAGAGCATTTAGGTTGGTTAGTAGTTTGGGGTGGTTTTTTTGGAGGTCTTTTAGGATTGATTTTTAGTCCAGTTGGTTTGAATTTAATCTAAAAAGAAGAGTGCCTAAACACTCTTCTTTTAAAACCCTTAAGATATTAGCCATCCACCATCAATGTCTATTGTTGTTCCGGTTATAAATTCATTTTCTATAGCAAAAATAATACCTTTTGCAACTTCATCAGGAGTGCCTGCTCTAGGGATTAAGTTATTATTTGTAACGTTCTTATAATAATCTTTTCTTTCACTTCCCTGAAGTGGGCTCATAGGAGTGTCAATAATACCAGGAGAAACAATATTTATTCTTTTAGGGGCTATTTCAGGCGCTATACCACGTGCAAAGGCTTCAACAGCTCCGCCTACTGAAGAAATTGCAATTTGTCCCGGCCTACATTTTCTAGCAGGAGAACCACTTACTAGTACAATATTTCCATCATTTTTTAAACTTTTAGTTCCATATCTAACTACATTCGTGTAACCCCATAATTTATCAAAAGAGGCTTTGTATCCATCTAAATCCATACCTAGAAAAGGACCAACTGCTCTAGAGCCACCAGTTGCTGAGTTTACTAAAATATCGTACTCTCCTTCTTCTTCAAAAAACTGTTCAATAGCCTCTCTATCAAGTACATTAATTTTTTTTGTAGTAACGTTTTTAGGAACTTCTTTTAACTTTTCTGGATTTCGACTAACTGCAATAACATGCGCACCTTTATCAGATAGCATTTGAGTTGCAGATAAACCAATTCCAGATGTTCCTCCAAATACGATAGCTTTTTTGCCATTTATATCCATATTCATTTTATCCTTTTACGATTAAATATAATTAATTAATTACTTATAACATTTTGCATATATAATTGTTAAGAAAGTTTAAAATATTTTGAAGGTGATAACGTGACTGTTGAACTATTTAGAGATGATTCTTACACAAAAGAGCTTGATGTAATAGTATCTGAGGTGATCCCTGAGGGTTTAATTTTTGACAAAACTATATTTTATCCCGAGGGAGGTGGTCAGCCTGGGGATGAGGGATTTGTAACAAGTGACAAGAATAAAATGAGGGTTTTGGGTACTAAATATATTAATCAAAAATTAGTTCATTTAGTTGAAGAAACACAAGATTTCAAAAAAAATGACAAAGTAAAATTAGAATTAGACTGGTCTAGACGGTACAGTCATATGCAAGTTCACACTTGTCTTCATTTGCTCTGTTCTATAATTCCATATCCTGTAACAGGAGGTTCAATAGGAGATGGAAGGGGACGCTTAGACTTTGATTTAGAAACGAAGCCTAATAAAGAAGATGTTTTGAATAGTTTAAATAAACTAATCAGTGACGATCATACTATTTCTATATCAAGTATTACAGACGATGAATTGGACCAAAATCCTGATTTAGTTAGGACTATGTCGGTTAAACCTCCTCGTGGTTCAGGCACAATAAGAATGATAAAAATTGGTGAAGATATAGATTTTCAACCCTGTGGTGGAACTCACGTAAAAAAAACTTCGGAAATTAAATTGGTCAAATCAGTTAAGATAGAAAATAAAGGCAAAATGAACAAAAGAATAATAGTTAATTTTTAGAAATAATTATTTTTCGCAGACTATTTCAAATGGTAGTGTTCGATTTTCCTTTATTGATCGCATTGAGTTAATAGATCTTTCATGCATGGAAGAGCCTCCAATTACATGTATTCCTAAAGTAGGTTTTTCAGATTTTGGTTGTTTCTGGATGAGTTTTTCATAACCAGCTATATATTTATCACCTGTTTCAATAATCTTAATTTTTTGAAATCCTATTTCCTTCAAAATAGCGTTTGTGTTTTCTAGAGGTAATAAAAAACTCATCTCTTGGTTGTCAGCCCACGGTAATGGAAAAATTGGATCGCCTTCTGGTCCTAAGCCATGTTCAGTAAAAGCAAAGAAGCTTCCTTTTTTTAATACTCTATAGATTTCAGAGAAAAATTTCATTCTATCTGATATGTTCATCGTCACATGTTGTGAGTACGCTCCATCAAAAACTTCATCTTCAAATTCTAATTTTTCTCCATTACCAACGTAAAGGTCTACCATGGTTGACATTGATGTAAGTCTATTAAAGTTATTACCTATTTCAATAAAGCTTGGTGTTATATCTACTCCTGTTATGTGGCATTTGAATTCTTTGGCATAATATCTGGCTGGACCACCTAACCCGCACCCAACGTCCAGAATTTTTTGATTTTTTGTAATTGGCATTCTTTTACCAAGATCTTTGGTAGCTCCAATTCCACGCGCATGATATTGGTCAATTGGGAATAAATCTTCTATTTCTAGTTTTTTATTATTTAAGCCAGAATCTGACATTGCTTGATTAATTCTTGAATAAAGATCACCTCTAGTCCAAAAATTTTCAATGTCAGTTATACTAACCATTATAGAGACTAATTACACTCTAGTTATTAAGAATAAAATCAGCACAACGTTCACCAATCATCATGCAAACAGCGTTTGTATTTCCTGAAACTAATGTTGGCATTATAGAAGCATCTGCAATACGAAGCCCTTTGATTCCATGAACTTTTAGGCTTTTATCAACCACAGCTTCTTGGTCAAATCCCATTTTACAAGTTCCTGATGGGTGATAAACAGTTTCTGCTTTTTCTTTGATAAAATTTAAAATATCTTCATCGGTATCTAAATTTTTACCAGGCTGAACTTCTTCTCCACAGAATTCTTGCATTGTTTCTGAATTCATAATTTTTCTTATCAATTTTACACCAGAAACAAGTGTTTCTCTATCTAGAGAGTTAGATAAAAAATTGAATTTAATAGCTGGAGGTTCCTCTGGATTTTTTGATTTAATGTGAATGCTACCTCTACTTTCTGGTAAGTTTTGATTCACCGTGCATGTTATACCAGGTTCTACTCCTAATTTTCTTTTACCATTTTCTAAAACCACTTTGTAAGGTATGAAATGTACTTGAATGTCTGGAGCAGCTAATTCTTTTCTTGTTTTAAAGAAGCCCACTACCGGAGCTGATGGAAGAGTTAAAAAACCATCTCTTTTAAATACATAATTAGCAATCTGTTTAAGAAGGTTAAGGCCTCTTGCTTTATCATTATAAGCAATTCCAGGTTTAGTAATTTTATATACAATTCTTGGAGCAATGTGATCTCTTAAATTTTCACCAACTCCTTTCAACTCATGAATAACTGATATACCCTTCTCTTCTAATTTATCACGATTACCTATCCCAGATAACTCTAAGATTTGAGGAGAATTAATTGCACCACCACAAAGAATTATTTCTTTGGTAGTCAAATATCTGATTGATTTATTTTTTTGTTTAACTTCTAAGCCAACACATTTTTTTTCTTCAAAAAGTAATCTTGTAACTAGGCTATTTGTTACGATGGTGAGGTTTTTTCTGGATTTTATAGGTCTCAAATAAGCAACCTCAGCACTCATTCGCTCTCCCCTAAAAATAGTGGTTTGTGTATATCCAATACCCTCTTGTTCTTCCCCGTTGTAATCTTTATTTAAAGGAATATTATTTTCCTCAGCTGCTTTAAACAATCCATCATAAATAGGGTTTCTATCACTTACTTCAGACACTTTAAGTGGTCCATCACTACCTCTTATATCAGTAACTTCGCCTTGGTAGTTCTCCATTTTTTTAAAAAAAGGTAATACGTCATCATATGACCATCCAGTATTCCCCATTTGGGCCCATGTATCATAGTCTAGTTTATTCCCTCTTACATAGACAAGACCATTAATTGAGCTTGAGCCACCAAGTAACTTTCCCCTAGGTATTGGTATTTCTCTATTTGCAGTTGATTCTTCAGGTTCAGATCTATAACGCCAATTTGCAAGTGGATTATCTATTAACAAAGCAAAACTCGCAGGAAGTCTGGAAACGGGATGAGAAGCTCTCCCAGCTTCAATTAATAAAACTTTATTTTTTGGGTTTTCAGACAATCTATTAGCAACAGCGCACCCTGCAGAACCCGCTCCAACAACAATATAATCAAAATTATTATCCATTTTAAACCCTTTCCTGGAGGCTATAATAGCTATTTGTATACTCATATCAATCTCTAAATCCGTTTAATTATTGATTAAAAATATAAACAATGTTACCCGTCTAAAAATTAATAAAGGGAAACTTAATCTTGACAGAATGGCTCTTAGAGATCTTACAGATTATAATTGCAGATATAGTTTTATCTGGTGACAACGCTCTTATTATTGGGATGGCCGCTTCTGCGGTTCCAGAACAGCATCGAAAAAAAGTTATTTTTATAGGTTTAATGGCTGCTGCAGTTCTAAGGATTTTGTTTGCTCTTGTGGCGTCTTATCTAATTAGTATACCAGGATTACTACTTATTGGAGGTTTGTTGCTTTTTTGGGTATGTTGGAAATTTTATCAAGATATAAAAGAATTTTCTTCAAATGATGAAGATAAAAATAAATTACAAAAAGACGTCTCTGGAAAAGGTTTAAAAGGAGCTTTAATTACAATAATTGTTGCTGACGTCTCTATGTCTCTTGATAATGTAATTGCCATTACAGCTATTGCAAGGGACAACACAACCTTACTTATTTTAGGTATTGGTTTTGCTATTTTATTAATGGCTTTTTTCGCAACGGCAATTGTTAAATTATTAACAAAGTTTAAATGGTTATCTTACTTAGGTCTAATTTTCTTAGTTTACCTCTCTTCTAAGATGACATTTGATGGTTGGCTCCAGCTTTTACCATTTCTTAATTAAAAACTTTATTTAACCAGACAACATTTTAGGAAACCAAAGTGCTATGTCTGGTATAAATAAAACTAACATCATCCCAATAATTTGCAGGCCAATAAATGGTAGGACTGCCATAAAAATTTCCTGTAATTCAATTTCTGGTGGAGCAACAGATTTTAACCAAAAACATGCAGGACCGAAAGGTGGAGATAAGAAATAGATTTGTATATTCATAACAAATAATACACCAAACCATACTGCTGCCCAAGCTGGATCCAATCCAAGCTCTGGAGCCATGCCGACAACGACTGGCGCAAATACTGGAACTGTTATAAAAGCAATTGCTATCCATTCCATAAATGTACCTAAAATAACTAATATAAGCATCATTAAAGCAACAACGGCTAATGGTGAAAGACCAAGTCCGGTGAATAAAGATCTCATAAAATCTGCACCACCAATTAGGTTATATATGCCAACAAAAGCTACAGCACCTA
>Ga0209630_10003109_pt1 | contig 15337 bp, 7 predicted proteins | sample COG_01_FD_184745 | JGI IMG/M metagenome (GOLD analysis project Ga0209630, IMG submission 184745) | Pelagic Microbial community sample from North Sea - COGITO 998_met_01 (SPAdes) (version 2) | ecosystem: Environmental > Aquatic > Marine > Neritic zone/Coastal water | place: Helgoland, sampling... | reverse complement strand
GACCTAAAAATATTACAATCTTATCAGTTTCATCTCTTAGGAATCTTAATCTATCTAAAATTTCCTTTTCTAAGTTTTCTGTCTTTGGCATATTATATTGTGTTTATATATAAGTATATATAAGTTTTGTTTTACGAAATTATTATTACCATTTTCTTGGTAAATCTAAAGAAGAAGTTGGCCATAAGGCTCTTAATTCATCAATGGTAGAAAATGAATCATTCGTAATTGTAGATGGAAAATTTCTTAAAGTATTTTTTTCAGAAACAACAGAGGCTTGTTCAGATGTATCTGCAGATTCTAGAGCCTTCATATACTGAACATCCAATTCTAATAATTTTTTATCTCTTTCCGCACGATAAATTTTTAAAAATCGTTCTTTTGCCTTATCTTTATTTAATGACCAACTCATAGTGATAAACTTTGTGTTACATACTCATCCCAACTTTGAGTAAATGAATTTTGTTCACCCAAACCATCATTATTGGAATAATCCCAACTATAATTATCCCAATCAGGTGGAAATTGAGATTGAGATATTAATTCATATCTACATCCATCAGGTACTGCTTTTTTTGCACACCAATTTACTCTAGCTATATGAATATCATCAGATTTATTTTCCCAATCACCAGCAATTGTACCAATACCGGTATCGGATAAAGATTGTGATGTTTCAAATATAAAATGTAATTTTTCCATAATTTATTAATTTATTATCTACCAAAAATCATAAGGTAACATACTTCAAAATCGGCATTACCATTTGTATCATTATCTTTGGAATTTATTTCAACATTAGAGGTTTTAACCTTTACACCCCAGTTACAGGTAAATTCACCATCTCCAAAATCTTGAGAATCATCATCCCCAGACCTACCATAACCAGTTACCGATGCTATGGCCGTACTAAGAGTGAAGTTTGAAGTATTATCGAAAGTTACTGTATATTTTCCTTCAGCATTCCGTGTTATACTAGCTATATTCATATCAACTGAAATTGATGGAGTTGCGTTATTGGTCAATTGAGTAAATTTAGCGGCTGCAACCTGATGTCTTATACTGGAATTAAAATATCCACCATTTAAGTTTACAAAGTATCCATTTTCCCAATATTTGTTGGATTTACCAATATCCCATGTAGTATTACTTTCTGGTACTATATCACCATCTACTTCAATTCCAACTTTATCAGCAGCTGATGTACCAGATGATACAGAGTTTCTTGATTGAATTTTTACACTACCATCAATTACCTCTAATAGTTCAACATCATTAGAATTTTGGTCTCTTCTACTTAATCTACTAAACCTACCAGTTCCAGACACTACTTGTATTCCGGCAGGAATGATTTCAACAAAGTTATTATTTTTTTGAACTGCAACACTAGGTCTCCACAAAGTGGTGCCATTATATCCAGTATTAACATAAGCATCATCAGCACTATGATTCGAGTCAAATCTAGTATCGAATGCAGTATAAGTAGTTGTAGTAGTTGCTGAAGAGGTGTTTCCTATGGTTAGCGCCATTCTTGCTCTAGATTGTAAATTTATTCTGAATCGTATTTTGTAATCACCAGCTGTTGGTATTTCTAAATCCAATGAAGTAGTACCAGCGGAAGTGGTTCTTATACCAGTTGCATTTGATGCATAACCCATTGTTTGTTGATACCAATTCAAACTACCATATACGTTGTGAGAAATAATATTATTTGAAACGTAATTTACATAATTTGGTACACTAAAAGTTATTACTTCTTCCTCTTTTTCAATTTTTATAATATTAGTTATACTAACTTTCTTTTTAGAATCACCATCCTTTACCCACAATTTTAAACTATCTTGTGTCATTGATGAACCAGCTTTTTTATTTTTGTATAATTCGCTTGCTCTTATTTGACCTGAATTTTGTTCATTACCAAATAACCAAAATCCGTGAGTATCAGAAACTTCAATTTCGTTACCATCAATAGTTAACTTATAGATTTCACTTACATTTCGTTTTTTAATATCAGATAATCTTGCAGATACCCACTTATCAGTATTACTATCCCATGCTAAAATTTTATCATCTAAAGTAATATCTTTTGCTAATTTTGTAGTACCATCTTCTAAAGTAATTTCAGTAGTACCCACAACCGATTGGATTCCACCACCACCAGAATCATCTGCAATCCACATATGAGTACCTTCCCTTGCCCCATAAGTAATTGCTGAATTTAAAAATTTTGTAGATATTATTTCATTGGTAGTAGAATTATATACTTCCAAATATTGTCTAATATTTCTATAACCTGATTGTAAAAGAAAGATTAGGGAGTTGCTACCATGAACTTGTCCATCATATGATGGTGAATAGTTAGGTTGCTGTGATGTGAAAGTTGATGTACCGATACCATCACTATCTACACTAATACTTGGATAATCAATATCAACAAGTGTGACTGGACCTGCAGTTAAGGTAACTGTGTTTGATGCCATAGTCAATTGGTCTAATGTTGCTATCTCCACACCACCATAGAGAGTTTGAGTATTAGTCCCATTAAGCAACACATCAAATTCTTGGCCTGATGAGGGAGATGGTGAAGCAAATGTGAAACTACCTCCACCTCCAGTAGTATCCGTAAATGAGTTTTGAGCTCCAATTGTTACCCTTTCGATATAAGTAGCAACTCTTTCTATTGCCAACCCATCATTGTAAATATAAGTTCTATTACCCATACCAGTATGGTTTTCACAATAATAGTGAAATTCCATTGAAGATGGGTCTCCGACTAATCCATTTCCACCAGCCCAAGGAGATACCATACTAGCAGATGGAGTAATTTGAATATATGCACCAGCAGAACCAGGATCAGCACTACTTGTTATAATTAAGAAATCCTGTCCAGTTTCTGATGTATCTAAAGTTGTTGCTTGATTATATCTACCACCATATGTACCAGCACCATCTACCCTCATTGAAAAGCTAAACTGATGTCCAGCCATTGATGAATCAGATAAATCAAAGTAGTATCCTGAATTCTGAACTTTCGTTGGTGGTGGTATTAGTGGTGGTAAACTACTTCTTTCCAAATGTATTATTGGTGCTAATTCTGCTCCGTTTCCAGAATCGATATAAAATTGGCCACTTTGTACTGTTACAGATGATGTTGTTGGAAACTCTATATTGGTATCATCATATGATGCGCTATAAATTTGGATTTCTGCATCATTGGGGTCAAATCGTATTTCACCATCATCATCTCTTAAAATCCCACCAGTTCCATCGATATAAGTACCATCGGGATTTTGGTCACGTTCTGTAATTAACCATTGTCCAATATTACCCGCAGATGCATCTATTGTTCCTTTTATGTTTGCTTCAGATGCAGATACAATACCATCACTACTTACAGAAAAATTGTAACCCCTTGCATCACTTCTTGGGTATATTGAAGTATTATCATATCCAATTTTAAGAGAAGGACCTGTTATAGAAGAACCAGTTCCAACCATTGCCGCATTTGAGAATGCAATTATACCATCATTATATATAAAGTAATCAGAACCAGATACTAATGACATTACAGGTGCGGATGATTGACTTGGATATCCTAAGAATATACCATCTTCTTCAAATGCTTGAGTTGATTGTCCTATTGAAATAAATGGAGATGCGCTACCATTTGCAGTATCAGCATTAAGTGATATAACAGGTTTATTGTTTTCACCCGTACCAACATTTATTGTTTTATTAGCATATACATCTTCGGCAAAAAGTATATCAGTTGCTACCGAAGTAAATTCTGCCCCAAATGATGCCCAAAAATTACCTTGTGCTCCAGTTTGTGTAGTACCAGGTGCAATTGAACTACCGAGGTTAGTCCAAGAACTAGGTTCAGCGGTAGGTGATTGGTTTGTATTAGTTGTACATATGTAATATGTGTAATTTGGACTTGTTCCAAGACCAACCACATCACCCACAACTGAAGAATGAGATGCCTGTGGATATCCTATAAATCTATGAGTGACTTCACAAGTATAATAACTTCCACCATATTTTACAACATAAACTAAATCAGTTTCACCGAGATATACAACCTTATCAGTACCACCTGGATTAGGAGAACTACCATCTGGTAATGTTAACTTCCAATTACCAGCATATACTATACCAGCTGCGGCACCATCAACACCATTCGTACCATCTTTTACTTTGGTTAAAGTTTGTGTAGTTGTTGATGCAAATGATGCACCACTAAGTCTTACACCAGAAATATTATAAGTTATGGTAACTGTATCTTCATTATTATCCATTGATGAATGATTACCAATAGTTATATCATCACCATTATCAGTTACGCTACCAATCGTAATTGTAGAAGATGGAGATTGTGTTGTAGTAATTCCCCATGTTCCATCATTTAAAGGTGTAGTAAAATAACTTAATTCAGTAGTACCTTCAAATACTCTAATGTTAGTTCCACTATTTGCATATGATGAAACCACACCAGCAGATGAAGCTGGTAGTGAATGTGCTTGGTTTGTATTAATTACAGTTATTGCATCGATACCATCTACACCATCAGATACAATATAGAATGTTTCGTTTATTGTAGTTGTTTGAGAAGTAGCAGGGTCAGTAAATACTGCAGTTAATACAACATCCTTTGTTGCCACCGATGAACCACCTAATGTAATTGTTGTACCATCTCCATCATCTGCGGTTATTGTAATTTCAGAATCACCCGTTGCAGTACCAACCGCCATATGGTCTGTACTTCCAACTAAAGATGGTGTTATTGTTACATTTTTGGTATATTCAGTTCCAGATGTATCATAGAAAGATGCCTGAGCAGTTAATGTAGTTGGACTAAATGTATTTGGAGTAACTGATGTATCTCTATTTGTTTTTAAGTTTGATGCGATAAACGAACCACCACCTAAACCATCGGTTACATCCAATAGTGTTATAGAATCTAATACCGTACCACCATTATCTTTTAGTAAAAGTGTTTTAGTTCCATTTATAAATCCAGAACCAAGTGTTGGATTATATACCACTCCACCAACAACAGGTTCTGTTGCATGTATACTGGATGTAATCAAATCACCAGTACCAGTATCATAAATTCGTGCATCAGTACCAGATGTTATATTAGTTATTCCACTAATATCTGCCTTTTGAACTTGTAGTGTAATAGTACCACTACTATTTTTTATTTGAGTACCACCAGCTATTGGAGTAATAAAGAAATTTGGTACAGTATCTGAACCCGGCTTAACACCAAATATATTAATTACATCACTAACTACTTCGGATTGGTCACCTTCAGAAACACCAACTCTAAATTGAAGAGGCATAGATGCCATAGTTGCTGTACTTATATCAATTGAACTAACAATATCATTATCACCATCGGAACCATTAGTAAATGATGTTTCATCCGTAAAGAATGAGGTTCCACCAGTAAATTTAAAATAAGGGTCTAAAAAGTTTGATGATGATGCAAATACGTTAATACTTGATGGTGATGGGTTATTACCATCTTGGTCAAATTCAATAACGAATGTAGATGCTGCTAAACTTACAGTCTTACCAGTACCAGATGATGAATCCCAATAAATACCAGTACCAGGAGGGCCGGAGTTACCAGCGGCAGATGATGTATGTGCAGTATTTGCACTCCAACTCTGACCGATGTGTATTACCGAATCTAATACATTATAATTTGTAGGTTGTGACCAATCACCTCTTAATTGTGGTTCTATTGAACCAGCAGCTGTTTGTCTAATTGCTCCTCTGATTAATAAGTTTGCCCCATCCCATCTTAGGGATTTGTGATTAGCATCAGTTGGGTCACCCGAAAGTGATAGTAAACCACCAACTTCACCACCGGGCCCACCATTGTCAGTTACACCAATATATGCACCCTGTTGTCCATATCCTTGAGTATCTTGTCCTATCGATATATAAGGTTCATTACTTCCACCTGCTATTGCAATTTGGGGATTAGTATCATAATCGGTTGTCGGTTGACCTACATTAATTGTATTTTTTACAAATGATTCATCGAATATTGCAATCTTAGCTGCAACGAATAGTTCTTGTTCACCTAAATATTCCCAACCATTGGTATCAATAGTTCCCTCAACATAAGTACCATCAGGATTTGTTTGTGATGGTAGTATGGGTTCTATTGTGTAAACATCATCTCCATCGGTATATTCCGAACCAGATGGTACTAATTGTGTTGTTGCCCAATAATGAGTTGTTCCACTAACATCTCTAAGTACAGCATCTCTCCTTTGGTTACCTTGGTCAAATATGTATGGAATACTACCTGTCCACTCACCTCTCATTACAATACCAGGTCCAGTTGCTCCTTCGAATACAGTTGAGAATGATTGTTGTACAAATTGAGTAGCTCTACCATTTTCAAAATCTATTTTGTATATGATTGAACCCTGTGTATTTGATTGTGGTGAATTCCAATTAGTTACAGCTGATGCGGATGCATATAAATCACCAGATGATGAAACTATTTCTTTACTATCTCTTAAAGTACCTTGTGTTAGATACGTTGATATTTGTTCAATAGATGCAGAGAATTGTCCGAATGTACCAATTGGTAAGAATGTAATTGGGTCAACTGCCTCTTCATCATATTCTTCAACATATTGTAATTCACTTCCACCCTTATATGCTCTTATTAAAGTTCCACTGTTTTGAAAGAATGTTGTACCATCAACTTCAACAGTTACAGAAGATGCTGGATTAGAAAGTTGTGCAGAATATGCAGTTGAACCTTCTCCAACACCAGATATAGTTACACTATCGGTATCTACAATTGGTCCAGTTGCTAAACCATCCCTTAATTCAACTGTAAATGTTTTTGTTGAACCAGTTGCTGGTAAATCACCAACTGTTGTTGAGTTATTTGTGGATGATGCTTGTATTGTAGAGCCATCGTTATTTAAAAATGTAAAGAAAGAAGAACCAGTTACGTTTATCGCAGTTGCAGATAATTGAACATCACCAGATGGAGCCACCTTAATTCCATCACCATTATAAACAACCACATCACTACTAGCAACTAAACTTACTTTTCTTGCAGCAGTTCCATCATTTACTTTTGAAAACGTTTGTGTTTTTGAAACTATTCTAGGAATACCAGCTACACCACCAGTTAAAGAATAAGGATAAACCTTAAAGTTATATGTAATACTAGCAGATGGTTGATTGTTTGCTAATCCACCGAATCCTTTAAAGTGTAATATCTCTCCACCAGATGAAGATATACTACCAGATACACTTAAATCTCTAAATGAAGATGAAACTTCTGAGAATTGTATATTTTTTTGTGTTATAGATTCCGTTACAAATGTACCCGGTCTACCACCATCGAATTCATCATAGAAGAAGAACTCATCATCTTGTTTTATAAATACTTCGGTTGTTGCACTTGAATAATTAGAAACAAATCCTACCTCATCAGCATTTAGTGCGGTTGCGATTGGGTCTAATGTTACTTCAATTGGACCACCACCATCTACTATCTTTGTAAACTTTTGTATTTTACTTGCAGTTATTAACGATGCCGTAAAATATGGAAATATATTAAAATCAAATTGTACACTTGCACTTAGTGCTGACATTGTTTCAAATCCAGCCAAACTCATTGTTGTTGTTGAATCACCAACTAAGGTTTCGAAAACTATATTAGTAGGTACAATTGATGTTGTTGTAAATGTTCCAGGATTACCACTACCAGTATTTATTAAAAATAAATCACCTTGTGTTACTTGTACATCGGTATCAGCTAAAGAATAATTATATACTTCACCTTTATGATTTGAACCTAATGAAATTGGATTAGGGTCTATATCAATAACAATAGAATCTTGACCTGGTAAACCATCAGGTGTAATAAAGAATGTTTTGTTTGCAGTTACAGATGCAGAAGTAACTGGTTCCGTATATGTAAATTCAAAGTTTAATTGTTTTGTTTGAGTAGCAGTATAATATGGAACACTAATACCAGGAAATCCACTATCTATCGAATCACCTACAACATTAGTAACAGCCACTGTTATCGTATCATCAAAAGCACCAGTATCATAAAATACAAATAACTCAGGTAGTTCAGTTAAAGGTTGAATCGATGCTGATGGTTTTACAACCAAACTAGCAGTTAATGGATTCAGAGTACTACCTCTTTGTTGGAATGATGATGTTACAATTATCTGAGAAGGGTCAAATGAAAATGCTTCTCTTGGTTTATATTTTATATTAAATTGGTCTGCGGTTGATGTTATCAAACCAGGATTCAAACCATCTTTTAAATCAGTTAGAATTTGTGATGTTAAAATAGATTCCGAAGTTGGTCCATCCATAAGATAAACAGTCAACTCATTATCGATTGCATCTCTATCAAAGATAGCATTATAATCAATCTCACCACTACCAGTTGTACCAACACTTACACCTTCTATAAAGTCAGAGTTTGTAATTGCCTGTGAAAGTGATACATAAGTATTAACTTCAGTTGTACCATCTAATGATGATGATAATAAATGTAATTTAGCATCAGAGAATCCTCTATCTAAACCAGCTCTTAAATTTATTCGATTTATACCATCAACTCTTACTGCCTGTATTTCTAAAGTTTTAGATTCTTTATTTTTTATCTGAACTCCTCTGAATGGTACTATTTCAAAACTAACACCACCCTTACCATCTTCAACTCTACTAATTACAAAGGTATCAGAAACTCCTTCAATAGCACCAGTATATCTAATGAACTGAACTGAGATATCATCTCTGGAACCCGTAAAATCTTGTACTCTTAAAAATGGTTCTCTACCACCATCCACATCCCAATTAGTTAAGTAACCAGGATAAATACCACCAGCGTATTGTGATGATGATAATAAATTTCCAAAGAAATCAAATGCACCAGATGTATAAGTTATGGAACCAGTTACCAATGTAGTATCAACATCAATTGCTATTGTTAGTGGTGGTACTGCATTAGCCGGACTAGATGCCGAATCAAATGAGAAGTATAAATTTTGAGGAGTTAACTCAAGACTTTTTTCAAATAGATTAGTGTTACCACCACTAAATGTTTTTGTATCTTCTACTGTTATTGGAATATAATTGTTATTGATATCGTAAAATTCAAAACGATAATCAAATGTTTCTTCTACTAATAATTTAGGTACTTGTTGTATAAATGTAATCTCATCTGGAGAAAACGATGTTTCTTGTGATGCCTTTAAACTTATATTATTTACATACCAATCACTACCACTTACTTCAAAATATAGTTCAGCATTATCAAAATTATTTGCTACTATATTTTCACTAAAGTTTGTTTTCTGAAGTATTCCAGCCGTTGAAGGTAAATTTGCTATTTGTTGTTCTACACCCTTTCCATTATAAGAACCACTTAAAAATACTTTTAAATAGGCATTAGGGTCAGTTGTTTCTTTTCTTACATTTAAATCCAATGTATATTCAACTCCATTCTGAATATCAAAACTCTCAGATGTAAAGAAGTAATTTGTGGGAGTAGAATTTAACTTAGCTGAATTGTATAAAAAGTTTTGATTAAATGTAACATCAAAATCAATTGATGAGGTTGCCCAATAATCATCTAATACTGCCTGAGAAAAGAATCCATATGGTTCTTCCTTTTTGGCAAATGTTGTTATATCTCTAAGTAACTCATTTGATTCTAATTGTATCTCTTGTACAAATTCAAAATCAGTTAAGTTATTTTGTGACCTTCTAAATATCTTTACTCTTGCAGCATCACCTACAAAAGTTTTCATATCAGTAATACTAATCTTAGCAAAAGAACCAGTTAGTGCCGTTGCCAAATCACCTACACCTTCTATATATGGAAACTCTACCGAATAATCTTCATTCGTAAATGATGTTACAATATTATCTTCTGCGTATGGAGGTGATACAATTATTTCAGTTTCATTTACAATTTCTTCAATTGTTGGAGAATACGTTATATTATCAAATGTTATTTTTTCACCTTCAACTGAACCTGTCCATTTATTACCAGAGTTAACTTTCAATCGGTAACTTGTAGGTAATATAAAATCGGATACATTACTACCAGCAAGTGGAACTAATGGAATACCATCAACAGACCCAGTTTGAGTTACTGATGGTGGATTACCACTAAAAATAGGCTTTACTATCTCATCTATTGTAACTTTAGGTCTGCGATAAAACCTAACCTTATCTTCGTTAGAAAGTAGTTGATTTATTTGAAATGTTCGTTCCCACTTAACATTGTAAGTACCTTTCCATTGGTCTGGTACATCTCTTATTACTCCATTGTCATCGTATTTTTTAAGTTCACCTAAAACAGTAATCTTACCTAATCCAATTGGAGTATCGTTATATATGTAAACAGCTATTAATTTAGAAATACCTTCATAGTATTCTGGAATACCATTACCTGGCTCAAAGTATATAGGATTACCCTCTACATCTAAAAGTTCAATCTTAATTTCGGTTGATTCTTTTAAATACTCAGAACCTTCTATAAGAAATCCATTCTTACCACCAGTAAACGTATCTTTAAACTCACTTATTCTAAAATAATCCGAATTGGGATTTTCATCTAATATAAGAGTTTGAAATGATGATAAGTTTTGTTCGGGTGAATATTTTTTAATTCTAGCCATTAATGAATAGTTACTTTATTTCCATTATAAATATTTCAAAAAATTAAATTACAATATTTATTCTAAAGAAAACTAAAGAGTTCTAAAGAATGAAGAAGAAATACCCAGATAACATAGTTTATGATGAAGAAATGGGTTATAACTCTAACGTATTACCATATGGAACTAATGTTGGTGCACCTGCAATTAAGATGGAGGATATATCAACTTGGAAAAGTATAAGTGTTAATAAAGTAAACAAACAACTATCTTCTAAATTCAATGAATTGAAAGAAGAGTATCAAAAATTAGTTGAAGAATATAAATGGAATGATTTGGTTTACAAATCTAAATTTAACTTTGAGCCTGTTATTGGTGATACCTATCATTTATATGATGATGGTAAAGGTGATATATTTTTATCACTAATAAATCCATCTGAATGGAATAGAACTCACATAGGCTCGTTTACTCTTAATAGTGAAAGAAAATGGATAAAAATATGAAAAAATATGCAATGTTACAAATTGATGCTGAGATTCATCAATTGTTAAAATCTTTTTGTAAGGATAAAGGATATAAGATGAATGGTTTAGTGGAAAGTTTAATTAAAGAGAAAGTAACTCCTAATCAAACTCTACCTACTAATGTATTAAGGTCTAAGTAACTGCTCTACCTTTCATATCTTCCCAATCTCTATTACTCCTAACATTATTGTTAGTTTCTTGAGTTGCACATAATACATTATTTATTGTATTTAGTTTTTCCGATAAATTAAGTAAAGCGGCTAAATCTTTTGGAAAACAATGTCCACCAAAACCAAAATCACCATCGTGACCCGGAACATTCCAATGTGATTTACCTAATCTTTCATCATAAGTTGCATACTCAATTACTTTATCGTAATCAATATCTAAATTATCACACAACTGATATATTTCATTTGCAAATGATACTTTAGTAGCTAAAAATGTATTAGTTAAATACTTTACCATTTCAGCATGAGTTGAATCTGTTTTGATTATATGTGCTGATGGAAATACTTTTGAAAAGATTCTTTTTAACTTTGTAGTGGCAGGTCTTGGTCCACCTAAAATTATTCTGTTTTGATTTTCGTAATCTTTAACAGCATTTCTTTCAGTTAAAAATTCAGGATTAAAAACTATTTGTAAATCAAGAAACTTTTCATTCCACCTAGCAGTTGTACCTGGTGGTATTGTAGATTTAATAACCACTTCATGAAATCCTTTGTAGTTTAATTTCTCTAAAACTTCTTCTATTATAGATACATTACAACTACCATCTGAATTCATTGGTGTTGGTAAACATACGAATATAGTTCTACAAGTTCGTTCTAACTTATCAAATGTACTGTTACCCTTTTCAGATACAATATCATAAGTTAAAACATTGTAGTATTTTCTAAATTTTTGATAAACTGCGTTACCAACAAATCCTTGACCAATAATTCCTATATTCATACGTTAATATTTAATATTACTAAACCCATTTACCTTTTTGATTTCCATCAAAGTATCTACAACATCTCTCATAGAATCTATATGTGAGATTATCATCACAAATTCAAATTGAGTTTTAAGATAAGCAAACAACATATACAATGATGTTAAGTTCTCATTATCTAATGTTCCAAACCCTTCATCGATTACTAAGAAGTTAGGACGAGGAAGATTACATACATTGATTAGAGCGATTCTAATTGCTAATCCACTAATGAACCTCTCCATACCACTACACATCTCTAAACTCCATTTCTGGTCATCGTAAACGATGTTAGCGTTAACGTTCTTACCATCCATTTCCAATTGTAATCCAAACTCTACGATTTGACCTAAGATGTTATTTACTTCACCCTCTATCATAGGAAGAGCTTTTGAAATCAATTCATAAGATACACCATCCTTTCCTAAAGCGTTTAGATAGTATTCATACAATCCAAATTGTTCTTCTAACTTAGATACTTCATCTATTCTATCTTCAATAGTTTTCTTTTGATTCTTTAAAGAAGATACTGAACCATTTAGTATTAATATATCAGCTTCACTATTTGATAAGATTTGTTTCGATTTACTCAACTTATGTCTTACATCAATAATCTCATCTCTAAGTTCTTTATTCTTCTTAATTTGCTTTTCATTATCCAAATAATCTTTTATAAGTTGTGTAGCTTGTAGAAGTTCACCATTTAGTTTGATTTCTTTGGTTTCAAATGTTGATAACTTGTTGATAAGTATGTTAATATCTCTACTCACTTTTGTTTCATCACCCTTAAACTTATTAAGTTGTTTCAATAAAGTCGAATAACGTTTACGTGAATCAATAGCAAGAAGTAAAACATCCTTTTGTTCTAACATTTCTTTTTTATTAACTGAACATATACTTAAATCTGCAGTTACTCCTACTTTAGCATCAATGATTGATTCGGAGTTTTCCATACAAATATCACAATCCTCATTATACTTATGGGATTCCAAATGCTTCATTCGTTCTAATAAAGAATCTTCTCTGATTTTTAACTTATCTAATTCATTATTTAAATCTTTTAAATCAGATGTATATTTGTTAAACAAATCATATCCTTCGGTGATTTCCTCCTCATCAAACGAATCAATTTTTTCTTCTAATTGGATTTGGGTTTCCTCAAACTCCTCAATCTTAGATTGTGTCTTATCTCTTTGAGATATCAATTCGGTTAACGAAGTTTCCGAAGTCGATTTTTTTGTTTCTAATTCTTCTTTAGAATAATTGTCGGATTTAACTTTTACAATTTTTTCGTTGAGAGAGATTAATTTCTGATTGTGCTTCTCCACCTCTTCTTTAGCAGTTGTTAAACTAACTTGTTCTAATTTATATTCAGCTTCTGCTCTCTTTAAATCAATTTGTATATCAGCTAATTGTTGAGTAAAATCATCTCTCTTAAACTTTCGTATTAAGGAAGCGTTATCTCTATTCTCATTATAAGCATGTGAGTAAAGTTTATCGAAGATATCCACACCCATAAATTGAGCAAGTATTTCTTTTCTCTCACTTTGTGATTTATCTATGAATAGGGAATTGTTACCTTGAAGTGAAAGTGTAGTTAATACAAAATCTTCATAGGTTCCTAAGTATTGTTGGATGATAGAGTTGGTATCCCTCCTCTGCTCTCCATTCAATGAATGGATACCACTCTCATCCTCTCTCCAAAAGGATACATCTACTTTTAGGTTTCTCCCTTTGTTAATTAGTTTAGCTCTTCTTTCAATAAAGTAATCTACATCTTCTATTTTGAAGTGAAGTTTACAATAGAAGTTACTCTTTCTATTATTAAGTACGTTCTTAGCTACATACGTTCTACTCGTCTTATCGAATATACAAAAGGATAGTGCATCGAATAGAGATGATTTACCTGAAGCATTAGGAGCGAATATACCTACTATACCATTTATACCATCAAAACGTATCTTATTGTTCTCACCATACGAAAACATATTAGAGAATTCAAACTGATGAGGAACCCATTGTACATTTGGTGTCATCTCTTCTTCAACCAACTTTGTATTTATTTCTCTATTGATTTGTTTAATCTTATCAATAGTATCATCATCTGCCAAATATTGTCTTTCCAAATAATCTTTAATCAATTCGTTTTGGAATTCAACATCTCTCACATTTCCAATAGCTAATCTATCATCGAAGTTACCAGTCTTTTGTTTAGATAAGGTATCCATTCGAGTAACAGTGAACTCTTGTACTTTATATTTCTTTTTTATTTGAGTTAATGCCTTTTTAATCTGAGAAGGGTCAGTATTTGAAACCCTAACTCTTAATCTTGGTTTCTTTGGCATATTAGTAACTGTTGGAACTACACCATTGTTTACATCTAATGTATAGAATCCATAATCATTAGGAATATCAAATTCTTCAAAAGTTCTACTTTCAACATCCCATAATAGATAACCATGTTTCTCTAATGATTCTCCGTGGTTTTGTTGAATCATAGAACCAGCATATGCTATGGTTGATGTTCCCAATGTTTGTCTTTTATGAATATCACCCAACATAACCATATCAAATCCATCAAACATTTCAGTTGTGAATGAATTGGATGATACAGTATATCCTATATCAGTTGTGGAATCATTTACGGGTCCGTGGAATAAACATATTGTATTCTCACCCTCTACCAGTTCACCCTTTGGCCAATTCTCTTGCTTATCGAGTATCGAATAAACCACAAAAGTAATATTATGGAAGGGATACACACCAGTATCTTTAAGGTAGTGGATTCTATCATTTTCTAAGTTTTCTACAATTGGAGTTAGTACATCCAATCTATAATTATTATTTAAGTTACAATCGTGATTACCAGTAATTAAGAATGTGTGTTTTCTATTTGCACATTCGGTTAAGAACCAACTGATTTCTCTGACCAATTCAGGACTCATCTCAGTTTTAGCATGAGCAATATCACCAGCTAAATAGATAACTGAATTCTCAATGTTATCTTTATCTACGTTGTTTAAGAATTTTTGGAATACTTCTCTATATTCCTTATGTCTTTTTAAATTACGGATATGTAAATCCGCTAAGTGGTAAATCTTTTCTACCTTCATATATTATTTAGTTTACTTAGGATTAAATCATCCCAACCAGTTTCT
>Ga0209630_10003108_pt1 | contig 15338 bp, 11 predicted proteins | sample COG_01_FD_184745 | JGI IMG/M metagenome (GOLD analysis project Ga0209630, IMG submission 184745) | Pelagic Microbial community sample from North Sea - COGITO 998_met_01 (SPAdes) (version 2) | ecosystem: Environmental > Aquatic > Marine > Neritic zone/Coastal water | place: Helgoland, sampling... | reverse complement strand
CCGTCAAATCCCCTTTTTCTAAAATAGATCCTACAGCCGCCATCACGTCCTTGCCATCATTCGGTGGCAAATAGGAGGCATTGGGATAGTTCGTTCCCAGCATGATGTCACCAACAGCAATAATTGTGAGGTTTTCGGCTTTGGTCTCGTTTTGGGCATTCAATGCAGCAAACGGGAGGACCATGAGAAGAATCACTGTGAATCGGTTCATGGCTCAAAAATAAGCCCAACCAGGAGGTAATCCGACCGGCCACCTCATCCTTGTGCTCTAGATGGAGAATCTTCAGGAGAGAGCCCCCTGGAGCGATTGAACAATTCCATCATCATTTCCTCCGCCGTTTCCTCAGGCGGACCTCTTTGTGCGACTTCGAAACCATAAGGTTCCGCTGGACCATGATCTCTCCGCTTGAAGCGAAAGATTTAGTCGTCGGCTGTCAGTCCTTTGCTCTGCACCTGGTTCTCAGTAAACGTCTTCCTGCTGCCATTGGTCGTCGTCGACGGCATCATGGAGCAAGCGCGCTTGAAATCGGGGATTCAAGGGCGGATTCAGGCATCTGGATGATGTGCTGATACCAAGCTTAAAATTATTCCATCTGAGAGCCCCACTTTAGGCACCCAAATGGAGTCGTGCCCTGCCAACTTCAGGACTCGGATATAGATTTCTCCCGCAGGCACAATGACATCTGCACGATTGCTTTTCAATCCGAATTTTGTTGACCGTTGGCTCAAAGGCACTGAGCGAATCCGCTCGACCCATTTCTTCAACTTGACAAGACTGAGGTCCTCAGATTTTTTGAGACGCGCCAATTTGTGAAATCGATTGATATTGCCTCCGGTTCCTGCCACCCGGACCGTGTTGGACATGAGGTTATTTTTGAAAAATCGATCCATTTTTTTCCATTCTGCTGGATCAATCGCTTGGTTCATGTGGCGAACCGTTCCAATTTGGAAGCTACTCCAAGCGATCCGCTCAGTTCCCCGCAACAAGGAGATTTCGGTTGAACCGCCCCCCACATCGACGCACAACAAATCTTGAGCATCGTCCAGACCCACATGCTTAAAATTCTCAAAAATCAATTCTGCCTCCTCTTCTCCATCGATGCATTCGACGTGGATGCCAGAAATTTCTTCCACTGCTTCAATGACTTTCCACCGGTTTTCCGCATTGCGCAATGCACTCGTTGCACACGCGCGGTAGTGAACAACGTCTTGCACCTCCATCAATAGACGAAACGCTTCAAGCGTCTGACCCAGCGCCTCTGCATTCGATGAGGAAATTCGTCCAGAATCGAACACCTTTCCACCCAACCTCAAAGGCGCTCGGTAATAGGCGATCCGCTCCTCGCGAATAACTCCTTTCTTGCTTATTTCAATGTCTTTAACAAGCAAACGCACAGCATTGGATCCTATATCAATCGCGGCAAATCGCATGCACTAAATTAAGCCAGAATTTGATGACTGTGGTTATTCATCCGCCGCGTATCGTCTGTACGTTTCACTTTGTGAATCGCGCAAAGGTTGATTTTTTCGTCCTTTCACAAAAGTGTTTTTCATCGATGCATCGAGGGAACGTGCACGAACATTATCTTTCAATTGGTCCTCGAGGCAATGGGCCAACTGGGATTGGAGCAATGGATCGTGAATGGGCACACTAACTTCCACCCTCCGATCCAGATTCCGTGTCATCCAATCCGCGGAACTGATGTAATATCTCGCATTGCCTCCATTTTCAAAATACAAGACCCGCGCATGTTCTAAATACCGCCCCACGATGCTTCTCAATCGAATGTTTTCGCTCATTCCTGGAATCCCCGGAATCAAACAACAAATGCCGCGCACAATGACATCAATTTTCACACCCGCATTGCTTGCAGCATAGAGCAATTCAATCATCGCGGCATCGACCAAGTTATTCAGCTTGAGGATAATCCGTCCGCCAATCCCCTCTTCGACATTTCTCATTTCTTGTCTCACCAATTGAGAGAATTTCTTCCGTGTAGCGTAGGGACTTACCACCAATTGTTTGAACTGAGGACGTTCGTAATTGTGCGAGAAGAAACTAAAGAGAAGAGCCACCTCTTGCACCATCGCTGGTTCGGCAGTTAACAATCCAAAATCACTGAAGACTTCAGCCGCTTTTTCATGAAAGTTCCCGGTGCCGAGGTACGCAATTCGCTGATTAACGTTGCCTTCGTGGCGCGTAATCAAAAACAGCTTTGAATGAACCTTGAGCCCCGAAACACCAAAACCCACCGTAATTCCAGCCTCTTGGAGCAAGTTGGAAACCTTGATGTTCTGGCTCTCATCAAACCGGGCGGCCAATTCAATGATTGCATGGACGCGTTTGCCATTGTGGGCAGCATTAATCAGGGCGTTCACCACCTTTGAGTGCGGTGCAACACGGTATAAATTAATTTCAATCGATTGAACACAAGGGTCAATGGCGGCCTCGCGAAGAACGTCGACGACGTGGCCAAATGTATGGTAAGGGAAATGAAGTAAAATGGGCTGCTTCAATGCCTGCTGGAGCAGGCTGCTTTTTCCCGCCAACCTGGGATGATGAAGGGGCTCTTGCCTCGGAAAAACCAATTCCTCTCTCCCAAAGGCGGGGAACCTCATTAAATCTTTGCGGTTGTGATAGCGACTGCCCGAAAGGATGTTTTTTGAATCCCCAGCGTCTAGTTTTCGGCGCAGCAGGCTCAGCATATGATCCGGCATTTCCCGGTCGTAGATGATGCGAACAAAATCTCCCCGCTTCCGTTGGTCGACCCCTTCTGCCATTTTGTCCATCAGCGAGCGGGATAAATCATCGTCCATATCAATCTCCGCATCACGGGTCACCTTGATGGTATGCGCTACCACCGATTCAGGCTGAAAAATCCGAAAAATCCGAGACAAATTGCAGCGGATTACGTCGTCAATAAAGGCCACATTCCTCTCGCCTTGTTCAGAGGGTAAAATCACGAAACGCGGCAAATGTGGCGGAATCTGCATTAAGGCGTATTCCATCTCCAATCCCTTCGATCGCTCCACGGTCAACCCCACCATAAAGTACAGAACGCCGTCCTTTAAATCAGGAAAGGCACGCATTTCATCCACCATGATGGGCACCAGCTGAGACCGTATCTGATTCTTGAAGTAATTCAGTACAAATGCAGTCTGCTCCTCAGAAAACTCAGATTCATTTAAGATGCTGATGCGCGCCTCACTCAATTCCGATTCCACCGATTGATAGGTCTTGTTGTACAATTCCTGCAACTCCAATACCCGAACAGTGACATCAGCAAGGGTTGATGAAACGCTAAATCCCAATGATGTTTTGGCCGTTTCATCAACGGCAAATGCACGCTGTAAATTGGCTACGCGTACCCGAAAAAACTCATCCATGTTATTGGAAAAGATTCCCAAGAAGCGGACCCGTTCAATCAATGGATTATCTGTTCGGACGGCTTCCTGCAGCACGCGGTGGTTGAATGACAACCAGCTCAGTTCGCGATTTAAATACCGATTGGTGTTCACATTGGGGCTCACGACGCAAAGATATTTGCTCGCAACATGATTTCTCCCGTCACCGCCTAACTTTGTTGGCTCTCACCATTGAACAACTCTACCATGCTCGTAGGTCAACAAGCTCCCTCATTTTCTGCTCGCGCATTTGTCAACGGCGACATCGTTTCTGACTTCTCCCTCAGCCAATTTCTGGGTAAGAAATATGTGTACTTACTCTTTTATCCGAAGGACTTTACGGGCATTTGTCAATCGGAGGTCATCGCATTCCAAAACAGGTTGTCGGACTTTGAGTCCCGCGATACCGCGCTGATAGCGTGCTCCACCGATACGGCAGACGTGCACGCCGCAGCCGCTCGCATTCCCCAAAGTCAAGGTGGATTCGAAGGGGTGACCTTTCCCCTCATCGGTGATGCCAATAAAAGCATCACCACGAATTATGATGTCATCAGTGGCGACTACAATTATTCAGAGGACGGACTCTTATCGGGTTCTACTGAAATGACCTCCCTGCGGGCGAGTTTCCTGATTGACAAATCAGGTGTGGTTCAGCACGAATTAATCAACTTTTTCACCATCGGCCGCAACGTCGACGAAGCCATTCGCATGATCGATGCGTTGCGTCATGTTCAAGAAAACGGAGAGGTCTGCATGGCCAACTGGACCAAATCATGATGGTTGTCCCCCAGAACGGGAGGCCATCTTAAACCATTCCGCTGCTGCATCGACAACTTTTCGCGCACCTTTCATCGTGAGTGTTACTTTCTGGTGGCTGCGTTGAAAATCCAAAACCAAAATGGCCTGTGTTGATCCTGAATCTTTGGTTTGAACAGATGTCACTTCGACAAAGCGCAACGGGATTGCATAGACTTCCAGACGCACCTTCGTGTAGGCAATGAATCCATGGGTGGTGCGCTGGAAATTAATTGAAGTCCGCTGATTCAAGGGAATTCGAAGACGCTCCAATTCTTCCAAACCCGTGAGCGCTTCCAAGTCCAACTTGGGCGAACCTATCGCGCGGCCCCGAATTGATTCAGTGATTGATTTCATCCAAGGAAACCGTTCCCCGGCAATCGCATGCACCTCATTCCAGCGTTGAGCATCGTTGTAGGTTACGTTCCAAATCATACGGGAATGCTTTCGGGATTGCATGGGAAAATCTCACCCTGCCGGTTCCAGTGTGCCGTAAATGCTCCCGTTTCATCGTACCGACTAGCCTGCCATTCTACATCGAATTTACGTTGCGGACGCGGATCGTTTCCAATACCGGCGACGTACAACCAGTTGCCCGTGTTACTGCATGGATCAAAATCGATGAGCCAGTGTTCGAACCAAGCCGCACAGGCACGCCAGTCGAGGCCCATATCATGGACCGCATAGGACGCCACATTTTGCCGGCCGCGATTGGACATGAATCCGGTCAGTCGAAGTTCGTGCATATTGGCATTAACAAAAGCGCTTCGGGTAGTGCCTGAACACCATGCCTTCCATTGCAATGGATGATGAGAAATCGGGTTGCGCGGAGCTTCCTTCAGCCCATTCGCCGCAAAAATGCGATCGCCATGCTGCATCGCAATGAAGCGAAAATAATCTCGCCAAAGCAATTCAAAAATCAACCAGTATGTGCTTTCATTTGAACCCTCATCCGTTTCATACCGACGGATGGCGTAGTAAATGGACCTTGGGCTGACGCAGCCCCAAGCCAGCCATGGACTGAATTTGCTCGAGTAATCCCAGCCCATCATGCCATTTCTCGTCTTCTTATATTCACTCAGAGCACGGGTTTGCCAGAAATAATGTTCGAGCCGAGCCCAGCCGGCCTGAGCTCCACCGGTGAATTGCATGGTCGAAGCTGGAAGACCCGCAAGCCTCTCCGGGGCTTCCATGCGTGCAATGCTCCATGTGTCAGGGAGATTTGCGACAATTTCAGGACTACTCGGAAGGGATGGAACGGGGAGCTCATTGCGGATGTCAAGTCCATGTTTTTCGATTTTTTTTCGAAATCGAGAGAATACGTCTGGAAGTAGCTCAACAGAAAACGGAAGATCTTGCGGATGAACGAGGGTAGCTCCTTCGTAAGAATGATGCGGAACATGAAGCCGCACAGCGGCCGCTGCTGCAACTTCCTCTGAGGTGTGACACTGCTGCGAATACACAGCCGCACAGTCCAATTGATCTGCTACTTTGAGGACCTGCTCGACGGGATCCCCCTCCACCACCAGGAGCCGATGTCCTCGTTCCTGCAGTGAACGATCCAATGCAACAAGGCTCTCGAGCATGAAGCGGCGCCTGTGCACGCCCATGCGCTCCTCGCCCCTGCTCCAGCGATTCGTTGCAGGCAGAACAAACAAAAAGGCGGCTTCTTCCGCCTGTTCAGCCATCGCCGTAAGCGCAGGGTTGTCAAGCAGCCGCAAATCTTCTCGAAACCAATAAAGCGCGCGCATCACAATTCGTTGATTCGGTTGAGATTCATCTCTGCTGTTGCGAGCAAGGCTGCTTGTTTATCCGCATCCATCCGATCCCACGTTCGGTATACCATTCCAATGCGCGGATTGCGCTCCAAAACCTCCCGGTGGCGCGCGTGAAAGTCCCAGTAAAGCGCATTAAAAGGACAGGCCTGTTCGCCCACTTTTTCATTCGCCTTATAGTGACACTCCTTGCAATAGTGACCCATTTTCTTAATGTATTGTGCGCTGCTCACGTATGGCTTGGATCCCACGATACCGCCATCGGCGAATTGACTCATGCCGCGCGTATTGGTCATCTCCACCCATTCCAACGCGTCAATGTAAACCCCCAAATACCAGGCGTCTACCTCATCGGGATCAATCCCCGCGAGCAAGGCAAAATTCCCCGTGATCATGAGCCGTTGAATGTGATGCGCATACGCGTGTTCCATGGTTTGATCTACCGCATGCGATAAACATGCCATGCGCGTTTTTCCCGTCCAATACCACTCCGGCAGTTTTCGCGAGTGATTGAAAAAGTTCAATTCGGCATATTCTGGCATTTTCGCCCAATAGATTCCACGCATGTACTCTCGCCAACCCAGGATTTGACGGATAAACCCCTCTACCTGAGAGATGCTCACGCGATTGGGATCGGTGCGCCAGGCATCTTCCACTGCATCCACCACCTCTTTTGGAGATAAGATTTTGGAATTCATCAGGAAACTGAGTCTCGAGTGGTACACGCTCCAACTTTCCTTGGTTAGCGCATCTTGGTAATCTCCAAAGTGCGGCAACAAGGTCTCCACAAAGTAAGCCAACGTCTGCTCCCCTTCCTCCCGTGTCAAGGGCCAACCCCATCCGCTCGCGGCAAGTCGTCCCGTTGTTCGAACACCTGATTGAGCCAGCAGCTCGACAAGAGGTTGCACGTCGCGCGGGAATAACTTGGGCGGTGGAATGGGGTGATCTACCGGTATTCGTTGCCGGTTATTGGCATCGTAATTCCATTGCCCCCCTTCTGGAGCGCCCAAGGAATCCATGAGGACATCGTGCTGCGATCGCATAGAGCGGTAAAAATTCTCCAGCCGGAAGGTTTTCTTGCCTTCAAAAAAACGCGCCAGGTCATCGCGTCCAGTGTAAAAATGCTCCGTATCACAGGAGGTTGCCTTCCAGCCTCGTTCATGGCAGGATTGAGCGTAAGCATCGAGCACTTGATCCAGTCGGTATTCATCGGGCAATTGCCAATGGAATGCAGTCGCCTGCACACGCCGCATAATCCGCTCCAAATTCCCTGCAAAGGACTGCTTGTTCTCTGGACTATCCAACGGCACGTAATGCACCCGGTGTCCTGCATCTTTGAGAGCCCGTGCAAAGAGCCGCATCGCACCAAAGAAGGCCACGACCTTTTGAACGTGATGAACCGCATAATCTGTCTCTGTGCGAATTTCCATCAACACATACAACCGATGTGGCGTCGGACCTTTATCAAACCAAGAATGACGAAGGTTCAATTGATCGCCGCAAATTAACCGCAGCTCTTCCGCAGGTTGCAAGTCTGAGCAATCTTCTATGCAAGCATTCCAATTCATCATGGCTTATTTCTTCGGCATCGTTCTGAGCAATAGCGGACTTCATCCCAACATCCTTTCCATTTCTTTCGCCATGAGAATGGACGCTGGCAAGCCACGCATGTTTTATCAGGTGGAAATTGAACCCGGCGCATACCGGTATAACCTTTGGACGGCTGAAAGGTTTAGCTCATTTTTTTTGCAACGCCTTCAGTTCTGACCAGCTCATTGGCACAGGCGTCGCTGAAACCGCATGGGGAACTTCTTCGCCATTCAAGAATTTCAATACCAACTCATTGAACAACTCGGGCGCCTCGATGCTGCATACGTGACCGCAATTTTCAATGACGGCTAACCGCATATTCTTCTGAATTTCTGTAAACCGTTTCGCTGCGCGAAAAAAGATGTGGTCTTGACTGCCCATTACCACCAAACCCTTCTTCTTCACTGGCCGGTTGACATAGTCCTTGATCAAATGGAAAAATGGCTTGTAAAGCTCTATCCACTTCAGATACTCGCGGGTGGACAAGCGTCGACTTTGGCGACGAAAAATATACCGGCTCAGACGGTGATTGCGACGAGGAAGTACGATGAAGCTAAACAATCCATAAAAAGCTTGATATGGAAGCAATCGAGACAGCATTTTGCCCGAATGCACAAACCAATGCATGAGCCTGCTCCCGTCAAAAATAGCACCAGCCATGACCATCCGATCGACCAAGTCAGGCCGTTCAATATCGATTTTTTGCAAAATCACACTTCCGATGCTGAGGCTCATGAAATGCGCTTTCTGGATATTCAGGTAATCGATGACCCCCAGAATATCCTTCGCAACAATGTCAAAATCGTAAGCGGGGAATTCCGGCATGATGTCCTTGCTATACCCGTGATCCCGCAAGTCGATCAGCAGGAGCCGGTAATGCGGTGAAAATGCCTCAACTTGAAACTTCCATGTGCGGATGCTACCGCCTGCACCGTGCACAAATACCAGCCACGGAGCATCGGGATTGTCAGCGATGACTTCGTGATGAAGCAGCGTACGTTCTTTCAAATCAGCCGTTCGTTCCATTTCTAGCATGCGCTAATTTCGATGAATTCAACTAGATTTCCTCATCAGACCATCCCTGCATGAAATCGATCATGGCTTCTGGAGAAGCAGCCTCGGTCTTGGCATAGGCCAATCGGTGTACCTTTTGGGTGCGGTGGTAGCCGTCCAACGAACTCAGGGCCACCACGTCAAGTCCTTCGAGATCCAGGTATCCATCCGCACACATTGCTTCTTCAGGAAACTCCACCCACCTAATCTGAGCAACGACAAACCGGCATCGGTTTTGAGGTATTTCCCATTCATCGACCCGCTCCAATCCGATTCGCACGGGGCTTTCCTCCACCGCGGGTGCATCAAATCCACATCTGAAGATCGGTGTGAGCCCCAAGGCCTCAAATTCATCGGTTTCCTGAGGAAAGCGGGCACTCGCCTGATGAGCTTTCATGGTCAGCGACGCCGGGACATGGTTCAGCGTAAGGCATCCAGTTTCTCGCATATTCCAATAGCTGTGGCTGCCCAACTTCGGCTCAACGGGTGGGCGGAAAACCATTCCCAGTAGAGCGGGGTCAGACCCCAGGTGCACCACTGAACTGATGATGCTCAAATTGTGAACTCCATCAACGCTCGTGGTCCCGACGAGATTCGCGCTTTTAAATCCACTCAAGCTATTGACCAACCTCCCTCGCTTGCGACGTGGCATCAAGTCCAAATCCAGGTCGTTGAGCGTCTTGAAATTGCTCATTTTCGAATGGCTCCTATGCCACCGTCCGCAGCATATATCTGGCCCGTTACAAAAGCCGCTTCGCTACCCAGCAACCAGGTCGCCAAAGAGGCAAGTCCCGAAGCACTCCCCACTGTCTGCAGCGGGTGCCGTGCAGCTGCAGCCTCCCGTTTAGCTTCATTGGATAACATGGGTTCAGCCAGTGAAGTATCCGTCAGCGACGGAGCAATGGCATTCACACGCACTTTTGGCGCCCATTCAGCTGCCAAGGAACGCGTCAAACCTTCGACAGCACCCTTGGCCATCGCAATGCTCGCATGATACGGCATACCTGTTTGAACGGCTATTGTGCTGAATAAAACAACCGATGCAGCGCCTGCATTTTGCAACAACTTGGCATTCGACTGAAGCGTTTGCACCGCCCCGAGAGCGTTGACTTCAAATTCTTCAAGAAAATGTTCTCGCTTCAATCCCTTTAGAGGCTTAAGCCTGATGGTTCCCGGGCAATACACGAGTCCGTCAAGGGAGTCTGCAAAACCTGACAGATCACAAGGGTGAGCAACGGCATCAAAAATCAAACTTTGGTAGTTCGGATGCCCCGTCGTAACACCCGTTCGGGACACACCGATTACGCGATGCCCCAGGCTGAGCAGCTGGAGTCGAATGGCTTCTCCGATTCCTCGGGAATCGCCTATAACAGCGAATGTCTTTAAATCAGGCATTTGAACCGTTGAGCAAGGTGGATATCTCGTCTTCTACCTTGGCGGCCTCAGCCATCAATGCATCCGATTTTGTTCGATCAATTGCACTCATACGGTGGGCATCTGCTAACAATGCTGCATGCCGCTTTTGCAATTTCTTTACGGGGTCTTTCTTGAATATTCCTAACATGCAGGTACAACAAACAGGACGCCCACGTGTTCGAAGACATCAACCCAATTGCTCAAGCTTCCCTCGCAACACCTCCAATTTGGTCAAGGCGTCCGACTCCTTTTTCTGCTCGAGTTCAACGACGTTTGCGGGTGCATTCTCAACAAAGCGCGCATTGCCCAATTTGCCTCGCACACCTTTCAAGAAACCATTCAGATGATCCATTTCTTTCTGAATTTTCGCTTTTTCCGCGTCAACATCCACAGCATCTCCAAAAGGGATATAAAAGGATGAGGTTCCCACAATAAAGCCAAATGCATTGGGCACTTTTTCATCAGTGCGCTTCAATTCCGTCACATTCCCCAGCTTCACAATGGCCGCCTCGAAGAGTTCTGGAAATTCTGCTCCCAAATTCACACTCATCTCCAGTGTATCGCGCATCGGAATTTGATTTTCCTTTCGAATATTCCGGATTTCGGAAACGATTTGCTGAAAAGCATCCGACTGGGTCAAAATCCCCCGATCGTATTCCAACCTTTTGGGCCAAGGCGCAATACATAGAGCCTCTTCCGGACCAGTACGCTTCTCTATCCAATGCCAAATCTCCTCCGTTTGAAACGGCATAAACGGATGCAGCATTTTCAATAAATCGCCAAAAATCATTTGAGTATCGGCCAGGGTCTGTCCGTCTATGGGTGCACCATAGGCGGGCTTAATCAGCTCAAGGTACCAGCTGCAAAAATCATCCCAGACCAATCGGTACATATTCATCAGCGCTTCGCTCAATCGAAATTCAGCGAATTGTCCTTCGAGCTCCTCCAACACCTGCTGTACACGCGCGTTCATCCACTTCACCGCGACAGCGGAAGACTCCGGAACAGCTCCTTTGGCATCGACCTCCCAGCTTTGCGTCAACCGAAATGCATTCCAAATTTTATTCGCAAAGTTTCGGCCTTGTTCACACAACTTTTCATCGAAGGGCAGATCATTTCCAGCAGGAGACGTTAAGAGCATCCCCACCCGAACACCGTCTGCACCGAATTGATTCATCAATTCAATCGGATCGGGACTATTTCCCAAACTCTTGGACATTTTCCGGCCCTGCTTATCCCTCACAATGCCCGTGTAGTAGACATTTTTGAAGGGCTCTTGTCCCCGGTATTCATAACCGGCAATGATCATGCGAGCGACCCAGAAGAACATGATTTCCGGTGCCGTCACCAAATCTGCTGTAGGATAATAGTAACTGACCTCCTCTTCTGTATTCAGTCCATCAAACACCTGAATGGGCCACAACCAACTGCTGAACCACGTATCCATTACATCCTCATCCTGATGCAAGGCCGAAGCAATCAACGCCGGGTTTCCAGACTTTTCACGGGCCTTTGACAAGGCTTCTTCCGCTGTTTTGGCGACGACAAAATCCTCCGGTCCCTCACCATAGAACCAAGCAGGAATGCGATGCCCCCACCACAATTGGCGGCTGACACACCAATCCTTCACATTTTCCATCCAATGGCGGTAGCTATTTTTGAACTTGGGCGGATGAAATTGAATGGTACCATCCATTACATGATCCAATGCAGGCTTGGACAATTCCTTCATGGACAGAAACCACTGCAGGGACAAACGCGGCTCAATCACCGCATTTGTGCGCTCTGAACGACCAACATTGTTCGTGTAATCTTCTGTCTTGACTAAGTGTCCGGATTCATTCAGTGCACCTTCGACCGACTTTCGTGCTTCGAATCGATCCTGTCCTGCGAATTGTCCACCGTGCGCGTTGAGCTTGGCGTCTGCGTCGAATATATCAATGGACTCCAGTCCGTGCTTTTGGCCCAAGTCGTAGTCATTCACGTCATGAGCAGGCGTTACCTTCAGGCATCCGGTCCCAAATTCTCGGTCCACGTAATCATCCAGAATAATGGGTACCTCCCGGTCGCTCAAAGGAACACGAGCTCGCTTGCCATGCAAATGAGTGAATCGTTCATCCTCAGGATGAATGCAAATTGCCGTGTCGCCCATAATCGTTTCCGGACGGGTAGTCGCAACGGTCAAAAACTCTCCAGGAGCATCCACAACTTCGTACCGCACATAATACAGCTTGCCATTCTCTTCCGTATGGATCACCTCTTCATCGCTCAAAGCAGTTTGCGCGACAGGATCCCAATGTACCATGCGCTTTCCTCGATAAATCAAGCCTTTTTCATGCAAATCGATGAAGGTATCGATGACTCCATCGGAATACCCATCATCGAGGGTAAAACGCGTTCGTGACCAATCACAGCTCGCCCCGAGTTTCTTGAGCTGCTCCAAAATTATGCCCCCATGCTCATGCGTCCATTCCCAGGCATGCTCCAAAAATGCATCACGGGAAAGATCTGACTTTTTGATGCCCTTTTCGCGCAAGCGCCGCACGACCTTTGCTTCAGTCGCAATGGATGCATGGTCCGTTCCGGGGACCCAACAAGCATTCTTTCCCATCATCCGTGCCCGTCGAACCAAAACATCTTGGATCGTATTGTTTAACATGTGCCCCATGTGCAACACACCGGTCACGTTGGGCGGTGGAATGACAACCGTATAAGGCTCCCTTTCGTCGGGTTTGGATTCGAAAAACTTGTGCTCCAACCAGTACGCGTACCACTTCTCTTCACTCGCGCCTGGATCGTATGTCGTAGGTAACTCCATCTATTGCATTCCGTTTAGTCGTGGCAAAAATCGGACAAAAAAGAAGTCGTTCCGCCACGAAGGGAAACGACTTCTCAAAAGGACATCTGTCCTAAAATGTCTGTGGCTTTACTCCTTATTTACTGGAGCTCCTACTGAAGTTGGTTTAACAGGTGCGCCACCTGTATTTCCAGCGTCCGCAGCTTCCACCTTGCCTTTGATGCGAATCACCTTCGTGGGTTCATTGCTGGCATTGGATGTAATGGTTACGCTTTTGTTTATTGGGCCAATGCGTTTCGTATCGTATCGAACATTGATGACCGAAGTGGCTCCTGGCATGATCGGATCTTTGTCGCATTTTGGAACAGTGCATCCACATGATCCTTTGCAACGGGACATGATCAACGGCTCTGTTCCATCATTCGTCACAGTGAACTGGCATCCGCCATCTGCACCCTGCGTGATTGTACCATAGTCGTGCACGTCCTTGTCTAGTGCGATGGAAGGTCCTTGCGCCATCGCTGTCGCCATGCCCACGAGGAGCACACATGCTGTCAAAATTTGTTTCATAGCTGACTTAATTTTCAAGGTTAAAGATAAACACAAAGAAATTAGCTCCGGTGCGATTGCTCAAAATTGAGACAATTTCACACTTGGCGCATTTCTAATTCAATAATTGCGCCAAAAAAAGGGGAGATTGTGATCTCCCCTTTTTTCCTCATCTCGTTTCAAGCGATTATTCGCAGGAAATTCCAAAATTGGATAAGAAGGACAACAAATCAGGTGTTCCCACCGAACCGTCGCCATTCAAATCTCCCGGACATGAACCTGCATTAAATGTGCACGACCCGTCATCAGAATTTGCTGAAGCATCATAGTTCTCAGCATCTTCATAGGTACAACCTGGCGCAATTGCACTCAAGCAGTAGCTGGCGTCCGTTGCAGAGAATGGATTGTATTCTGCATAGGCTGGATCTGTGCATCCTGGGCACTGGTCGCAACTATTGAAGCACGCACCGGAAGTAAGGGTGTTACTCGATACTGTGATCACCCGGTTGCCACCGATTCCGCAATCGCCTACACTTTCATCCATGCCCCATTCGTCACCGTTGATGAATTTGTACTCGTACGTTCCTTGTTGCAATTGGATCACCAATTCATACACACCGTATCCGATGTAAGGAACAGCCGTTGCACCTGGATCCCATCCTTGGAAGCCACCAGCGAGGTGGACACCTGCAGCGGAAACCGTCTCGTTGGACATGTTCACTCTGAACGAAACCAAGTAAGAACAACTTCCATCGTCTACGTTGGCTCCGGGCTCATAATTCTGAGCGGAAGCATCCATGCAGCCGTTGTAGTTGCAGTCGCCTGCATCCGTCGCATTCTCGTCATAGTTGTCTGCAGACGCATCTTGGCATCCAACAACCTCTTGGCAGTCAAGAACCGAATCTTCATCTGTATCCGTGTAATCACAAGCAACACTGAGGTCGCAGAAATCTGTGAATCCACAGGCCATCGGATCACCACAGCCCATGTTGAAGGCGGACACAGGAGCGGCCCACAAATAACTTGGACCAATGATTGGTACAGCTGATTGCCAAACACCATTTGTTTCACTCAAAACCACCGTACCGCCGGTGATCGGATCTACAAAGCGGATCAGGTTTCCGCAGAAAGAAATGTCCGCCAAACCTGCAAGCAATTGTAAATCGGCAAGTAAACCGCCTGTTTGGTCAGTGATGTTAGAAAGGCTCATCGGGCCATCCGTTCCGTCTCCTAAGAACACACCGTTCAAGGCAACATTCGGATTAACTCCTCCTGCCGCTTCGCAATCTGCAGCGTAGATTTCATTTTCAGTTCCTGAAAGTGTGACACCTACCAACCATACAACCTCCGCGCCTGTGGCAATGGTAGAAGATTCATTGAAATCGCAACTTCCGTCATCATCCGTTGCTGCGCCGTTGTAGTTGCAGGCGATTGCACTGGTGCAACCCATCACAACAAGCGAGTTTCCGTCGCAGTCAAACCCTTCCTCTGCATAGATGCAACTTCCATCGTCTGACGTCGCGAGGGCGTTGTAATTGCAAGCCGTTTCATCATTGCAACCAGGCCCGAGGGCAACCACTTCCAAGCTTGCGGCCAAACGAGGCGCTGTGTAATCTTGAATCTGATCAATCCAAACCATGGCCTCTTCAGGCCCCATGGTTGGGTTCAACGTCAATTGGGTTGCAGCAATGTTGGTTCCGTTCGCCGCATCGACTGCTTGCGTAACTGCAACATTCCACCACTGCCAAGGAGAGCTATCGTAGGGCTCAGTTGGAGCGCCATCGACATAATTGTTCAAAACAGGATACAATCCATCCCAGCCGTTATTGCCGAAGGCTACAGCAGGATCGGACAACCCAATCTCAGCAAAAGGAGCATTGTTGTTTGAAGCGTACCCATTGATTTCGTCATGGATGTCATACGCACCCGAAACCTCTACAACCGGTTCGTTGGTCGTA
>Ga0209630_10003107_pt1 | contig 15340 bp, 8 predicted proteins | sample COG_01_FD_184745 | JGI IMG/M metagenome (GOLD analysis project Ga0209630, IMG submission 184745) | Pelagic Microbial community sample from North Sea - COGITO 998_met_01 (SPAdes) (version 2) | ecosystem: Environmental > Aquatic > Marine > Neritic zone/Coastal water | place: Helgoland, sampling... | reverse complement strand
CTGGAAATTTTTTTATTATTACTTCAATCATATTATTGTTAATCTTATTAAATCTTACCTTCGTATCATACATATTTTATATAAATATATGATTGAAATATCTAATAATAATGTGACATCAATAATAATAATAATAATCAAGAAATGACGAAGAATTATATATCACTATGATATTAGCATTATATCGCATGCATATTATGATGAGTGCATTCATATATATTATGATGAGTGCATTCATATATGTATTTAATATCAATATATATGTGAAGGAACGAAGTGTTCATCAATAATAATAATATAGAAGCTCCATGAAACGTATCAATCGACATCCATGCTTTCCACTTGTGATAATAAGATGGACTTGTCATCAATGAGACGCTTCGAAGTCAAGAAGGTAACATATCCGGATACAAATATACCTTATCATCACACTCATTGATTTTGATGTCTCTTGTCGCAGTGGAATGCCGTGGCGGTCTGGTCGTGGTCGATATGCACTGATACGTGTGCTATATGTAGAAACAGCCTTCATGAGCCGAGCATAGAATATCAAGCAAACCCTTCTGCAGCCTCCGAAGAGGGTCTGAGCATCGCTTGGGGAAACTGTGGCCATGTATTTCATCTCGATTGCATCTCGAAATGGCTTCGGACCCGTAGCAACTGTCCTCTATGCGTAAGTTTGTGTTTGGGATTCTCTAGTAACCGAAGATCGTGTTTTTATCTCAAACTTTACAGAACAAAGAGTGGGAATTTGCGAAGATCGAGAAGGTTGTTCTTGTTTCTTTACTACAAAGTATTCGCGCCAAAATCGCAATAGTTTGTCCACTTCTTACAGACTTTGTTGTCCCTTATTGACCTTACAATCGGATCCAACTTCCCGTGATGGGGTTAGACTGAAATAAGGGCCAACAGCTGTTAAGAAAGATAGCAGCCCCTGATCGCCACGTTTGATTGCTTTCCACTCACAACGCGCGTCAAATGAGCCAGAGCTAGATTTGATCGCTCCTGATGCAAAATACGAAAAAAAAAAGTTTAATGGCAAAGGATTCAACCGTGTGTAGAAGCTCTCCCGGAGTTGGATGTATATATTTGGCTCATACGTATCAACTCATACGAAGAAGCAAGCCCTTTGAGATCGAGTTGTTCCCTAAATTTAGACCCCAGCGCGCCAAAGTCGGCCTGATAGGAAAGTCACTCGCCAGGGGAAAATGGTTTCAAGAACCACTTGCGAGTTACCTTCGAAGTAAGTTCTAAAAATGATATTTTGATAAGGGCACCGGATTGCATCGTGTAGCTAATGCGGAGCCCATCATTTACGAACATGGACTATCCGTAGCATCTCGTCACGCCACACTTTCTGTGGACTGCTTAATCACACACGTATATCCGCGAACCGATGTCCTTTGCACACCAATCCATACCTTGAAGCAGTCCCTCTCCTGTGACTGCACTGCATGCCTCAATGTGCCAGTGCCTACTCTGCATTCTTGTGAGATCCAAAACCTGAGCAATTTGCTCTGTCGACAGTGCGCCGGGAATATCCTGCTTGTTGGCTAAAATCAGCAGCGTCGCGCCGACTAACTTCTCCTCGGACAAGAGTGCGTGGAGTTCTTTTTTGCAGTCCTCGAGCCGTCGGTGGTCAGCGCTATCGACTACCCATATTAAGCCGTCCGTGGTCTCGTAGTAGTTGCGCCAGTAGCTCCGCAAAGTTTTCTGTCCACCAACGTCCCATATGTTAAAGGCGTAGCCCCCGTACATCAAAGTTTTGATATTAAAACCCAGGGTTGGAGAAACGGAGCTAAAGTCCTCGCCGTTTATTCGCTTGACAATCGTCGTCTTCCCTGCATTATCAAGTCCAACCATCAGGATGCGCAACTCTCTTTCACTTGCCTTAACTTTCTTTATTACAGAGAGCAATCCCATCCCATAACGATGGCTGTGTTCTATGCCCTGATATATACATGCAACGCTGGATGTGATTTCGGTCTTCAGTTCTTACTGTTATCTACGTAAGTGTTATATTGGTTATTACCTTCGAAGGTAAGGTTTCGAAGGTACCTTCGTACCTTCGAAGGTAAGGTTTCGAAGGTAACTTATTATTATTCGTATGATATAATATCTCGTCACGTAATCATTATTATTCGATATTATTCGTACACATATTTATTATTAAGATCATTCCATTGACCGGGCGAAGTTCGAGTGTGTGTTTTCAATAGGGTGCGCGTTTTCCAATTTTTTTAACGATAGCGAGTTAATAAGTTATATTGACACACATATCCTTTCACATATCCTTTCATATTATTATGAAAATCAGAATATATCTTCGCACGCTTGATTGCTTGCTTGAGCGATATATGTGATATTATCTTCGAACGAAGGTATATTATCTAATATTTTATTTTAGATCTTACGAAGGTAATAAATTTTCAAGCAAGCAATATTTCAAAATAAACTCGTATTATTATTTATTTACTGCTGGATTCTTCTCCGGAACTCGCGCATCATACTTGAAAAACTCGAGGTAGGGCAAGAGACAGTGTGTTTCCATACCGCAATGAAAAGCGGGAAAATATCGAGGAAGTCCCTGATGCAACGTTGATGGCCGGAGAGAGCACGCCTACGCCTGTGCGCAGAACGGGTGCTCATGATGAACGTTCGCCTGTTCAAGGCGTGACTATATTTTCAAGTTCTGAAGCCTTCAAGAAGTCAGACCAAGAGAGGGCTACGGGAACGAATGCGTCAAACTCCGCCAAAATTGGACGCTGTATAGTCTCAGAAGATACTGTCGTGTCGCGCCGTGATGCAAAGGGACACTTTGACGGCGAGGAAACTTCGTTTCGTGCTCTTGGCCTGAACAATTGGATAAATGGTAATCTTTTACGTTTTGGACTGACGCTTCCCACGCCAGTGCAATGTAGCTGCATACCTGCCATACTTCAAGGACGAGATGTCATTGCCACATCACAAACTGGCAGTGGTAAGACGGCAGCTTTCGCGCTGCCGATAATACAGCTGCTCTCTGAGGAACCCCACGGGGTCTTTTGTCTGTGCTTGACTCCGACCAGAGAACTTGCTACTCAAATTATGGAGCAGTTTATAGCTTTCTCACCTGGAATGACACTTCGCTGCTTGTGTACTATCGGGGGCGAGAATAATCGCACACAGGCGATCGCTCTCGTGTCCCGACCGCATGTGGTTGTGTCTACCCCTGGGCGGCTAATGGAACATCTTTTACATGATGATGACAAGAGCATCGCAAAGTGTTTTGCAAACTTGCGCTTCCTTGTTCTCGATGAGGCAGACAGATTACTGGATCCAGGCTTCGAAGATGATCTGCGAATCATCATGCATAATCTTCCTAGTAATAATCGCCAAACGCTACTTTTCTCTGCGACAGTCACACGATCGATTTCTGCTTTGCAAGAGGTGAATCTGCAGAGCACCTTTCACTTTGAAGCTTATGAAGGTTTACAGGTCGTTACGCATTGCGAACAGAACTATTGCTTTGTTCCAGCTAAGATGAAGGATGTTTATCTGCTGAATATCATCGATATAGCAAAGAGACGAGGGCTGCGCTCAATTATCGTATTTACTGGAACAGTTCGAGTTTGTCAGTTGTTGCACGAGATATTTACAGTTCTTGGGTGCCATGCAGTTGCGTTGCACGCTGTCAAAAAGCAACAGCATCGCACCGCCAGTCTTGCTCGTTTCAAATCTGGCGAGGTGCGGATACTGATTGCAACTGATATTGCATCTCGCGGCCTCGATATCCCAACAGTAGACCTGGTTATCAACTACGACATTCCCACTGTTCCCCGAGACTATGTTCACAGAGTTGGACGAACTGCACGAGCTGGGAGAGCTGGCCAGGCTGTGACACTTGTGACACAACACGACGTATTCCTCTTGCATAAGATAGAAGAGTTGGTAGGAATGCAATTGTCTGAGCTTTCAGGGGTTTCTGAGACCTGCATTTTACGCGACATTGCCAAGGTTTTCACTGCTCGACGTCAGGCTAAAATGAACATGAGTGCAAAAGGCGGTTTTGATGATCATGTTCGTGAGAAAAAAGCTAAATTCGTTTCGTTCCGTAAGTTTATCAAACTGTGACTTCGTTCGGGTTTAGGGTTAAAATATTGAAACCGTTATTTTATACGAAGGTATTCGGCATAGCCGATCTTACGGGGATTTCCCGAAAAAAATTCAGTTCGCACCTGGTATCGTTAGTTAATCAAGATCGAAGGTTTATTTTCCCCGTACATTGTAACACATTTTGACATCGTTAACTCAGAATCGTTGGTTTAGCGTTACATACAGTTGTTCCTTTATTGGACGAAATAAACCAATTTTCTTGAGTCACGTATGAAAAATTTGTCCCATTGTGTTTGCCATACGTGAGGGCGTATATTATATAAACCATTATTTCACATTTGTTAAATTACACACATACAAATAATACCAACCGACCAAACAACCAACAATAATAATCAACATAATATATATATGACATACATACATACGCATGTAAACGTGTACGTAATACGTAACGTTGTTATTAATACCCGCAATTCTATCATGATTTAATAACCATGCCGGGGGCCACCTGGGAACGAACCCACGCAATCACGTTAAACACTACCTTCGAAGGTACTACTCCTGTTCCTCCCTGGAAAATTTTTATTATTACACCAAGGTATATATCTTATTTAAGAGTGAGATATTGACCAAGCAAGTAATAAATAAAGATGCATGGAAAATAAATCATCACGTTACCTTAAAACGAAAATTGTTTGAATACTTGGCCGTGATGTCCAAGAACGGAAACGGGGATTTACCGGGTCACTTTACTTCTCAGCGTGTTGACGGTGACCGACCTTGTGTGCCAAAACGCGACCCATGGCTATTTTTGCGAAGCTTTTTCTTGAAAAATCGTAATAAATTTCGTCGATTATTTTAAATAGGTAGGGGATGACCCTTATGATTATAATTTTTATTTTATATTGTAATAATATGTAAATAATACATATGATATTAATAATCTTATTATTACATATGTTTATTATTTATTTTTTATAATATATAATAATTATTGCCAGTAAGTTTCGTAAGAACTTATTAACACAACATATTCTAAAAAAGGCTAAGAGAACCGTGAATAGCCGGCAGACCAGACAGACACTCAAAAACCCACGCGCCAACATGACAGGTATCGCAGTCGGCCTCACAAAAGGACACGGCGTCTCTCGACGCAAGCTTGCCACCCGCCCTGCTCAACGCAAAGGGGTGCGTCCAATTGATTTCGCGCCGTTTTGAACCACGCGACGCTTTGCAAGTCGCCTGTTCTTTTTCTTATTTTCTTATTCCGGGAATTCACGCCCTCGCTCGCAGAAGCTTGGCAAGCGCGTCAAGATGATTCGCGATCTAGTGCGCGATGTTGCTGGCAGCGCGCCCTATGAGAAGCGGCTCATGGAGCTCTTGAAGGTCGGGCGAGACAAACGCGCTCTCAAACTTGCGAAAAGAAAGGTAAGAAGGGCTTCTAGGGTTTTGTTACAATCGTCCCGGCTTTATCGAGCCGTACAATCGAGATTTTGCATGCGAAAGTTGCACTTATTTTTATCGGCCGTTCATGTTCATATCATAACTGGCCATTAATTGTTCCAACCGATCATTATGAGCTGAGCTGAGTCGTTCGTTTTCCCGAAAATTGACCCACCCTATTACCCTCACCTCAGCTTGGCACACATCTCAGGGGCAAGAAAAAACGCGAAGAGATGGGCAATCTCCTCCGCAAGATGTCACGCAAGGCAGTGCCGACGACAGCTTAGATATCGCTCCCTGAACGTGTCAATAAGATGCAATTCCTTTGAACCTGTTCTCAGAATGATCCTTTTCCTTGCCTGGGTGTTTTCTCACTTATCGAAAAAGTCCTTGGCAACAACTCCAGAGAGGTAATTTTATTTTGCATACTCGAGGCGGCAGTGTGTGGATAGGATTCAGGATTACAACGAGATTTAGCTCCGAAATTCAGGGGATGACCAGTTGCGACACTGGCAGGCACAACCGCCATCCACCCGTATTTCATATTGTTCGAAGAGGTTTCACAAAGATCTCATTGGTTTGCTTTCTGACAATATATGTGTCTTGACTTGTTCTATGAGTCCGTGGTCGAGGTTTGTTCAACAAGCAAAACGCTCTTCAGTGACAGAAACTTACCCTGACTAGCACAAATGAGCATCTTACGTTCTGCGTGGTAAGTATTGTGATGTCCAGAGGTCAAGACTGCCCTGGGCATTGCCGTCAAAAAGTTTGGCTCTGCAATACCTTTTCAAACTCGTTCGGGCATCCTGTAGAAGACCTCTGAACGTTCGCTTCCCTGTCCGCGTCAGATCACGCCTTAGTGCTAATGTTCCAGCGTACTGAGAGCTTATGCGATCACCGTGATCAGCCCACAGAACCTTATGAGCTCCCTTGCATCGATTTCGGAAATCAATATCAATACCTGTCATCGTGCGCATCTGTTCCTGGAGAACAGAACGTGCAATTATACTCTGGACAAGGTTTGTGCGATCAAGGCAGTCCTTGCAATTTACTCGAAAAATACCGTTTTGTAGTTTCGTCTCACATCCAGATACCTCTAAGTCTGATGCCAGCATAAATTGACCAAGATCTGAGACTTCAGCCTTCGTCCATGAAGTCAAACTCTCCGGTGCAACTGTGTTGCGATCACTTGTCTCTCTGTGAAGGTCAAAATGAAAATATTGCACGGAAGAATTTGGCTGATTTGGGAGAGCGGAAACCGATCGGCGGAATGCGTGCTTCAGCATTCCCTCTTCTCCTTGACACGAAAGAAGGTCGATTACCTTTATACGACCATAATTCGATATCAAATTTGCGAAATGTCTCTGGGTGACAGAAAAGTTTCCCTCACTTTCAAAAATGATTTTTGGATTCCATGAAAGATCTCTTAGTGGCTGTGACCATCTCAGAGGAACTGAGCCCCTCACCATGACAAAGGATGATAACGTCACGTGCTTCACATCATACTTCACATGCAGGATTTGCTCTGATTCAACGAAGTTCGCGACTTCTCCTTCTCCATTTGAACCACGACAATGATGCCGGATTCCGAATCGAGAAATTGATGTACGAGCTAGAATGGAGAGCGAGTTTCCTTTAGCGTCTTGAAAGCTATCAAAGCTACCGCAGATGAGAGGCAATAGTAATACGCGAACAGAAGGTCCCATATAGTCCTCTGGCGAAGCTATGTTATCCAGCATCTCTCCAGCATATCGGTTCCAGCAAAAACTTTTGTCTGCAAGAGACCACTGATCATCTTGTCGGTGGCGTGAAATCACAGTCACAGAATCATCGTCCTTGAAACCGTCATTCAGACCATACGGATGTGTCTCACCACCAGATTTGGAACGGCTGACCACCTCGCATTCCGCACTGTTCCGAAAAGGATCCTTGTGTAATAAGGTCGCTCTGATTGAGCACCGAGGGCGGCACAAAAGATACTGAGACTGACAGTTACGCGACATATCATGGCCATGAACAAAGTAGAGATGTTTGGTGTTTGCCACAAGTGAAGCACGGAGAAGATGCAGATATCGAGCTTCGTCCCTTTTGTGCTGTTTCGACATTGCATGAAATGAACCAGGTGCCGAACACCTAATGATCCCAAAATTAGTTGCCTTGAAGACAGCGCGTCCTAGAATGCGTTCAACAAAGCAGCAAGATGTCAGCACGACAAGGTAATATCCTGATAGGAGACGGACTACTCCAGCACATCCGTACACGGCTCTGTTCTGCTTCACAATACTTTTGGCAACGCAACCTACAAGATCTTACTTTCAGAACAGTGCATGACATTTACAGTTAAATTTAGACAGTATAATATCAACGCACTCTGTGCCTTCTGCCTGCTAGTGACGAGGAAGCGACCGACTCCTTCACGCAGCACCAGCAAAGAGTCGTCGTCACTGCTGTCAGAATCTGGGAAAAATGACACATGGCAGGGGCTCTCATTGAGCCGGTATACTTTTGGGTGTTCCGGGAGTTTACTTTCAGCAGCGTCACCTGCTCTTCTCTCGCTGCATTCCGTGTCGATGTCTACGGTCAGTGGAGCAACGCGGCATAACCCGATTTTCATCGCCTCTGGCAACTCTCAAGAGGAGCGTGAAACGTTGCTCCGTTCTTGACTACCGCGCGGATGATATGGTATGGTAAATAAAAGGACGCTGTTAGCCACGACAAGAAAGGCCAACTAATACAAGGCAAGGGCTGTAATAAATCATACCTTCGTACTCGTATCATAATAATAAAATATGCGTTCGTTCGTTCGAAGGCACCTTCGTAATGAATAGAATCGTTCATCGCGACAATTCACGAGAATTGACTGGTTTTTGGTTTGAAGTACCTGCTTTATTTGTGCCTTCGAGCGAGGTGAAAGTGAACCACGCTCGGACAAATTTCAGACGCGTGACGCAATCAAGAAAAAATGCTCGTTTCGTTTCGTCTAATAATATAATAAATAAATAAATAAATATATGCATGATATACGATGCGAGAAATAATAACTTATGATTCGTATCCGTTACAAGGTGTATCGGCATAGCCGCCGTGCATGCACGGACTTATATATTAATTTAAACATGATGAGACTGATGAGGGTATACGTACGTACCGTCGTAACTACATACGTACGTTTATTTATTGGTTGCTGGTCGGATGGTATATATGATATGTGAATTAATTGAGTTATATTCACATATAAATGTCGATATGTGTTTCGCTCTGAAAAACCAAAACAATGTTCAAAGTTTTAAATATTATGTAAATTTTTATTTATGTGCCATTTAATATTACCTCTTGTCAATTAAACGCATGTGTTGAAAGTTGATCGAGTCATGATCGACGACATGGAGGCGTTAGACGACCTGTCTGACTCAAGTGTCGACGGAAATACACCAACACCGATATTTGTCCTTGACAAAGATGCGCTAGGACAGATCGCTAGGTTCTTAAAGCCGTCCGATGTGTTTTCATTGTCACTGACGTGTAAGTATTTTTCTGAAAACGGCAAATTCATAATGGGAACGATGAGGCCGTCGTGTCAGAAACTAACACCGTCGCGGCCGAAAACGACCACTACGACGCCTTCAGAAACGCGCCGCGGCGATCATCCAACAATTCTATCGGCGAAAGAAGTTTCATGAGGACTATAAGTTAGTGAACGTCTCTCGCCAGAGTTAACCGGTAAAATAACGCTGGTGTACGATGATCGTTACTGATAATCATACATATGGTATGCAAATGATATATTATATATAGCGAATCCCCTAAATCATAATCATGCATGTATGTATAACTAGTCAGTTTATTTGCTGATAGCTTCACGTGTAAGACCGCAAGCTATGACGAAACTAATATACCATTATCATCCATTATCGCTATAACGCCGGTCGGTTGCAAATACTGACATGCGCCACGCGCCAAACTTCAAAACAAATATCATTATTATTAGATAAAATAAGTTTTAATAATCAGTAGTGATGATAGATCGGTGTATTAAAAAAATATAAAAAATACCTTCGCGAAGGTACATAATAAGATAATACCTTCGAAGGTAAGATTTTAATAATTTTACGTAATTTTAAATACAGCTGAAAATTATGTCAGCAGGGGAGAACATATAATAATATCATATGTTTAAAAATACGAAAGTATCAGTTTGAATCCGTATCTATTCTACAGAAATATCGTCGTATTTACGGTTACTACCAGAGCATTGTCCCTAACGTAACCTCCAGAATTACGTATGACTTTAACAGGCAAAGGGTTAGGCGACGCTTCGGCTTCCATAATCATGCATGTATATATGTATATTATTATACCTTAGGTATTAAATGATGCCGTTGTTCGTATAATATTACGTAATGTGTGTATGTTACACACATCTCGTTACATATATATATACACATACTTTCTTCTCATATGTGATTTAAAAGTTGACGATCGACCAGAAACGTGAATTGCATATGCATGCATGATAAATATATATAAATATTGCATGGATATTGCCCTTAAATGCTTGCTTTTATTCATTATTATTCGTAAAAAGATCTTAAAATGGAGAGCTCCTTTATTTTCTGCTGAGCTCGAGTGGACCGAGGCGTGTTGAGCTGTCAACGACACGACGCGAAAATGCGCCCAAGTGCTCTCGCCAAAGGTCCGCGCCACGATTCCGGATTCCGTTTGGCATAGCCGGATTCCGTTGGGCACAGCCGGATTCCGTTGGGCACAGCCGGATTCCGTTGGGCACAGCCGGATCCTGTTGGGCACTCGCCGTTGGTGCCGGAATGGGCCCATAACCTCCCGTTTCCCACGAACTGTTTATTTTGGATGAAAGTGAGGAAGACTATCAACCAAAATACGGTGGCACAACAGTGTGTCCCCTTCTTCTTGGAAAACTGCAACACGCAGTGAACACCGTTGACATGACACTCGCAATAGCGCGCAGGCATGTATTTTCGCGTCCTTGCGCTGATTCCAGACGACAAGAAAACCCCCGGCTCCGTCCAGGTGGGGTGTTTCAATCTGCTCGTCAAACGCATAGCTCGGCCTCGGACCGTCGGCTCTGCGTAAGGCTCTACGCAAGCCGCGATCCTATTCCTAGAAAGGCATATTTCACCAATCGCAAACATACATTAACTCTATCATCACGTACGTTTCGGCATATTGTTGCGAACGCAGCGACTCCGCTGAAGCAAACATTCGATACCGAAACGGGAGGTTACAGTCGTGACTTTCTTCTCGTGCGAGTTGCCGTGTTCTTGAGGTAACGCCAATTTGAGCGTCGTTTGATAGTTTACACTTACTCAACGATTGTGCAGCATTCTCATTGGATACGCATGTTACTACCTGACCCGTAACAGTTTGACCTTCACCGCACCTGCTATGGTTGCTTCGCCTGCACTTGGCTTGGATATCACCTCAATTGGAGTAATTACCTCAATTTTCCCTTTGTGTTATGGATGCAGCAAGTTTGTAAGTGGAGTTGTTGGCGATGTCCTATCCCCCAGTGTCATGCTAGGAGGAGGTTTGATCGCTACGGGAATGGTGCGTTCCAACGCCCCAATAAGCTTTTCTTATTATCTTTTGATTTCTGGGTCTTCCAACTTTTTTATCAGGTTAACATAGCATTCGGAGCAAGTTCAACTTTACCACTGTTTTGTTTTCTCTGGGCAGTCAATGGTGCGGACGCCTTTTTTTCCCGAATTACATTGTTTTAAAATAACAACTGTTACTTAATATATTGCGAACACATGTTGCCAGGCATCCTCCAAGGTTTCGGGGCTCCAAGTTGTGCGAAAATACTTACCTCTTGGTTTGCTGCCAAGGAACGAGGGACATACTGGGTGAGTATTCGGGACTTCAGGCTAAATTCATTATTATCAATTAGCACGATCTGGCTGCAGGGTATGTGGAACATCGCACACAACCTCGGAGGATTCGCTGCCCCAATACTTGCAGGCACTGCAGCTCGCACACTTGGTTGGAGCGTGAGTGTTGTATATTGTAGAGATGCTCTAGATTCCTAGCTGACAATCGTTTTCCCGTTGGGAAGTGGGGCTTATGGGCCCCAGGAATCATCGCCCTTTTTGTTGGATCTCTGATCATGTTGACATTGAAAGACTCGCCTGAAGCAAGAGGTTTCTCGCCAGTTGAGCTCACAACAGGTATTTCATTGAAAAACTTCCTTTTATGATGCTGACATATGTTGTGTCAGTCACGAATTCTCAACCTGCTCATTATGATTCCGGAAAGAAAATTACGTCCGAAGAATCGGTGTGAAAACCAACCGTCTTGCCCGCAAATGTACTTCGCGCAATAATCTTTCTTTACGACAAAGGGGGGAAATACAAGCTTACTGGATAATTTATTTCGGAATGTCCTTTCAAATCCATTCATCTGGTTGTGACTTTTGTTCATTTTGCTTGAGTCTGAATGTCATCCAAGATCTTATGCACACAGGGGACTTGCTTTCACGTATTTCTGCGTCTATGTCGTCAGACAGGTAGAACTGGCCCCATGTATAACTGAAGTATTTTTTGCAAAGTGCATGCCTCCTAAAAACTATGAAATCTCAGGGCATTACTTCCTGGTCTGTGTTCTATCTCATCAAAGAAAAAGGTGTCATAGACGCAGGCGCTGCCGCAGTACGACAATTAACTGCAAAACTGCCCGAATTTTCGTTCAGAAGTTTTTTTGTGATAGGTTAGGGTCTCTGGTTTGGAGCTTGGTGGACTGCTCGGTAGCCTCATCGCAGGTCGAATTAGTGACTGGTATATTGCGACCTCGCCCGGAGGCGCCGTCGGGAAACGAATCCAAGTTGTCATGGCTTATCTGATCGGAGTCGCCGCTATGTTGATCGCCTTTAAGGCAGTGCCAAGTGGTAAAATATTTTTTTCGCATTGATCATACGAACACACCAGTTCTCCGCTTATTTGCTGTGGTCAAATTTGCAGGGCTACCCCTCCTGCAAGGCATCATTGTCTTTATGATTGGATTCTTTTTATATGGACCGCAAATGCTCATCGGTGCGGTTTGAAATAAGATCGGTGAAGACATCATGTTTTAACCTCATCTTGTGATGAGCAGGCCTCTGCGGCGCAGAAATTGTTGGACGCAAGTCTGTTGGAGCAAGTGAAGGATTTTTGGGCTGGATTGCATATTTAGTAAGTATTTTCATTTCCCGGCGTCGCTCTATTCTAACTCTGCTTCGCAGGGAGCCGCAAATGCTGGGGTTCCCCTTTCCCTGTTGGTGCAACAGTATGGTTGGAATGCTTTCTTTTCTGCTTTACTTTTGGCCTGTGCTGCTGCCATGTTGCTGCTCGCCCCAATAACCAGTGCACAAAGCTACGTTCAACGAAGCATGAACAAGTAAAATATCTGCGTCAACGTTTTGATGCTGCGACACCCGTCAAAGTAACGATTCATGACAAGTTCGATTTCTTTTGGAAGCGAATTTGAAAGAGTTCCCTCTCAGAATTTAGCCATAAAAATAAATTTAGTCGAGCCAGCTATGTTTTTTTTTTGGCACACATGCACGAAACCTGTTCTCTACAACTTGCTGCCAAGTCACAGCTCACCCGCATACATGGGAATTCCAGATGATCGCACTGCAATGTCAGTGGGGTGCTCGATTACCGAGTCAATCAAGCCATAATCCTTTGCCTCAAAGGCTGACATGAAAAAGTCGCGGTCAGTGTCTTCCATCACCTGTTGAGTTTAATTTGATAAGCATTTAAAAAAACTGCAAAGAGCGTAAACTTGGCATAGTGGTTTCCTACAGTGTCTAGCGGTTTTCCAGTAAATTCGGCGAGATATCCATTGAGAGTCGACTTATGATGCTGTGGGTCCAGTCAACTTTGTGAGCGCCAAAATGTTGCATGGGACATTATCAGAACTTTCTCACCATGATTTCATTGGCTTGAATCTCGATGTCTGCAGCTTGACCTTGGGCTCCACCTAATGGCTGATGAATCATGATCCGGCTGTTTGGCAGGCTGTATCGCTTTCCCTGAAAGGTATCCGAAAGGTCATGAGAAGCCAGAAGAAATAAATACTGGTGTGTTGTCTTTCACCTTTTGACCAGAGGCAAGCAGGAATGCGCCGTTGGGAAGGGAACAAGGACCGTGGATATTTGGACGATTATATTCGTTTCAAGTCAGGTAGAAGCAGATTGAGCACTCACCCATAGATGCAGCAAGACCGACACACACAGTGGAAACATCTGGGCGAACATGGCGCATGGTGTCGAACACAGCCATCCCGGCAGTGACAGAACCACCGGGGGAGTTGACGTATATGGTGATATCCTGGAAATAGATGTGTTAAGCACATCACAACGTCTTCTGATGAGCTAGTTTTCCCTGCCTTTTTCGGATCAATCGCGTCAAGCCAAAGGAGCTGTGCAACAATCAAGTTGCAGCTGTCATCATCGACAGCACCACCAAGCCTGATGATCCTCTGTTTCGTCGTTCGCAAAGATGAAGAACGCGAACCCAAAATAAAACACAATTAAGCATACTCGCCTGATTCATTAGTTGGCTAGCGACACCTTGGAAACGCTCCATGACGACAGGAGAGGGGCCTTTGCCTTGCTGCGCAGTGAAGTGATGCCTGAAATTGAAAACTGTCGTGTGAGTCCGCAGTGCCCACGCATGCAAGGGTAACCAAATGATGCCGGGACTGTCCAGGGCTGGGGAGTATGATGATCTGTGGAAGAGCGGATCTGACCTGGAAGCACTCGTTGGTTGCGGGTTTTCATCCAAAGCTTTCGCACGCGTGAGAAGCCCAGCAGTGCTCGATCTGAGACGAGACGGGTTTTGAAATAAAAGGTTAGGGTTTCCACACAACCGGAAACATCGATCATTGCCGCCACTGAAATGGGCCTACACAGTTATTCAGGTCGCAGTGTGGTACCTCGATTCGAAGTGTCTACTTTCTCGGCGAAGCCCTCTTACTGCCCCTCGAAAAGGAGAGCGAAAGTGAGGAGTCGAAATGGAAAGTGACATATTCCGTGGAAGTTCTCGAACACAAGAGCGGTCGATGGGAGTTATCGTCCGTAAATATGTGGCTTTTAACGGAGCCGATATATGCCGAGATTGTGATCACTGCAAGCACTCGCAGAACCCAGTGGTCGCACTTTTCGCGATTGTTTGGACTCGAAGTCTCTGGATTTCGTCGCAGTCACGTTAACATAAATTGCCTGCATATGCACATAAATAATATCAATAATAATATATTTCATATCATACTCTATCTATACAATCAAGTATAATAATTTTTCAGAAATTTCTCTATATCTCATCTCTACGTACGTGACCAATTCCGCGAGTCGATGAAGAAAAGTACTGCCGTAGGAATTTTCTTCATCGACTCGGTACGATTGATTTATATATCGTATGGTAACATAGTGTACGTTAATCAAATATACGATCCAAATCACGTGATTTGTGACGGATTCCCATACAAAGGTGACATCGCCGCGCACGGCTAGGAAAAAAGCTGCGCAAAAACTCAGACTCCATTTCATACGAATACGTCACTGTGACGAATGCATTTGCCGTTGAGTTTGAGTTTTTGCGCAGCTCGAGTGTTTTGATGTGACTGGAAACAAATTCTGTAACGTTGCTCATACAAAAAACTTTGAAAACCGACAGCCTCCACTCTTTCGCTTCGCCATGGCCGAACGACGAAGCCAAAGAGGACAGCCAAACCTTGGCGGGAGACATGAGGGTCACCGTGCCACTTGTATCAACTTAGATCT
>Ga0209630_10003105_pt1 | contig 15361 bp, 10 predicted proteins | sample COG_01_FD_184745 | JGI IMG/M metagenome (GOLD analysis project Ga0209630, IMG submission 184745) | Pelagic Microbial community sample from North Sea - COGITO 998_met_01 (SPAdes) (version 2) | ecosystem: Environmental > Aquatic > Marine > Neritic zone/Coastal water | place: Helgoland, sampling... | reverse complement strand
TGTCTGAATGAAAGCTAATTTTGAGTAAGCAATCAGTAATGAGACATTACATTTGGACACTTAAAGAGCTTTACAAGTAAATCGAGGGATATTATATGTTTGAGATCCAGAAATAGTGTCCGACCAGGTTCACGCAGCCGACCGACCGCAGGCATTACACAGTTCCCCCCATTTCACACAGTCCATACTAATATATATGTGATAATCGTGACTATCAATTGCGATCGGGTATTCTAATAATAAGTGCCATATATGTAACAAATCATAACAATAATTATCATATATTTTATATCGATCGTGTGATTATTTATAATTACCTTATTAGATTCGGAATACGGTGCACACGAATTTAACACCCAGCCGACCCTGTTGCAAACTCCAATTAAACTAACCCTCGACTACATATATACGGGGGCAATAGTTAGACATTTAATACAACCAATAATGTTTAATATATATTCCCTAAATCCTTAGATTTACCAAGCAACAAGAACCATCAACAAACACTACAAACGTTCTTGACTTCATAGGAGACAAAAGATGTACCCCCTTGTTCTGAGGGCTCCGTCATGCGCTGTCTCAACTGGCGTATCCAACTGCCGTCCATGCTCGGGTTTCTTTCGGACCTTCCCTTCGGAAATCTTTCTCGTGCGAAAGCAAAAAGGTCGCGTGCATCATCATGTCTACTCAAAAATATCTCATGGGCTTGCTCCCCTGGCGTGTCTACATCGTGATAATGATGATGGTGATGATGATGGTGATGATGATGGTGATGATGATACCACTTCGGCGGAGGTCGAAGGGCTTTCGCTATCTTTTCATGAAGAGGTTAGGCGGAGGCAAGGAGCAGATAACGGGGCGCGCAAAAGTATCCGCGATGCCGACAGAACTTTTGCCTCTCCGAACGGCAAGGCACCGCGCTTTGTTAAAGACGCGGCACCTGAGTCCGGGCAGCTTGATCGCTCTCGCGAGCTGCAAAATGAAGGTCTCAAGGGCTTCCCACTTCGTGCACGTGACCTTGTCACCCTGGGACTCACTTCTTTCACTTCGTTTGGTCCTTTGATAGCTGTTTTCTCTGTTTTGTTTGTGGCAACATATTTGATCTTGGGCTCCGACTTTATTCATGGTGGTGATATGAACGGATCGTCTCCATCATTTGTCTCTCCCGAAGGCCTATTGAGGGAAGATACGGTGGATACGATGGTTCTATTTGCTGGTCCACGAGTCGAATGAGGCTCGCGCAGCTTTGGCTTAGTAGGTCGTGCATTCTCGTGCGCGTCGGGGTGCAATAAAAACACCATCACAGGAAACGGATTTCATCAGAAAGCAAGCCCGAGGCGTCCATGTGAGAGATACAACATGGTGATATATTCGAAGCCTTATTCCTTTCAAATGCAATAAGAGAGTAGTCCAGAGCTATCATTAAGTCTGAGGTCATGTCTAGCAGCGACACGACTGCCTTTTTAATTTCGTTGCACTCTATCCTGAAGAGAAATTCCTTCGTTAGGTATTACAGGTACTTTACTCCGAAGGTAAGCTTCATTCGTACGTGATATGTTACTGACCACTTTTCGTTCGAAGGTACGTATATATTATCCGTGGTAGGTGCCTCCTACCTTGCGACTGAAAAATGATAGGTTGAAATTTTATTGGGTTTCGCGGTTGGCTGGTTTAAGTTTGGGACGATTCTTGATCGATGGAGCTTCGGTGAAAGGAGGGCTACTTAGTCACGGTTTGAAGCCGAACTTTCATCGTAACATCGGTCAACTTCGACGTCCACTACCGCGTCTCCAGAAACGCCTTGGCGTCGTTTCTTCGTTCACAAGTGGCGTGCGTGTAAGGACGGCGACTACGTGCACGCCAAGCGCAACGATAAGAACGTCCCGCTGAACAGTCGTCTTCCAAAGAACGGAAAGGCGTCGCACACCGTTGTTAGTCAGAAGTAAAATTTGATAGACTGAAGCAGCGACCCAAAATGATACCTTCGAAGGTACCTTCGTACCTTCGAAGGTACCTTCGAAGGTAATTCACGCTTTGGTGAACTGATGACTCGTCCCAAATAAATGTGTTAAATATATCTGGGTGATTGTGATATTTATTTATTATTCACAGGGGCAATATTATATAATATACCGGCCTTATTCGGCATAGCCGCATCTACACTATTCGGAAAATTTTTGACTGTAAAAAATGTCACACCCAAAAAATGTCACACTCACCTGGTATCGTTTATCAAACATCACGGTCTATTCGTTCCATACATTGTCCACATTTTTATTTTTTTAATTCGAAGATCTTGGTTAAGCCCTTCATACATTCACCCATTCCAAGAGTTTTAAATTTTTTTTAGCTCGTAAATCATGGTTTAGCTTTCCCACTATCACCGAATCCAAGAGTACCTTTTTCATACTCGGTCCATGGAAAACACGGTTGTTAAACACTGTATGTAGAAGCCTTAACTAAAAGTCTAGTTTACTTCACGTCATTACGAGTGTAATTAGTTCAACGCATACCACAATTAACCATCTATCCCTCTGAGGCTATGCCGACCCACATGGAGCGAATCACACACAGTCCTCGCTCGTTCGATCCTGTAAAGTTATTATTATTATATATTACAACCCCATGTTTATTTAATATATATCTTCGACATATATATATAAATAAATAGAAATGAACTCTACTGTATGTATTTATATTATTTTACTGATCGACGACGAAGGTGGTGTTATTCGCGCGCGCGATCCGGGAGTATAGAGAAGCTTTGCTGGTCTGACAAACGAGAGCGCGGCACCAGCTCGCGTGCGCTGCGAGCTTCGTGAGCTCGTTACTGTCGAGTTACCCTTCGAAGGTTTGGAACTTTCACTTCGTGAGCAAGAACCGAGGCTTTCGTCAAACTCTTGCTACCGTTTTGGAGCTGTGCACACTCGAATGACCATGCAGATAACGATGCACTGAGAGGATTCGATGCAGACGCACGTTAGTCCTCGACTGGGGATGGCACACGAATCTCTATGTTGCCGATCCGAGGCAACTGCTCATCTCGCACGCTTCACCTGTGTGCTTAGACCTCGACAAAAAATCGCGTCGAAGTTTGACGGTCTCGTGCATCTCCTACGCGTGCTGCGCGGCGCCGTGTGGATTTATGGTACATCAGCGTCGTGCGGCCAAAGCTTCCTGGTATGTTTGGCAAAATGATCCAAATCTAACACTTTGGAGTGTAGATTACTCTTGTGTCTGAAGGCTTTTCTTGAAATCAGGTATCGACCACCTATGGGTGCAAATGTTTGTTTATCGAAGCAGGCGTTGATGGGGCTTCCGTGCACATCGAAAGATGGCTCCCGGAACGCGCGACCCAACTTCACAACAAAGTGAACAACTACGGCGAGCAGAAAACAATTTTAAACGGTTGTGCAGCTCACAGCGAACTCGTGTTACCTGCCGTTTGGCGCAAATGTATGCGTGGAACTTTTGCTTGTGACAGAGTTTGTGCGTGCCACAAAAAAACCTCGATATCTCTGAATGGCCGCTCCAACACAGGCAGGAACGTTTTCGCGAGAATACTGTCCAACGCAATGTATATACTGGTTGGGTACGTGGCTGTGATGGACGGTTTCTCCAAAGGATCTGAGGTTTCCCTTTCTGGCTTTATCTGCATCACATTTTTACGGTTCCCAGTATTTGTGCATTTGGTGCACAGCAACTCGCACTTTCCCATGTCATCTTCCTCTCGCGCGATTTTCTTGGGTGCCCATAATAATGTGCGTTTCAACTTCCCATCTGATTGCTTCAATTGTTGATATCGCTTATACCTTATCACAACTATCAAATCTGTAGACAACAAGCGCACAAATTATAGTGAGCTTGAAAAAGTTATTGAGTTTCTGGGTTAAGCAAATCGCAGTAAAAAGGTTAATTCTGAATATTTCCGGGTAAGGCCTCCAGTGTGCCAAATATCACAATGCCCCTGCCTTACTATGTTTATGTCACCTAGACTTGCGGTAGGCTTAGAAGCAGACGAAGTCGGAAAAGTTGTAGAGCCAGCAAAGATGACTCACGGGTATGTGACGTAGACAATTTCTTCCGTCAGTCAAGTCTTAGCATGTTCGCCTAAGTTATCTTCTCTTTGTGTGCAGTTGGTTTTCTTGAAGGAGCTGAATCTCGTCTGATCCTTTATGTTATGGGATGCCGATTTCAAGTATTTTATGATTTCTTTTTGACTCTATGTGATAGTGGTAGACTTTCAACCATGTCGGGGAAAATTGTTTGAACGATCCGCTTCAGAAGCACTATCCTCCCAAACCCTCAGGCGGAAAGTTATGGATCATTTCACGGACACATCACAACATCTGTCCAGCTCAATTTGGAATACAACCCAGAGAGGTATATTTGGACAAGAACCACGACATGGTATTTTCATATCTGGATCTTGCGATATTCATCAACACCGGCATCGTACATCGCAAATGCTGACATGGATATTTTTCATGGCTGCTGTCGTAAATAATCACCTTTCTGTTCAGCGAACATTCTCCTCTGATCTGATGCAAATGCGCTTGGTCCCAATTATCATGGATCTTTGCCGTGATCAACAGAGTTCAGAGCTCAACTTATTGAGTTTTATTAACAAAGAATTTATATGCCTGGTTCCATGGCATGTTTCTCTCCGTGATGTATCATGCACAATGCCAAGCGGTCACAACTGCCCCCCTGGAAATCTGACAGAAACTCTTTCCGGCGTCGTTGTTGCTTTGTTAAGCAGGAGAGCACCTTTTGAAACACGTGTTGGTGTAGGTGTAATAAAGGCCTATAGTGCATCACAAGAATCACTGCACATCATCACACCACTTTCAACATCTGTTTTGGAAATGGTTGATACCATTGTACTTAGCAGCATGCGAGCGTGTTTTCATAATCACCACGCAAACATCGACGTACTTAGAGAACAATGCTTCTACGGACTCACAACAGAAGGTACAGGTGCAAGGGCTATCCGGAGCCGGAATAATATTGTGCGCGGAGGAAAGACTCATCTATCGTGATGACAACACATATGAATCATTTATGAAGAAAGTACGTATCCGTGTCGACATTGTTTACTTCATACACATACAATATCATCTTCAGAAACATGTATTGATGGTATAGATTGTATTGTATTGGCTTCACTGGTGGACGAGGACCAGTGCTGAACGTAATTAATTGGCAAACAGACGAAAATCTTGATCAGAAATAAATGCGCGCTGTAGAAAAGAGCTCAGATGGTATGCTTTAACGCGTTAGGCTACACGTGAGCAGGGTTGCGGTTTACGGTGCAGGAGGTTGAGATTTTGTGAAATTCGATCTCCTATTTTCAAACAGAAAGCTGGCCTATCGCATTTCCTCTTTTCAACCTGCTCGCTTTCTCGAAATGACACAGCATGTTCTTTTTTTCAGTAACAGAAGTCACAACTGGTGGTGGTAAGACGTTGACCGTGTGATTGAAATTTGTCAGAACTGTGACGCAATACTTGAGTTTCAGATTTCCAAGCCTTATACTCGACTGCTCCAGGGCTTATTATCCGTTTAATAGTCACCTTTGAGGTTGCAAATTATAGCACAAATGAGGATCAAATAACATCACAAGGTATTGGTATTAGACCACAGGGACACCTTTGACTCAGACGTGCTTGAGCATTAAGTCTTGCACGTCCTTTAGAATGTCACCCACCAGGTCACGGTCAGGTAAAGCACCGGCAAGACCGTATATTGGGGCTTTACCCCCTGATATCTCGCCATCGCTTGAATTTCGTGTTTCGTCAACAGCCGCTTTGAGGTCATTTAGAAGCTCAGAGACGCATTCCAAATTCGCCGGTGTGATGCACATATGTAAGGCTGCCGGTGTGTGAAGGACGCTGAGATGCCAACCTTTCGTGATCATGATATCGTTAACCACATATATGTCAAGCAGAGGGTCCGATGAACCCCAAGCGACCACCATACTCACATCTGAGCCTAGCACCTGGAGTCCATGAATGTGCGAAATGCCGTCTCTTAGAAGAACTGCCGCGCGAAAAATTCTATTTGCGATGACCTGATAGCCATTTCTTCCCAAATGGAGAAGTGACGCCCATGTTTGCGCAATCAACCCACCTGAACGCGAACCTGGCTGAGATGGCGATATGTACAAGCCCCCAGACCAATCCATCACAGCTGTGTATTGGTATTGCCGAAGAAGTGAAGATGCGTACAATACAACTGAAGAACCCTTCTGTGACAAACCGTATTTGTGCGTATCCACGGAGAGTGAGGTCACCCCAGGTGCTCGGAAATCAAACAGCGGCAAGGTTGACTGATTCGAAGAGGGTATGAAGGGGAGAACAAATCCTCCTAAACATGCATCAACGTGTAAACATACTCCACGTTTCTTCGCTAGTGCAGCTAAATCTTCAACCGGGTCGATGGCACCGTGTGGATACCCAGGGGCAGATGCGTATATCAAGATGGTATTTTTCCCGATAGCACGAGCAGTCGCACTGACGTCCATGCGGAAGTGCTTGTCTACAGGAACCCTTACGATTTGAATGTTAAAGTATTCCGCAGCCTTATATACAGCGGCATGAGCGGAAACTGCGACTATCATTTCGGGCCTGCGAATATGTCGAGTAACACGCATGTAGTCTCTCGTTGCCCGGATAGCAGTCAAAATGCTTTCAGTACCTCCTGAGGTCATGAGCCCACAAACGTCTGGATTAGTTGCACTGCAGCCTCCAAGAAGACTAGCAGTCATACTGACAACTTCGGCTTCCATCCGTGCTACTGATGGGAAGGCGTCGGCATGGAGCGGATTGGCATGTACGAAACTGGAATAGATAGAACACAGGAGATCAAAGTGTTCCTGATCAGCCATGTACACTGCTCCAGACATCCTAGAAGCCTTCATCAACTGGCGCGTATCCCTGGCTTGGCGCGAGTCTGCTTCTGACAAAATTTCTTTACAAGATAAGCCATTCTGCGGGAGCTCGGCTACTCGAGGGGGGTTTGCGGCGATCTTTTTTCGAAGGTCTGCATCCAACTTAGCTATCAACTTCGCTTTTTCACGCGCAACGCACTCTTTCAGAATGGGTAAAGACTTAGCGGCCTCAAAAAATACCCGTAGCACACCACGGTGACGAAGCTGACAATAGAAATCCATCCCGACGAATACGAATTTCAATCCAAAGTATGATGCCATAGCCGATCCTAAAACTATGTGAGAAGGCCGTGTTTCATGTAGGTAATCGTCCATAGTAAGACTAATCGTGTCAATTCGACGTAAAATAACGAACGTCACTGTAAACGAAGAAGCAGATATTGTGAGCCGAAGTAGGCACGCCGAAAGAGCTGCGGAAGAGCCAAGAACAAGAGGAGTATACGTTGATACTTACTTTGGTCGGAAAGGTTCTGCGTTACGGGAACCATGAAAAGAGCAACGACGTGGACCTTTGCCAGTGCGAACAGAAGAAATCTTTGGTCGGCGGGATATAAGATTTAGCTGTAGAAAATCGTGTAATCTAAGAGTCGTGCGTGCGATCCCGGGTGTCTTTTACTCGTTAGGGAGGGCGAGCAGATGCTCGATGAAAGGAGCTAAAACGCTCGGCCGCACTGTTGCCCTTCGCCCTTCAGTTTATCAAACTCCCGGACACATATTATTATTATTTGTGAGGTGACGATCGATGATGAATTCAAGGTTTTTGGGATTCGGGACGTGTCATCATTTTTTTTGTAGATGTTTATCATAAGAGGACCATAAGAATCAAGTGAATATAAAATACATATTATGTTTATAATTATATATTACTTTCATATTTTATTACATATTCTGCATGGCCGTAAATTACACGACTACTCAATGTCTCAGATGAATGTCACACTCACCTGGAATCGTTAATCGAACACCACGGTCTATTCGTTCCATACATTGTCGACATTTTATTTTTAATTCGATGATGTTGGTTCAGACCTCATACATGTCAGCCGATCTAACGTTTTATCTGGTATCGTTAAAACTAAATACGCAGGTCCTTGTAATTAATTTATTGAATTGGAAACGTGTGATCGATCCGTGCGCGTCCACAGTCACGGTTTTCTTTTCGTATTAGCCGTTAACCGCATCGCCTGCGCCGGACGCGCCCCGGTCTCGTCCCGCGCGCCGCGCCGCGTGGCCATGCCGACCACCTGGGAACGGACGCACCACGCAAAACCCCGCCGCACGCCAACACCACACACCCACTCCACCCTCCGGACTCTTATATTAAGTTATTGTTATTAAAAAAATGGCCCATTCGCCACCTGCTTGAAATTCAGAATACGTATTCTTAGCCTTTATTTGCGTGCCTTTATTTGCATGCATCTTATCATCATAATAAGAGTTATATCTTCGTGCGAATACTTGTATATAAATAAGTGTTAAGAGTTACGAACGAAGGTATCTTGCTTCGAATGAAGGTACCTTCGAAGGTATAGAATACCGTCGAACAAAGAAGAAACAAACCTGTAATTAATTCTAATTTTTCAAACAGCTAGTTCTCAATCAGGCCGTGATCACAAAGGCTTGAAAACGGTATCACTATTAGAAGCAAGTGAGACCACAGCTATGAACTGGCTGTTCGCACAAGCACGTTGTGCCCCCCCCGACTCAAGGGAGGGGTCGTCTGCGAATCGAGACTCTTTTTCGCCCACGTCGCCCTCCCTGGAAAACAAACTTTTAGGTCTCCCCTTGCCCGTCAAGTACGAAGAATTGCAGCGTGAGATCATGATGAGCCTCAAGGCTGATCATTTCGAAGGGGGACGTTTCGATTTTAACAAACAACTCAATCAGAAATTCTTTTTAAGCCATAGCCTGTCCTTGGGTTCAATCGAAGTTCCGGCCCAGGGCAACCAGATCATCAAAATTCCCAACTCAACATATGAGTTTGGTGCGAATGTCGTCGACGCGAGATACATGCTTGTTGGCAGAGCTCTAACGGACGGTCGACTGAGTGGCAGAATCAAGTACGACCTTACGAGTGCATTTTCTGCTAAGCTGCAGGCCTCAAAGGAACCCGGATTCTCACAGGTCATGGTTGACCTGGATTTCAAGGGGGAAGACACTCAGGCCCAAATCAAGGTTGGTAATGGCCAGTTTTATGGAGTCAACTATCTTCAGAGTGTGACGAATACCCTTTCTCTCGGTGGGGAAGGTTTTTGGCTCGGCCTACAGAAGAAATCAGGGGTTGGTTTTGCTGCAAGATATGCCGACGACAAAACTGTTGCGACGGGGCAAGTAGCTACAACTGGTCTTGTTTCTCTCACCTATACCACCAAGGTAAGTGAGAAGGCAATGTTAGCGAGTGACTTCATGTGGAATTGCAATGCACGGCAAGCACAAGCGAGTGTCGGCTATGACTACATCCTCCGGCAAAGTCGCCTTCGCGGCCGGATAGACAATTCTGGGACGATTTCAGCATTTCTAGAAGAGCGCCTGAATGCAGGTTTTACACTATGTCTTTCTGCGGAAATCGATCACGCCAACAAGAATCATAAATTTGGTTTCGGCATGACTGTCGGGGAGTGAGCAGATTCATTAGAAAGGGGGATTAAATCAACGCTCGCTCTTGCATCCATGCCATATCTGAACAGCTGGTAAAAAAATGCTCCTAAACTTGTCTCACTAATCATCTTCATTGAATCTAGTACCTTCGAAGGTACAGTACTAATAGAGCTAAGTGTGCTTGCGCTTGACTCGAACATGCGCGTCCACCTATTTAACGTGCTTTTGTTAAATGGTACACAGAGTTTGTTTGGAAAGGTCTTGCCTGAAGAGAACAAGTGCTGCAGACTCTGAAATCTCAAGCCTACATCGACGTCCTGCCACTATCAAGCCATCGCCACGTCCCTTGTTCCACTCTGAACAACTTACTTACTAGATTCATGGACTCGTTTCTGTGCTAACGTCCCTGAGTGCCAGTAAAATACATCGCCAGATGGGCGACGAAAAGCAAACGCCTTCGCATTCATCACACATATGCATCGACCGCATATTCCTCACCTCATTGTAATTGTCTTCACTGTCTTTAGTGCCCTGTATTCCAAGAATGATGCATTACTGAAGGATACCGTCGACAGTGTTTGAAACGTGGGGCGGCTTGCTGTTGAAAGTGGAAGCTGTGAACTTTGTCTGCCTTGTGAACATCGCACTTCTTTGAAAATTATCCCGTGGCGCCTACAGTGAAGTCCGACGGGTAAATTTCAGAGTACTTGTCGAACAGATACAGATGTACTACTGAAATAGCTGTCGCGAGAATAATCTTTTATGGGCTCTTGCGTGACTTTTCTCAAAAGCCTTTATTACCTCGCAGCCTACTCCTCATGTCGAACTGACCGCGTCTACAGGACAAGTACAGGTCTCGAGGTATCTGACAGCGTGCAGGAAAGAAGTGTGCACTTGTTACACAACTTTTCAGGGAATGCTGAAGAGCACAGTCCGTATCCTCGACACACTTTATCATCTTTTCAAGCATTCCCTTGCAAGATTTGCTCATTCTTGCGTTTACTATATCGCCGCCGGTTTATCCAAAAGACGGAAGAAATGCCCCAGCAATAGCCGTTTATTATTTTGTGCACGATCGGTAATGCCTGCCCCTACCTTGACGCCGTTGATTTCGTTACTCTTCTACGCGTGTTCTTCCAGGGGATAGTTGAGGATCGCGAATGAGGGTGCCGAAAGTTGGCTATTTATATCTGCAGTCTACGTATCTATACATCTGCAGTCTACGAAACCTAAAAAAGACAATAATAATAATAATGTTTATTTTACCTTCGTTCGTACGTATCTCTTATATATTATTACGAGTTATCATATATATAATATTATCATGGTAAATATTATTATATCATATCACTTGCTTGCTTATTATTAAATCTTATTAACCTTCGTTTTACTTATTATTACTTCAGGATTACAACCCCATGTTCAATATATATTATTACTTCAAATAAAGCACAGTATTCTGAATTTCATCAGGCGCAGGGTGTGATATTTTTATATTCATAACGATTTTATATAATAACGTAAAGACTTTATAATTACGATCCACACAATCACTCCAGTGGGCAAACAGTGTAAAGATTCCGCTTTTGTTCACGTAAGCGACTTATCCTTAACTATAATCAAGTTAATAAGTTACGTATCAACATTACGTTAAAAGTTCGTATTCTATTTCGCTACATAATATATATTAATATATAATAATCTAATGAGATATCTTCGTATTCGTAGAATATTTACTTATTATGACTTCGCAAGGCGATCCTATCGTCACAAAGCGGAGACATATCTTCGGCAGATATGAGCTCCTTCTCAGCGAGCATGTCAAGAATTCAGCCAGCCATGCGCGCCCGGGCGTCTGTCAACTTTCGACAAAAACTCTCACCTGCTGTCGGCGTGGTTCGCACTTTGGCTGGACGCGACACACGTCCGTTCCCCACAAAGTACCAGCGTGAAAATACACGGTCCTCGGTATGTTTGCTGATCGTTCGACGTCAATCGTCCTGACACTCGCATTCAAATCATGAAGACGAGTGTTTAACCCTTGATTTGCATCGCTGTAAATGCTTTCCCGCGTCATCCTCAAATAAATACATTTCCCTTAACTTCTACCCTAAGGTCATAGAGCTGGCCCAAGTTGCAGTTGAATTTGACTCTGAGACCGTCACGACGTTCGTAGCCGCGCTTCTTGGCGTCGGTGCAGGAATCGGTGTGCCGATTTTTTTTGTCATGCAGGTACAACGAGCTCCCGTTGTGCCTCCAATCCGCGATACGCGTGAGAAATCGTTCGTTTTTGCTGACTTCCTGATCCAAACAAACCCGAATATCTTTAGGAGGAGAGAGACAAAGAGAGACTTGAAGAGATTCGCGAGCTGAATCGTGCTACGCTGAAGGCAACTGGCGAGCAGATGAGTGAAGAAGAGATCAGCGAGCTCCGACCATCCCGCTACCTGGATCGCCGCGAGTTTAAGGATGATGACTGATGCAATCAAGCGGACCGGTCCACATACAAGGAGGTACAAAACTGGTCGTCGAAACGGTCCTCCTCATTCTATCCAGTAAATTGAATGAAGCCAGCTTTTAAAAAATGGGATACATTTCCTCGTCGCCTGGATTATGAATATGCATGCTTTATCTTAATCACGGTTGGCTAGCCGTCTATTCTCATAGAGCACCTAGCCATGTACCTTCGTAGCTAGCAGTGAGGAACCGGTGGGATTCTCACGGATCCTTTCAGTCTTCAGATGATAGATTCTTGCCATCGTCCCTTCGTTTACAATCGAGTGTTTTCATTTACAGGTATTTTTTAAGTGTTATGGAGGACGTCATCATCAGTAGTTGACGAGTTCGCGTCGTCAAATATGTCGTCGCAGCTGAACGAGAAGACTGTGCCCGCGACTCAAGAACATACGGTTTCATAGCAGCGATTCTATAACACTTAATCTTAATAATTATGGGGGAAAAATGGTACCTTGGTTTCGAAGGTACCTCGTAACACATACAGACACACGAGTAACACATACAGATCCAAAATCACACATGGATCCAACCAACCCGTCGTTATTGGTTACAAATAATCTTAACAACACACACTGAAGAAGAGTATTGAAACAGCTCTTTCCGCTCGCTGCCGTCTGGTGAATATGTCGTTGCCGTTTCTAACCTCGCCAGGACCGCGTAAAGGCGCACTTGGACAGCGGCGTAAAATATGCTGGCTTATGAAATAGGCAATGGACGGCGTCCTCGGAGAAAATGATGCCTCTTTTCGGTAATCAATTCCGCAGGATTGATGTCTTGGAGCTCTTCCGAACTCGCTTTAAAGATCTTTTCTGCTTGACGCGTTTCGCATACTATCCCGCGACGAAGAGGCTTTCAAATAGTCAAAATTGTAGATCTTCGACTCCCAAACTTCAAGCGCGTCTCAATGAAATGTCTGTGCTATATTTACGCTCCATGATCGAGCCACTCCGGCGGTTATTTTCATGGGGAGTGCCAACATCGGACACACTGGAATTCATACAGCTAGTGGATACTCAATACAACATAGGCCAGTTTGTAGAAGTTGGGGCCGGCACAGGATACTGGGGCTTCCTGTTGAGACAACGAAACATGTACATAATTCCGATCGACGCTAATCCATGCCATGTTTCAAGTAGCAATGGGTTTCATACTCTCGACAGTGGCAACGTCCCACCTTTTTGCCGAGTGCTCGAAGGTCGCCCTGACTTTCTCAGAAGACTAGTTGGTTTTCGCAACCTGTTTCTTTGCTGGCCTCCGAGAGAACGAGATTTATTTTCTTCCTCCCCAGAGCTTACAAACCTTGCGCTCAACTCACTAACTAACTTCCAAGGAGACACCTTGCTGTTTGTCGGTGAAGGACTTGCCTCAAATAATAGAATAAGATATCACTTGAGTTGTCCATCGACGGCGGAATCTCATAGATATTCAACAGCTGGTCCGACATTCAATCACGCAGTAGTAGCTGATTGGAACGGGAAAGGACATACCGTGACTCCGAAGTGGCCGGGGTCTTATGATGTGCTGACATTCTGGGAAAAGGTGCAGCACAAAGCTGGGCAAAAGGTTTGTTCAATTTCTAGTCAGTCCATTGTTGTCACTGAAGGGAGAAGAACGTCACGCTCGGTGCATTTAATCACAAGTAACGACTTCATATGTACACAGTTTGGCTTCATGGCAAAGCAGACTGTAGCTGTCCATTCTGCGCGCTACAGTTCGCAAGCACGTTGCCCATGTGCACGACGCACGCATCAGTTGTCCGAGTTCATAAAAACATGGGCAAGACAAATGGCAACATATCTTAATGTTGGGCTTGCAAGAAGAGCTCCCGTTTGATCAGTTCAAGCGGTACCGTGCATTGCGGCTCACGCAGAATCCTTTTCACATCTTCTCTGAGTTTCTTTTGCCTTTTTGGTTAGCAACAGCGCATAATTCCCAAATCCCTTCCACGAGCTTAGTTATCATGCTACGCTCGACTCTATTTCTTGAAGTATGGAAGTGATATTTCTCGCGCTCGGGCTTTTTTCGACCAATACAGCTCAGGACCGAGTATTACCGCACTGGCTGGCTGGTATATATGGAAACAGACCCAATGAACAGAAAAAACACATCATATATAAATAAACGGGCGGGGATCATAAATAATCAACTCAATTTCTCTTCTCATCTTTTATTATTAATAAGATCATATTTATAAATAATAAGATCTTATTATTATATATTATTATCTTATTAATAATTATTTACATTTATTATTTATTTACGATAATAATAAGATTATAAATAAGATCTTGTTATTAAATAACGTTGTTTTTATTATTTTATTTGGAAATAAATCACACTTTTCATCATTATTTATGTTTCGTTGTGTACTACTCGTAAAAATGACGAAGATCGGAGATCTTATTTGATCTCATGATCTTATATATGTGATGAAAATCGTCCTCGGGATGCGTTCGTCGCGTACCCGAACGACTGCGTCATCAATAATCTTTCGTTTTCCGTTTTTTCCTTTCCAGGACCACAATCAACAATTCAAATGACTTTCGCATCTACGTTGACGGGTACGACCATTAGTAGTACAAGCTTGTGGCGCTTTTCGGACGCTCGCCAACTCCGTGCTCCCAAGGATAGACCACCCCCTCCAAGCGGAGCATTGACTGAAAATGTCAGCGATGCTCTCCCATTTCTAAGTTGCTCATGAGGCTGATTACCCTGTCCGCACTCATTTCTCAGTTCCATCAAACGTTTCAAGTTTTGCAGCGACTTTCGCCTCGAGCAGGTAGTAACCGTGCGCTTCTGCTATCCGATCCGTCATGTTTTTCTGTACCGCCTGCTCAACTTGCTTATGCAGGGTGACAAGGAGGTCCATCAGCGATGGCAAGCGAACATTTATTTCAAAGGCCGTTGCCGATGGTAGGTTTGCATGACATTAATCCAAATCCGTTTCACACAAATGTTCTTCACACTGTTTTATCTCCTCGCAGCTGCTGAGAGCAAAACAAAGGAGGATACCGCTCGGCCAGTCTACCCTTTCAGCGCTATCATCGGCCAGGAAGAGATGAAATTCGCTGCCATCATGAACATCATAGACCCAAACATTGGAGGAATCATGGTCATGGGTGATCGTGGCACTGGAAAGTCCACCACCGTCCGCTCGTTAGTTGACCTGCTCCCCTTGATTGATGTGGTCAAGGATGACCCCTTCATGAGTAGCCCAACTGATCCGAACTTGATGTCTCCCGATGTTCTTGCAGCCTTCCGTGCTGGTGAAAACTTTGAGACCGTCAACATTCC
>Ga0209630_10003104_pt1 | contig 15365 bp, 24 predicted proteins | sample COG_01_FD_184745 | JGI IMG/M metagenome (GOLD analysis project Ga0209630, IMG submission 184745) | Pelagic Microbial community sample from North Sea - COGITO 998_met_01 (SPAdes) (version 2) | ecosystem: Environmental > Aquatic > Marine > Neritic zone/Coastal water | place: Helgoland, sampling... | reverse complement strand
CACAAAAAACCTCAGATATCAAAGAGTTTCATGTACAGTAAAAGCAAGCCAAAGGAACATACTGCTAGAAACAGTTTGCCCGTGAATAACATTATGCCCATGCTAGCCATTATACATAATCCTCCTAATGCGATATTAGGAGTTTCCAAAACTTAATCCTCCGAATTTGACGGAGGAGTCCAATCGTTTAAGATTGCTCTGTCTGGAGGTGGTGCCCCTTCGCCAGTTTTTAATTCATCTATGGATTTACCACTCGGAGGCTGGTATTGGTGAATTAACATTTCTCCCGTAGCAGTTCTAGGAGACGGCCATTGCAGCGGTCTTAGACTACACCTACGTTGGAAAGCGAACGGACTTCGAGACGGCATGATGGCCTCCTCCAGTTAAAAAATTAGATGTCTGATAAATTGTTTTCGGGCTGGCCTACAAGCAGTGTAACTAATTTATCCCCGGCACGCCATATTTGACGCAGGCATTGCCTCGTTAAGTATATTACAGGCCCCAGGGTAATTAGAAAAAACAATTTAACGCACTTGGTTACTAAGTAGGCTAAACTCAGTAGAATGTATTCGAGTAAATCATTCGATTTAAACTCCTTTATGTAAAAAGTTGTCACGAGTATCTCCTTATGGTTAGTTACGATGAACTGAAAAAGGCTAGAAAAACCTCCGGTGAAATTCTAGCTGAGCAAAAAGCTCACAATCCTTATGGTGAAGAACTTTCTGATCTAATAGGTACTCCTTTACTTGAGGGTTATAAAACTAATCCTGATGACGACGAAGTCATTTCAAGATTAAAAATAGCAAGCCACATTATGGCTCAAGGAGGTAACAGCACATTAAAGCCACTGTTACCTATGCTTCTGTCAATTCGAGGCAAGCCGTATCACTTGCACGATCACTTTGTTTTTTCTCCGTTCTTTAGAACGCGTATGCCTAGATCGACTCTCCTTAAAACAGGACGTCAGGTATCTAAGTCTACCTCGCTAGCGTCGCAAGGCGTATTATTTTCTAACTGTATTCCATATTTCTCGACGCTATACATAACACCTTTGTTTGAAATGATTCGTCGTTTCTCTCAGAACTATGTTGCTCCGTTTATTGAAACTAGCCCAGTAGGTAATCTATTCTCAGGGCAATCTACGGTAAACAATGTGCTCCAACGTTCATTCAAGAACAGGTCGCAGATGATCTTTTCTTTTGCTTACCTAGATGCGGAAAGAACTCGTGGTATCTCTGCGGATAAAAATGTTATTGATGAAGTCCAGGACATGGACATATCTTTCTTACCCATTATTCACGAAACAATTTCTGCTTCTAGGGACTGGGGTTTAATTCAGTATGCAGGCACTCCGAAGACGTTGGATAATACAATTGAACGCCTTTGGGCTGATACGTCTATGGCTGAGTGGATGATCAAGTGTCCGCACGGTGGTTGTGGTCACTGGAACATACCTGCTCTAGAGTACGACCTACTGGAAATGATAGGACCAGCCCATGATGACATTAGCGAGAAGTCTCCCGGCGTTGTCTGTGCTAAATGCAAGAAACCTATCAACCCACGTCCATACTACCAAGGAGGCACTGGGAGATGGGTTCATAGAAATCCTGATCTACGCTGGTCTTTTGCAGGTTACCACGTACCGCAAATTGTTATGCCTATGCATTACGCTGACCCGGAGAAATGGCAAAAGTTAATTGATAAGATGCAGGGTAAAGGTAATACACCCCTACACGTATTTTACAATGAGGTCTGTGGTGAGTCGTGGGACAGCGGTTCTAAGCTTGTCACTGTAACTGACCTTAAAAAGGCAGCTTGTTTGCCCTGGCGTAGAGACTTAGCAGAAGCCAAACAAAACAAAGACGGTTATCTGCACACGTTTTGCTCAGTAGACTGGGGCGGCGGCGGTGTAAATAAAGGCAAGAGCGATTTAGCTTTGCAGTCTTACACATCTATAGCGGTTTGCGGATTAACCGCAGACGGGAGAGTAGATGTAATATACGGTTTCAGAAGTATGAACCCGCATGACCACGTAAGAGAAGCTAAAGTCATATTGGGTATTATGAATACATTCGGCTGTAGCCACTTAGTGCATGACTATACCGGGGCAGGTACGGTGCGAGAAACTATACTGCGTCAGGCAGGCCTGCCTTTAAATAACATACTGCCCGTAGCGTATACAGGACCAGCCAAGGGCGGGATAATTATCTACAAGCCCGCTACGGACAATCACCCCAGGTCGCATTACACGATGGACAGGAACCGAGCGATAAACTATTGCTGTCAGTTTATTAAGTCCAACGTAATTAGATTTTTTCAGTACGACTACAAGGGCTCAGAAGACGTAGGCCTACTACATGACTTTCTTCACTTGATAGAAGATAAGACAGACTCTGGGGCAGGAAGAGGAAGTTACAAAATCCTCAGAGATCCCGCAGGCCCGGATGACTTTGCTCAAGCAGTCACCATGGGAACTATGATGCTATTTCAGATGCAGGGACGCTGGCCGGACTTGTCTGCTTACGAAGACATAAGGGTACCGGATGAAGTATTAGCTACTACACGTGGACCGGACACCCTAGACTGGGAAGGTTAAAAGAAAAAGCCGCGAATTGCTGCGACGATCAAACCTGCCAGGATAGCTCCTACCATAGCCACAAGCTTAAAGTAGCGGCTGATGGGATCTTGCGTAGCGTGTACTAGTTTTTCTTTCTGGCACGTTGCGGAAGCAGGAGGCGTAGTCCCCGGAACCTGCGACTGCTCCTCTCGCAACCGTGCCTTAAACCTTTCTAGTCTTCTTTCTTGTGTACTCATCGTCTAACCGTATGCCTTAGCTAAGGCCTCCATAGTATCATTGTCGATGTCTGCGAACTCGGCAGACTTCTGAAGCTGTGGGTGCTGGCCTGCCTCACCCAGTAAAGCTTCTAACAGCTCAGCGTCTGGTCGAGGAAGTGTGTGTGCAACTTCTGCAAGTTTTTCAGAATCAACTTCTAGACCGACGCAAACTTCGTTAGCAAAATCAGTGCCGAACAGACCTTCTACATCCTCTTTAGCCAGCTTAGAAAGCTGTGCTTTGCCGTAGATGCTGCCTGTCTGTAATGCACATAACTTAGTATGATCTGAAGCGGCTTTTGTGTAAGTCACTTTAAAGATCACATCCTCTGGGCGAGGTAGCAGGTCAGTGTATTTACCTTTGAGACCAATAGCGTGGTCTGCAATGTCCAAGGTAGTAGCCAACTTAATTAGCTCGTTAGGCTGCAAGGCTACACGAGGTGTGCCTTTTACTGCCGTAGCTAACTTCATCAAAGCATCACGATGGTCTTGAGTTTTAGCAATTTTAGATCTTCGCTCAATCATGGTGTAAAGCTCTGGCGGGTCAGGGATACCGTGACCAGCCTGCTTCTCTACGAAATCAGTTAACGATTCACCTAGGGCTGCACCGTGAGAAGCTGCCTTATCTAAGATTTTGTTAGCAATAACGTTGCGATCTCTAAAAGGAATAGCATCCTTTTCTTTAAACAACCATTCCGCAGCTACTTTAATATTTGCGGTAGTGTCTAGGGGATAATAACGCTCTTTAGTGCCATCCTCAGAAGACCAAACATAAGCATAAGCACTGTCTGGCAGTGCATTACTTTCCTTAACCTCTTCTGATTTTTTGATAAGCTCTTTGTATTGTTTTTGTATTCCGAAATACTCTGCAAATTTTTCAAGTCTTTCGGCAATTTTTTGTCTATCTTTAATGTGGTATTCTGCGGCTTTGTCGTGGAAGTATGCAGCAGACAGCCAAGCAGCTGCCTTGCTGTGACAAGCAAACTTTTTACGAACAGGGTCAGCGTAAGCAGTAACCGCAATAGTGCCAGGATTCATCGTGGCGTCTAAGTCGGCCTGTTTTACAAAGTCAGGTAGATCATACTGCTGTGCAATCTTAACCAGTTCAGTTCGGTTTTTATCGTCAGCAGGATCAAGGGTTACGAAAGGTGAAGGCATAGTGAGTCTCCTAGAACTCCATTCTTGTATTCCGTATTTTTCTATAGCTCCGTTCATAGGTATGGAAACTACTTCAAAATACTCTGTATCTATTGATTGTCCGTATTGTTCTGCACACTCTTTTGCTATCCACCAGGATAACAGGAACCTGGAAGAATGGTACTATTGCTACCAGTGTAAAGCGACAGGTAGCGTAATTGCAATGGCAGCCGAGCGTTTAGGGATGGAAGAAACCGAGGCTATCCGCTACTTAGCAGATCAACTAGAGCAGTCGATTTCCGACAAAGTTATCAGCTCTTATTATAAGTCATGTGATTTCAAGAACAAATATCTTAAATTTTGGGATTACGCTTCTAAGAGGACTGCAACACCCAGCAACGCACAAAGGCATTACTTGGCTAAATTAGGGTGGCAGATCCGTTCACCCATGAGTACAGAGCGTTTAGCGACTGGGCCTGCAAAACTGTACGGATTAGCAGACCCAAAAGCAGCCCAAAAATACTTAGGTAAACGATTTTTAGCTAAAGAACCCTTGGTTATTGTGCCTTTCTATCGCACGCCTAGCGTTATTTCGGGGTTCAGCTGCCTGTCCCCGTCGCGAACAAGCAATACAAACCCACAGTCTAGCGGCCAAGGTGCTAATGCAATGGCAAAAGGCGAGCCAGGTTTTGCTGGATTGCAGTTCCTACCGGAGTTTCAATCAGAAATAGTTGTAGCCACATCCATGCTTCAAAACATGGTAAGACTGCAAATGCATCATTTCTCATCTAACATAACCCCTTTACCTTTGCTTAGTTGGCACCAGCAAGTCGTCCAGTCAGTCCAAAAACAATGGTCAGTCCTGTCCGACAGGCAATTAGTTATATGGGAGAACCAGCCAACTGCCGCCATCTTACATCAAGCTATGATGTGTGACGCACATATTGCTTTTGTTGGGCCGGGTCGAGGAAGTAAAAAGGTCTATCAGACAACAGGAGATCAGTGGCGTAAATGGGTACGACATGACCCAGCTATAGATACCTGGAGACGCGTGGTAAAAAACGCAAAGCCTTATGAACAAGCATTAAAAACTTGGGTAAGAAGTGCTAACGCACAGGAAAAAGTAAGGTTGCTACAAGATGCAGAACAATACGACGAACACACAGCTGAGTTAGTTAGGTCAGCAATTAGGCCGAAGTTAGCCAGCAAAATTGGAAAACGTATAAGGGTAGGTAATCATTCTAGAGGTTCGCACGCAGGGCAGTCACAGAGCTATGCTGTGATTATTGAGCGAGGCGATAAATGGTATGACCTTAATGGTAAAATAGTATTTCCAGGAACTGTGAGGGTCACTCACATAGTTGTTCGGCCAGGCGGCGAACAAGAATATGCAGGCTACCTTAAGGTAGGTGATAGTAAGTTTGATTTTCACGTACCAAAAAAGTCTGCTACTAATCGCTGGTTAAAAGATTTTGGTTTAAACAGCGGTGTACTCCTCCAGGAAGACTTCTACGTAAACACTTATAGGAACCGTAAAAGTAACAAGTTTAATTTCTTTGAAGCTGCAATACAGTTTCAAGAGCCTGAGATAGTTAATGGGCTATCTCGTATTGGGTGGGACGGAGCAGGGTTTCAGTTTAAAAGCTCACGGCTGGTAAACGGTACGTTTATTCAAAATCCGGATTTTAAGCTGCCGATAGATGCACCAGGCCCAAAGCAAAACTTCTGCTTATTAAACGATAACGTTAAAAACGCCCTGCAAAAAGACTGCAAAGAGATGGAAGTAGTCTGGGCATTAGCTACTGCTTTGTGTGCTCAGATTACGGCACCTGCTGTAGGCATGCAGCCTTACGGGGTGTGGATTAAGCGTAAAAAGCATGACCCTTTTATGCAGGCACTTTACTACAGGTTTGCAATCTCCAAAGGAAGCTACGATGATTGGCCGCACCGGTGGCCGCGTAGGTTAGACAGCATTATTGCTACTACAAAAAGAGACATGACAGGTTTCTTTGTAGTTAGGTACATGCAAAACCCTTCTAGTCAAATGCAAGACATAGTGACTGTAGATGCCGATGACGACGACCTACAGCCAAGACTAGTCACGCACAGTGCAGACAAAATTGTTTTAAATTACTTAAGAGAGTTCTCAAAACAAACACCAGAATATCCTAGCAGTTGGGAATCCTGGGTAGGTCAAACACATAAGAAACTAAAAGAAGTGTTTGACTTCGTAAGCACGGATGCTTTTGAAGAAGCCAAGCACCGACTTAGTGTTAGTTAGGCTTGAACGTTTTAGTCTCTGGGTCAAACCCGAGAAACTTAGCAAGCCTGTTAAAGTCCTGTAGGATCAGGATAACGTCAGCTAACTGACACTGAGCTGTAGGGTGTAAGCCTGCTTCAGGGAACTTCCACATAAACTTCGTCTTACGCAACATCAGTACTAGCGTCAGCTGAAGACGCCCAGCTAGAGACTGCATGGCATCGGAGCACGTATTAAGGTGCTCTTTAGTCCAGGTAAACCTTTCAGGCAAGTTACACTTACCGCCGTAAGAGAAAACTAACTTGAACAAAGGTTCGACTATTGGGTCTAGCTCGTCTACTTTGTGGTAGTACGCCCTAGACATTAGGTAGTCTATTTCAACTAGCCCTGGATATTTGATATCCTCAACAATACCCTCGTGGAAAATGAGGGTTACAGGGGAAACTTCAATCTCACGAACTTCATCACCGATAACAACTTGCTGAGTATTCATAGCATCTCCACGGTATAGAACATAAATAAATAAAAAGCCCTCGCATCTGTTAGGATGCGAGGGCCCATCGGAGTTAGGTCGGAAGAGGCTTGGCTTGTTGCGACGAGCGATATGTTGCTCTATGCACTACAGAGGCGTCTGCATTCCATATATTTTTTCGCTAACTCATTTGTTAAGTAAAATAGACAAGGGGAAGGGGCTTTAATCCTTCTTCACGCTATCGCCCAGTATTCAATGTGTATACCCACGAATACCTGCGTAACTCACGAGACGTGTCTTTTTAGTTGAGCATCACACTGCGTCACCGCAATGGTTGTCACCTTGTCTATAAGTATAGGTCCACTCAGAGCATGTTTTGCTCAAAGTTTTATTGATTATTTTCCCAATCTCTTTGGGCCTCATTCAAAGCCTTTGTGAATGCGTCTGCATCTTCACGGCTGGCACCTTGGCCTACCATGTGATCCACAACATCACCGCGTTGCCCTTCTGACATTACTTCAGAAGAGCGTGACGGGCTGGAATAACTTGAAGAGCCGGAATTGTTGCCACAACCAAGCAGCGAAACAATAAACCCACAAATCAAACAAAACAATAGAATCTTCATCTTTAATCCTTTTCTCTAGGCACTTCAAAGGTGCGAGTTTCTGGTATGCCAAATCCGTTTTTGGCGGTAACTTTTAAGATCACGTGACTTGATGTTACGTGAGTTTCGAGGTCGTGAAAATCAACAGTGTCTGGATAGCTTAACTGAGATATCACTTTTTCTTTTGCTTTGAGAATGTCGTTAATTTCTGTCTCGTTTGAGTTTCTAGTAATTACGCTGCTACAAGCAAACGAAATAAAGAAAACTATAATTACGAGCCAGACTACGCCATTGCCCTCGCTTTCAGGTTTATCTGTCATCGTTCTCCTAACTAACCCCAGGGGTCTAAATCTGGATTAGGGATTAGGTTGAAGCTCGCGGCTACATCACCACCACCTGCCAGGCGAACTGGTAGTTCTTCTTCGTCTACGATTACTTTAAGCTCTAGCAAAGCCTTAGCACAGTTACCGTTTTGCATTTGCTCTTCGATAATATCGGCGTTGGCTTCGTCTAACTCTAACTCAAAATAAACCGCATGCCGTTGGCGATTCGTAGTAGCTCGAAGCTGCATTAGACCTGCGTGGGTATTTGCTTCTTTAGGCATAAAAGATTCAATACCATGGGCGTCGGCTATCCCGCAAAAAGTTCTGCTACAGGTTTGGTCTTTAAATTTATCGACTAGTTTTGTCATAGTCTTCTCCTTATACGGACATTTCTGTCCACTCTGATTTTGTACAGTGCCCAATTGCTTTACGCAACTGAGTACCCTGCGAAGTCATTTTTTCTTCGAAGCACTCACTGGCGTCAAAAATAAAGCAGACTTCACCTAGTGGTACGTCCCAGCCGTTTACACGTCCAGAATCAAATACCGTAATTTCTTTTAACTCAGGAAGCTCAGGGCGTGTCTGCTTTATAATCTCATTCCACAGAGCAGTGACCTCGTAGCTATCCTCAACATAACAATCGTCATTGCCGTACTTAGAAGGCTCACCGTGAACTCCTCCTAGCTCAGCTAAGGCAGAGATGACGTCATCAAAAGAAGTCTTGTGCTCAATAGGCTTCAAAACTTCTTTACCTTTTTTCCAATCTTTGTGGCTATCTAATGTGTTGTAGATAGCTTGCTTAACTCCTTTTAAGTCTTTCTTTCGGATCATCCCAATAACGTCACCTAGTGAGGCAATAACACCGCTATCGGCATAAATATCCATACCCATAATGCATCTTTCCTTTCTTAGAATGCTTAACGAATACTAACCATACCATTTTAATTACGCTTCTAAAGGAGTTTGTTGGTGTTCGTAGTTGTCAATGTAATCAGACCACCAACCACAGTCCCCAAAATTCAAACGCCAAATTGCGAGCTTCTCTACATTAATGACCTCTGGAAATTCCATGACGAGGTCGATGCGTCCGCCGCTTGTTTCAAAGGTTTGCCAATCTTCTGGCATTTCTTTGACGAGGTCTTCTTCGAGGAGCACCTCGCCAATGCCGTTGACCCAGTTTTTAAGGTCACCGCCGCAACCGTAGAAAACTAGGCCTTCGTTTTTTGTTTCCTCAAAGTGATTTTTTAGTTCCCAGTAATTAGTTTGTTTTGGTTCTAAAGTTTTAGTTGTCATTTTGTTTTCCTTATAAAAAAAATAGCCCCTGCCGCCTCGGGAATGGAATGGAGTGGCGACAGGGGCATCATACGGCGGGCGTTATTCGCCGGATGTAATTAAGTTTTCTAGTTCTTCTTCAGTAATTGCAGGCATCGTAGTGCCGCAACAGTTCATCATTTCTTTTTCGTGCTTAGCAGCAAGCCCGTCGATGTCGCCTGCCCAGCCGTCACAATATGCGTCCTCTTCGTCTGCATCGGACGACGGGCATTCTCCGCCACAGTAAGGGCAGTCTGCCATGCACGCCTCAAGAACGTCATCGAGGTTAGCTTTTAGATAAGACAAAGCAAGTTTCTTAATAAGTTTGTTACGTTTGCTTTTATCGTCTTCGTTATCTTCCGAACTAAACTTTTGCATCAGTTCCCAAAGATCCCCAAAATTTTCTAAACCTGATATAACATCAAACGCTTCGGTTGGAGAATCTCCCCAGGACATGCCACCAGTGATGGTAGCCTCAAAGCCCATACCAGGCATACACAGGGTTGAAGTCTCTCGAGTTTCGTACTCAGCCGCTTCTAGTACAGCTTCGTAAATCCGTAACCGAATTTCTTTAGCTGTAGACTCGTCGTCTAGGCCTAGAATCCAGTAGTCACCGACAAGTTCAAATAACTTGTCTTCCGGGTATTCGCGTAGAAAGGTTTTAATTTCCCGGCACCGTTCAGGTGTAGGGTTAAACCTGGGAGTTGCTGCAAATAAAAAGTCTGCACCCATGTTAACCTCCGCAATTGGTAAAAGCGTAATCGTACAAAGCACCGTTGTTCAGAGCTTCAATAATATGTGTATGCTCTTCTAGTGCTTTGTCGTTGGTGTACTCTGCCCAGGTCCCGTCGATGTCATGATAGACATCCCAGTGAACCTTCACGCCTTCACGGCCTTCGCCCATTGGGATGTAATCGGTCTCGTTAAAAACGCTTGTCTCCTCCGGTTCCATTTCATCTTCCGGGTCATCGCTACCACCCCACAGCTCATTTTCACACTCGTAAGCTTCGGGATAATATTTAATCGTCTTGCTTGTTTTCATTCCTCCATTTGGTCCAAGCGAAATAAAACACTCAACTCCTCCGTTTCCGGTTTCCTTGTCTACTGTGGCAAGTGCTTTTAGTTCTTCCAGTGATGTAATTCTTGGTGGATGTGTTCCTGTCATTGGTTTTCCTTAAAGTCTAAAATGTCTCTTAGTTTAGATAGGTCTTTGCTTTTTTTTACGTTGACTACCCATACCTCGTGCCAGCTAGGCCATATAGTAAATGGCTTATCTGCGTTTAGGCATTGCATGTCCGCGTCGTAAAGCAAGTATTCACTGTCTAGTCCCGTGCTTTCAGTAAAGATGTACAAATCCCTATCGGGCATGTGAAAGGTAGCAAGGGGTTTGTTCTCTTTAATCATTACTCGTCCTTGTAATATTCTTCAACGTTAATGAACTCAATTTCTACGCAGGTTGCTTCGCCGGTCTCTGATTCTTCTAGTACGTGGCAGCGATAGCCACCATCACCAAACCCAGAGCTACTTACACAGCCGTAATCAGTCGTTCCTGCTGAGAATTCTGTATGTAGGGTTAGATGAGAAATGTTGTCGTACCAGGCATCTGAGCCTGAGTTGAAATGAGCCGGGTCAAACAAGCCTGCTTGTCCGCTGTCTACTCCAACTTCAAAATCACATTGCTTTGTAGGTTGAGTATCCATAGGTACGCTGCCGTGTACGGCTTTTAGCTTTAGCACACGGTTACCCCAATCATCTATAACGCCCTTAAAAACCTTGGCATGCCATAAACCAGACTTAGCTTTTATTTCGCCAGCACACCAGGTGCCTCTAGAGTAGCAAGGATCTGATACGACCATTAAGTCGCTTTTAATCATAAACGTGCCGATGTCATGCTCTGTTGTTTCTACTTCAGTCTTCATCTAAAAGTCCTTTCTCTTTTGCAATCCAGGTCGTGATAGTCATAGTGCCTTCATCGCCTTCAGCTAAACAGTCTGTTTCTTTAACCTGGCTTTTTGGCATCCATTCTTCTAGCGGCTTACCGCCTTCCTGGGGTATCTCTACGAGGTAGGCCTTATCGGTCATACGCACGATCTTAACTTCAATTTCCATGTTAGCTCCTTGTGTCTACTAATCTTTGTTTAGCCTTAGAACCTTCTCGTTGAACGTCAACTTTACGGCCTTCGTTAAACCCAATAGGGATTCTTACATCAGGGTCTTTAAAAACCCACAGGTGGTATTGGTTAGCCATATTTACCAACCTACTCTCAGCAGGATAAATCTCAATCGCTTCGTTTTCATTTCCGATGATTTCGTTTTTTATTCGCTGAAGATCCGACCAGTCATGAACTGGGGATTTATCTATAGATTTAATAGATAGGTGTATAACAGCAGGCCAGCTTGCGTCAGCCAAGTGGGCATTAGTTTCCGGGGGATACACCGCAACTTGGTATTTGTTGTTCTTGTAGTATTCGCAACAGATCATCTGGTCGATGGCGTGCTCAACTACTTCTTCGCTGTATTCCTGGTTAGGTGTTGAACAGATTTCTCTACGAACTATCTCTTCAGCCTCTTCCCTTGTGTAGGTATCGCACTTAACAAATGGAACCCACGGTTTATTTGCCTCTATTTTCTTACGCCTTTTACGCAAGTCGCGGAGACGTTTATCTCGTTTTTTGTTTGCCATTGTTTCTCCTAGCAAGAACACCAACCACCTACGACATACTTTTTGCCGTTGTTGATTGTTGTCTTTTTAATTATTTTGTTTGCGTACTTAGAATCTCGTTCTTTTGCTACTGCGTGTAGCTTGTCTACTTTTGGCTTTTGCTTTGCTAACAACGTACGAAGCCTACGAAGTTCTTTCCAATTTTCGGGACTGAAGGTTGCGTATTCTGGGTCATAGAACAACGCACATTCTCTGTGCAGTGTCCTGAAATCCAGCTTATTCTTTTCGTATCCTTCGTGAACTGCAACGTACTTATCTAGATCACGCTTAAGTAGATTTGTTTGCGTATCTGTGAGCTGGTCGGCAAAAACGAAAGGGAACGTTTGTTTTCCGTAATCTTTAGTAACGCACACTAGATCGTGTGCTCTGCGGATTTGATTAGCAGGCTTATCGTTAAAAGTAAGACTAACCTTTTCTTGCTCAACTCGGTCATCGTAAGAAACGCACTTTGCTTCTTCCCACTTATTGGTATTGTCAGACAACCAATCGCAGGCAAGGTTGAAGTTAGAGAAGTGCCTGTCAATTACGAGCATGCCGGAACACTCTTTAAGCGTTCCTGAATACGAACCATGCCCAGACTCGTGAAGCAGGCTTGAAACAAGGTTATTCCACTCTTTTGTTAAATCAAACCGGCTTGCGTGAGGCTGGTCGATTATGTGGTACTGAAATTCTGCACCCATTTTGTTTTCCTTATGTGTATTGTTTTTGGATTTCTTTGGCCCATGCAGATACTTTCTCATGGCTGCCGTGACACTGACTTGGTAGCTCGTTGCACATAAAAAGCATCATGTCCCGGAACGCAGCTAACGAATTTTCATCGGCTCTTCCTATTGCTACCTTTAAGTCATTGGACAAGAACGCTGTCAGGAAGTCCCCTACAGGCCGTTCTTTTTTGCCCCATGCTATTAGCCCCTCAAGTACAAGTGGCGGAATTTTGTCTTCGTAGTATTCGGTTTGAAACAGCATTATTTATCGTCCTCATATATTGGTTCTGGCGGGTGTAAGCCTGCCTCGCTAAAAAACTCGTAGCCAGAAGTAATTGCTTCGTCGCTGTCCCCGTGGAACACATCTACTACGAGTCCTTCATCTGTGAGGTAGGCACTGATAAGCATGTCGCCTTGGTTGTGCGGAAGAGAGTCTGGGTCTACGCCGACATGTACTTCTAGTCGCTCATTGCCTGACATACTCTGTAGATGGTCTTCCATGTCTGACATGTATTCCTGGATAGATTTATTGTTTTCCATCTTTTGGCTTCTCCGTTAGGATGGCTGCCGTTGTTATCTCGTTCATGCCAATATAGTCAGAAAGATTTAATAACTTGCCTTCGCTTGCTTTTTGTATCCACGCCTTGCTATGGGCGGCAGTAAACTTCTTAGCCTCTTTTAATTTGCCTTCTTTAATTAGTTTTTTAACCTTAGAAGACATCGGCATAACTTCTTCTATCGGTTCGTTATAAGGTCCTTTGTACTCAGGCATGTTTGTCTCCTAATAAAAAGGGGCACTGGTGTGTGCCAGTGCCCCATATTGCGTTAGTTACTTATGCAGACGTGTGCTCAGCCATTTCCGATGGCTTAGCGACTTCACCAATACCAGTACTAAGCTCACCGATAACGGTAGTATTACCAGCACGGTCTACTTTCTTAGCAACGGTCTGATACTTCGCTTTGCCTTCTGCTACGCAAAGGTCGTGAATTGCTACTAGCTCCGCATCTACGGTCTTAAGCACAGCGTCGGGGCCAAGGGTAATAACTGCACCAAGTGCTCCGTGGATATCCATAACGCTGTTAAGCCAGGCTTTAGGGTCATCCTGCATGGACGCGTACTTTAAGATCAACGCCTTGTAATAACTGTCCATGCGGAAAGCAGGAGTGACCTTTGTGGCGTCACCGCGAGACACGCTGCCGTCTACACGAATAGTTTCCGTTACCGTGTAACTTCCAGGCTTAAGGTGAGTGCCTTCTTTCTTAAACTTATCAATAGCTTTGCCGCTAAGTTTGTTTACCAAAGTCGCGGCTTCAAGAGTTAAGTTATCCATCTGTTCTTCTCTCCAAATTAGTTGTGATCCAAGCTATCTCAGCCATAAGGGCGGATTGCCTAGAAGCGAACGGACCCATAGTCGGGCCATTAAAAATACGGGCCTGCCACAAGCAAGGCCACCTACGCGTAAACTTTGCAGCCGTAGAATTATCCGAAAAACGATTTCGGACAAAATAAAAAAGCCAGCGTAACATCTTGTTAACTGGCTCAATGCGACTGACTCTTTTCTTATCTCGTAAGCCTAGGGCTTGAGTTACAGGGCTGCTAATTCCTTTAACAGTTCCGTCGTTTCCGACAATCACAGTGTGCCTTGTCATTTGATACTCCTGTTGAAACTCGTACTCTGGATACCCTGGCAATTCTTCTACGTGAACCTGGGTATCAAATTTCACTCGTTACCTCCTATGTTGAAGTGTCGTCGATTGCGTCCTTGTCCCTGCACGAGGTCTAAACCTTTAGATTGGAACTGAGATGCCATGCGACTAATAGCATTACGATCATTAGAATTGTTCTTCAGATAACTAGCCTGTGCGTCAGGGTTACGACCAAACACAGAGATCTGTTCTTTAGCACTAGAGATCAATTCTTCGACGGTACCGTCGTCCTGAAGAAATCCGCCGATTGCTTCAAAGCGTTTGCACATCTCGTCAAAGTCGCGGAACACACTAGCACTCAGCTTGGCGTATTCACCACTTTGTTGAGGATTGTGTGCCTCATACTTTTCAACAGTCCATAGCTCTCTGATTGGCTGACCGTCTCGGATCAACTGACCATCCCGCTTTTCGGATTTCTTCGACTTGCAATAAGTTACGAAGCATTTATCTTCTGGGATCTCAGCGTTATCAGATCTGTACTCTACATCAACAATCTCAGCTTCAAGTAAACCTAGCTTAAAGGGGTCCTTGGCAAACCGTTTACGCTGACCGCAGCTACGTGCAATGCGTTTGCACAGCTCGTTGAACTGCTCAATAAACAAGTTCAAACCTTGCTGGCAGACTGTGTCAAACTGCTGAATAGAACGCTGCTTTAGTTGAATACGCACTTCTTTACTCATGCCAGTGTAGTCAAGACTACGGCTAACAGGAGTAAGTGAGTAAACAGACTGAAGCATACGCTGCTGACAAGTCTTAGCGTTAGGATAACGTCGTTTAACATAATCCCACTGCTGTTCCTTGATTGACTGCGTACGATGGTAAGCTGTGATCTCAGCGTACACGTCTCGGTGTACGCCATCTACAGTCACACCCGAAAGAAACTTGTCGGCCCAGTTCTTTACTTTTAGAAACGCTTCATCCCAAGCTTCTTTAAACTCTTCAATTTTCTGGTCGCTGATAATGTACATCGAGTCCAGCCGTTGTGGTGTAATGATGTTACTCAGCTCAGACTTGAAGTGAGAAGAATACTGTGGCGTTGTGAACTTTGCCGCTATGCGAGCCAAAGCATCACGCAGACCGCGACCTTCCCTTAGAAACTTCTGGTGCGGGTTTTTAGTGTCAGTCCAGTCAAAGATACGGTAAGAGCCGACTTTGATGCAGGACTGATCTACTCCCATCTCTGAAGCAATCAACGCGGAGATGTCTTGCCCCATGCTAATAGTTTGAGGAAGCCAGCCGCACTTAGTTACTAGAACAGAATGCGGAGGAATGCCTGCGAGCTTTTCATCTAAT
>Ga0209630_10003099_pt1 | contig 15384 bp, 17 predicted proteins | sample COG_01_FD_184745 | JGI IMG/M metagenome (GOLD analysis project Ga0209630, IMG submission 184745) | Pelagic Microbial community sample from North Sea - COGITO 998_met_01 (SPAdes) (version 2) | ecosystem: Environmental > Aquatic > Marine > Neritic zone/Coastal water | place: Helgoland, sampling... | reverse complement strand
TTGAAAAAAAAAAATAAAAAAGTTTTTATACCTAGTAAAAAACAAACTAAATTTAATAAGAGTTTAGGATATATAGTTTACTGCGTTGGCTCTGATGATTGGAAAAAAAAACCGAAAAAGGGTTATTTCTCAAATTTTGGTCATTTAAAAAAAATCATATTTAATAATAAATTTAAATCTATAGTTTTTTTATCTACGACAAGACTCTATATAAATTCTAATAATACTGAAGAAAGTAGTAATTTATCTGTTAACTCTGAAAAAGAAAATGATTACTATAATATTTTAAAAATTGCCTCCGAGGCACTACTACTTAAATTAAATAAAAAAGTTAAAATAGTAAGATTGTCAAATGTATTTGGGTTCAATCATAAATCTCCACTGTTGCTACCCACATTAATTAGAAACTCATTGAGTAAATCAAAGATAGATATTACAGTAAGTTTAAATTCTACAAAAGATTACGTGTTAATTGATGATGCTATAATTTTAATTTTAAAAATTTTAAAAAATGGAAAACAAAATATTTATAACGTTGCTAGCGGAAAAAATGTTAAAATAAAAGATATTACAAAAATTATTCAAAATGAAACTGGCTGTAAAGTGGTTCTAAAGAATCAAAATACAGTAATCTTAGAACCTAAAATCAATATTAGAAGAATTCAAAAAGAATTTAATTTTAAAAATAATTTTAAACTTAAGAAATCCTTACCAGAGTTAATTAAAAAATATAAAAATATAAAAATATAGTTTAATATCGCCTTCATATGAGAAAAAATAACATTTTAATTACAGGTGGCTTAGGTTTTGTTGGTTTTAATTTATATAAATTTTTAAAAAACAAAAAATATAATGTTTATTGCTTAGACAAAAACAAAAAAAATCTAAAAAAACTTAAATTACAAAAACAAAAAAAAATTATCTTAGGAAATTTTTTAAACTTCAAATTAGTTAAAAAAATTATAAAAGAGAAAAAAATAGATGTAATTATCCATACTGGAGCAATAACTCAAGTCCTAGATGGCATTAATTACCCTCTTGAAACATATCACAATAATATTCAAGGCACAGTAAATCTCCTAGAGTCTATCAGAACAATAAATAAAAAAATTGTGTTTATTTTTTCTTCAACTGATAAAGCGTACGGGGAATTAAAAAAAAAAGAATACATTGAAAGTGATTTGTTGAAAGCCCAATACCCATATGATTTATCAAAGTCTAGTTCTGACTTAATATGTCAATCTTATTCTAAATATTATGATTTAAAAGTTGGTATTATCAGATGTGGAAATATATTTGGTCCACTCGATTTTAATGAAGGAAGAATTGTACCAGATAGTTTAATTTCAATTTTGAAAAACAAAAATATTATTTTGAGATCAAATGGTAAATTAAAAAGAGATTATATTTATATTAACGATGTTTGTAATGCATATTTTTTATTAATGAAAAAATTAGTAAAAAATAAAAAAAAATTGCGCATATATAACCTTGGGTCAAAATATAATTTTTCCGTCATCCAATTAGTTAATAAAATTTTAAAAATTATGAAGAATTCAAAAACTAAAGTAATAATAAAAAATTTTTCTAAGAAAGAATTAATAAACCAAAAATTAAATTACTCAAAAATAAAAAGAGAATTAAAATGGTCACAAAAGAATGTATTCGAAAAAAGTTTAGCTGAAACTATAAGTTGGTATAAAAAAAATTTTTATCTTTTCAAATAATTTTTAATTTTTTTTATTATAGAAATTTTCGAGTTCTATTTTAAATTGATCTATCTGATATTCCTCACTTAATTCTTTTCTTAAAATATTTGCATCAAAGTCATAATTTTTAAATTGCTATGTAAATTTAAAATTGTCACATCCATATTATTCAAATCTTCAATTAAAAGTGAATTTTTCTCATTTAAATAATCAAGTCCGCCACCTTTAAGGTTTTTGCAAGTTATAACTGGCAGACCGCATAATAGTGCCTCATGTATGACTCTTGACGCTCCCTCTTTTTCTACTGGTAATAAAAATATTTTACTTAAATTCATAAAATTACATATTTCATCTTTTGACAACGGAAATTGTTTTTCAAAATATAAAGGCATAAGATTGATGTATTTTTTCTCTTCTTCAGTAAAAATTTTTTCATAATCATCAAATAAATTATTATAAAATTCTTTTTTGTTTTTAAGAGATTTAATAGAAACAATTGGAAAAATAATTAAAAACTTTATAAATTTTTTTTTTTCATAAAGTTTTTTTGCGGCTAAAAAAATTTTGTCAATATTTTTAAACTTAACTGGTCTTGTAATGCAAATTATGTCTTAAATTTTATTTAATTCTTTTTTTTTAAAAATTTTATCAATAAAATTTCTGTTACAAAAATCTAATATTTTATTATTACTTTTATTTTTAAATGACAATGTTCCCTTGCCGGCTAAATGAAAGTCTATATAGGGAACATCTTTGTGATTTTCGTGAAACCATCCCCAGAGCATAGAAAGAAAGTAATTTTTTTTTATTTCTAATAATGAATTTTTTAAAAAAAAATGCGTGATTGGATTATCTAATTTTTTATTTTCTTTATGAGTAAAAGACAAAATTCCTTTAGAGCCGTTTAAATTTTTTTTTAAAATAGTAGCCATTGTTAAATTTATTTGTTTTCTAGTGTTATCACTTTTTTATCTCTAATTGTGTAAATCTTTTCACAAAATTTTAAAAGCTCCCAATTATGAGAACAAATTACCAATGTTTTCTTTCTATTAAATTGATCTTCAATATCAGTCATAATTTCAGACTCTGTATTAGCATCTAAAGAGGTTGTGGGTTCATCTAAAAATAATAATTGTGAATTTTTATACATTGATCTTGCTAAAATAATTCTCTGACGCTGCCCACCAGAAATATTTTTTCCATTGTCTTCTATTTTAAAATTAAAATTTTCATTTTTAGAGTCGACAAATTCTTTAAGTTTAGATAATTTAATGACCTCATCAAGTTTTTGATAATCTATTTTGTCTTCTTCTAAGCCGAATGTAATATTTTTTTTAATACTATCATTCAATAAAAAATTATTTTGAGATATATAGCCAATTATTTTTTGAAAACTTGGTGCCATTTCTTTATTTAACTGAAGAGCTTCATTTATAATGACACTACCTTGTGTAGGGGAAATTAACCCACTCATTAAATCTAATAATGTAGATTTTCCACTGCCCGATTTACTATAAATTCCAATAGTCTCATTTTTATTAATTTTTAAATTTACATTTTCGAGGATATTTTTGTTTTCTTCATAAGCAAAACTTAGGTTTTTAAATTCTAGACTAGAGAAAATAATTTTTTCTTCATCTATAACTTCTTGATCAATTAATTTTTCTTTATTTAAATTTGATATTATATCATTTACTATTAATAATTTGTTATACTTCAAGCTTATCCCACTTGCTTGGTACATTATTTTAGAAACGCTTGGCATTGCTCTAAAAATTAAAGCTCCTAAAAATGCAAGATCGGTAAGAAAAAGTTCATAATTTTCTGATTGTTCCAAATTAAAAAAAATTACTATTGATAAAAGTATTATTAAAGAAACTTCAATGATTGCACGTGGTATATCTATAAAGAAGCCAGACTTGACCTCATTTTGTAAATTAATATTTAATTCTTTTTTAAAACTTTTATTGAAAAAATTTTGTTTTTTTGTAAGAATAATTTCTCTTATGGAGCCAAAAATATTAAGATAATTATCTAATAACTTTTTGGACTGCACATTAATATTTCTTCCATACCAATTCAATCTTTTAAATGAAACTTTACTTACAATTAAAGCTATTGCTATGATGAAAAAAATTAAAATAAAGCCAATCTTTGTATTGGTTAAGATAACTAAACTAAATATAAATACTAAAATTGCAAATTCTATAAACAATGTAATAAAATTTTCTATTGCATATGTATACTCATTTACTAAAGATGTGTTCCTCATTAGCTCAGATTTTTCTTTTTTTAGAAATTCTGAATATTTTTGAGAAATATACCCCATAAAAACTCTTGATGAAAAGTTAAATTGAATTTTAGCTAATGTTTTTTTTTTTTGGTAATTAAATACTAAAAAGACAATATTTTTTAATAAGAAAGCGATAAAAATTAATCCCAAGAAGAAATATATTAATTGATCTTTTTTCCAGCCTATAAAAAATGATTTTTGAGTTACATCTAAAAAAAATTGATTATTAAATAATGATGAAACAAGTGGAAATATTAACCCAATACTCAAAAAATCTAAAATTAAAAGAGTAACAATAAAAAATAAAACTAATAAACTATCTTTTTTTTCTCTGCTATCTAAATTTTTGTATATTATTTTTATTATTTTCATTAATTAAATAATTTTTTTTTTAAGATTGGTTTAAATTTATCTTCATATAAATCAAATTTATGTTTTGGATACATATAATTTGTTAACGCATATCTTATTCCGCATTTTAAAGGGTTTCCTCTGTGTATTAAGCTAGTATCAACCAAAATCAGTGTGCCTGCTTTTCCTGTAATTTTTATACTTGTTGAATTATTTTTTTTTAAAATTTTTTTTATCTCATTATTTGAAAATCTGCTATTGATCAAATTTCTTTTAAATTTAAAAATTAATTTATAATTAAAAATTGTACTACAAGAATTTGGGATTAATTCAAATGGTCCATTTTTTGAATTGACATCATTCAGATATAAAATTGCTTTAAATTGTTTTTTAAAAGAATCTTTATGCCATCCACCACCTGAACCTTTATTTTTTTGTTTGAAAACAGTTTTATTGGCCATGGTCATATAAGTGTTTAATTTTATTTTTGTATAAGAGGATCCAATTTTGTTTATAAAATTATTTTTAAAAAAACTTTCAATTTCATAAGAGAGATTTTCTGCTCCAAAAATTCTTTGGTCTGAATTAGAGCTATCAGACCATGTTTTTATTTTCTTGTTTAGAACAGTTTTGTCAATTTTTTTGATAATCGTATTACATTTTTTTTTCGTCATAAAATTTTTTATAACAAGAAATTTTTTTTTATCTAATTTATCTAGTATATTATTTTTTTTATCATCATTTGTTTTTCGGTAATTCAGATTTGATAATTTTATGTATCTTATATAGTGATAAAAATTTAAACATTTTTTTATAAAATTCATTTCTAACAATTATTTTTTATTGATGGCAATTTTTTGATATTAAATTCTTTATTGTTGATTCTATTAGTTTATTTTTTATAAATGTTAATTTATTTGTTGAAATATTCAATTCTTATAATACTAATCCTAATAAATGAATAAAAAATTAACTATTTGTCTTTTTATTCTTGAAAGACAAGATTTTACTCTAAGATTTTTGAAATTTTACAACGAGTTTGATTGGCCTTATCAACTTATAATAGGAGATGGTTCAAAATTTAATGTAAATAAATCTATTTTAAATGAAATTAAAAAAAATAAAAATATACAATATTTTAAATTTAAAAATGAATTTGATAAGAAGTTAAAAGAGTACAACCATAATAAATTCTATTCTCGTATTCTATTTTGTTTAAAAAAGGTAAAAACAAAATATGTAAAATTTATATCTGATGATGATTTGCCAATTGCTTATTCAACATTAAAATGCATAAATCTTTTGGAGAAAAATAATAATCTTGACGCAGCTGGTGGCTCTGCTTTAGATTTTAGCTTATCTTCCAAATATTATGGAAAAATAAAAGATATTCATTCATTTTATAATATTCAAAATTTTAAATCTAAAAATGTAGAAGCAAAAGTAAAACAATTCTACAATGGAACTTTTGATTGTTGGCATATAGTTTTTAGAACAAATAAAATTAATAAAATTTTCAAAATTTCAAGTGCACACAATAATGATGACAAAGATTTTAAAGATCATTTTCATGAATTAATTACTCACATTTTCTTAAAAATTTATTTTTTCAAGGATCCATTAATTTTTCATGAAAGCCATAATGATCCTCATGATGGTGCTTTAAGGGGCAATGTTATTGACAGACTTAGAGATCATAATTTTCTCCATAAACTAGAGCAATTTTCAAAAAGTGCTAATAAAATTTTTAAATTTAAAAATAAAAATTTTATAACAAAACAATATTATAGAGGGACAATAGTGTCTTATTTAAACAAATATAATTATAAATCATATCATTCTTTGGAAGATATAGCTCGTATAATTAAAGAAAATATTAAAACCAAAATTAAAAAATATCAAAACGTTGAGTCTTTTTTAAAAAAAAATAAAAACATTAAATTGAAAAAGGAATTAATTTTACTTGAAAATTTTTTGTTGGATAAAAAGATATGAAAAAAAACTCAATGAAATGTGTGATTTTAGCAGGAGGTTTTGGCACGAGGCTAGCTGAAGAAACTTCAACCAAACCTAAACCAATGGTGAAAATTGGCAGATACCCAATATTATGGCATATAATGGAAATATATTCTTCCTACGGTTTCAAAGATTTTATAATATGCACAGGTTATAAAAAAAATATTATTGAAAACTACTTCAAAAAAGATTTAATAAAAATTGAAAATTCAAATACTAAATATTATTTCTATAAAAAAAAAAAATGGAAAATTCGATGTGTTTTTACTGGAAATGGAACTCAAACAGCAGGAAGAATTCTTAGATTAAAAAAATTACTAGATGATGATGAGAAATTTTTTTTAACATATGGAGATGGGTTATCAAATATAGATATTGGTAAATCTTTAAATTTTTTTAAAAAACATAAAAAGAAATCACTTATAACTGTTGTTAAGCCCCCAGCTCGATATGGGGTAATTAAAATGAATAAACATATTGTAAATAAATTTGAGGAAAAAATTGACAATAAAGATGTTTGGATTAATGGTGGTTTTTTTATATTTGATACAAGTGTTTTAAATCTTATTAAGAAACCAAGTGAGTCAATAGAATATGAGCTACTTCCAAAATTAGTAAAAAAAAGACAATTAATAAGTTTTAAACATTATGGATATTGGAAAGCAATGGATACACTTAGAGATAAGATGAGTTTGAAATCTGAAATTAAAAAGAAAATTCCAGGATGGAAGAAAAAAAAATGAAAAAACTTATCTTATGGTTAATTCACTCTAAATTACCTATGCTTGGAAGGATTTATGCAGCTATATTTAATAAAAAAGGATATTATACATTTTCTGGATGGGGTCTAACAACCACATCTTCCTATCCTCCATGGGTCAATACAATTAAAGATAAAAAAAATATTCATAATATTTTTTTAGAAATTGATCAAGATTTAAAAGAAAGAATTAAAAATAAAAAATTTTTCTCAACAGAAAACAGACATTTCACAAAATTAAGTGAACATTATGAAAGATTAGAATATTTAAAGTGGCGACATTATATTTTATTCATTACCTCATTATATGCAGCTCAATATACAAAAAGTAAAAATAAAACATTTGTGGAATGTGGAGTGGGTGATGGTTTTTCTGCTTATTATGCAATAAATGCTTTAAAAAAAAAGAAAATTAAATTTAAATGTTATCTTTATGACTCGTGGAGTTCGATGAAAAAAAAATATCTTAATCAAAAAGAACTTAGGTTATTTAAAGATAATAAATACGATTATTTAGATTTTGATCTTGTAAAAAAAAATTTTAAGCATGATAATAATGTTAATTTTATTAGAGGTTATCTACCTCAAAGCTTGAAGTTAAAAAAATTAAAGAAAATATCTTGGCTTAGTATAGATCTAAATTCAGCAAAACCCACTGTTGCAGTTCTTGATCATTTATATAAAAAAATAGAAAAAGGGGGGGTAATAATTTTAGATGACTATGGTGGATCTGGATATGTAGAGACCAAATTAGCTGTTGATATATTTTTTAGAAAAAAAAAATCAATTGTATTTCAGTTCCCTACCGGTCAAGCCATGATTATAAAAAGTTAATTTTAAATGAATAATTTTAGAGTGATACCAAGAATGGACATTAAGAACTATAGTTTAATAAAAACTATAAGACTCGAGGGGGTAAGACCAATTGGCAATCCAATAATTTATGCCAAAAAATATTATGAAGATGGTGCTGATGAAATCTTTTTAAATGATACAGTTGCAAGTTTGTATGATAGAAATAGTTTAGCAGATCTCATCAAAGAAATAGCAAAAGAAGTATTTGTACCAATTACAGTTGCAGGAGGTATAAGAAGTGCCTCTGATGTTGAAAAACTTTTAAAAAGTGGTGCAGATAAAGTTGCTTTAAATACAAAAGTGCATGAAAAGCCAGATTTAATAAATGAAATATCAAAAAATTTTGGTTCTCAATGTATGGTTTTACAAATAGATGCAAAAAAAATGAAAGATGGTAGTTGGGAGCCTTACATAAGGGGAGGAAGAGACAGAACATTTAAAAATATGATTGATTGGGCGAAAGAGGCAGAAGATAGAGGTTCGGGTGAGATATACTTAACATCAGTCGATAATGAAGGTACAAGAAAAGGCTTAGACTTGGATTTACATAATAATCTAAAAAAAAATGTTAATATTCCAGTAATTTATTCTGGAGGGGTCGGAGAAGTAAGTCATATTATAGAGGCTTATAATGAATATAGATTTGATGGAATATCATTGTCTTATTTGTTACATATAAAAAATAAAACTATAAGTGAAATAAAAAAAGAATTATTAATAAATAACATTAAACTTAGCGAGCGAAAGTGATTGGAATCCTTGATTATGGATCTGGAAATTTATTTAGCATATCAAATGCTTTAAAAAAAATAAATTTAGACCAAAAGTACATACAAAATTTGGATGATTTTAATACTGTAAATACAGTAATTTTGCCAGGGGTTGGAAGTTTTAAAGAATGTATAGAAAAATTGAAAAGGAAAAATTTTTATAATTATTTAAAAGAATACTCAAATTCAGGTAAAAAATTAGTTGGTATTTGTATCGGGATGCAAATGCTTTTTGAGAACAGTGAAGAAGATGGTTTTTCTGAGGGTTTAAGTTTAATAAAAGGTAATGTTAAATATTTAAAAAATCAAGTTTCTAATGACAATTATAGATTATCTATACCTAACATGGGTTGGTCTAAAGTTTATATAAGAAGAAATAAAAAAACAGATTATTTTGAAAATTTAAAAAATAATGATTTTTATTTTGCTCATTCTCTTACTTGTATGTTGGAAGAAAAAGAATGTGAACTAGCTTTTTCAAAATTCGGAAATTTAGAATTTTGTTCAATGATAAAAAAAAATCAAATTTATGGAATTCAATTTCACCCAGAAAAAAGTGGAGAAAATGGATTAAAGCTTCTTAAAAGTATTTTATTATATGATTAAAAAAAAAACATTATTTGGTTTACCTAGTGATGTAAAGTTTTGTAAGGAATGTGTTATAACTAATCAGAGACCGATCACTCTTGTTGAAACTAAGCATACAAAAGAAAAAAAAAAGGAAACTACTTCTTTTGATGATGATGGAATTTGCGATCCATGTAAATGGGCTAAATTAAAAAAAGAAGAAATTGATTGGAATAAAAGAGAGAATGAGCTTATTTCTCTATTGGATAAATACAGAAGTAAAGATGGCAGTTATGATGTAGTGGTACCAGCTAGTGGTGGCAAGGATTCTATTTATGTAGCTCATCTTTTAAAATACAAATACAATATGAATCCTTTAACTGTAACATGGGCACCTCACATTAAAACAGAGATAGGACAAAAAAACTTTGACAGCATGATAGATAGTGGTTTAGATAATATCACTATAAGTCCGAACTCAAAACTACATAAACAACTTACACGCTTAGCATTTTTAAACCTCGGCCATCCATTTCAACCTTTTATTATTGGACAAAGAGTAGTCGGCCCTAAATTGGCAATTGAAAAAAATATTAAATTAATTTTTTATGGAGAAAATGTAGCAGAATACGGCAATAGAATTAAAGATAATTTTTCGCCTTTAATGGATACTAATTTAATAAGCGCTTTTGATACAAATAATAATGATTTATTTTTATCTGGAGTTAAAATTGGAGATCTAAAGAAGAAGCTATCTATAACCTCAAACGAACTTGAAATTTACAAATCTCCAACTCAAAAACAAATAAAAGATAGTAAAATACAGGTTCATTACATGAGTTACTATAAATTCTGGTCCCAACAAGAAAATTTTTATTACGCATCTGAAAATACAAATTTCCAAACAGCTGATGAAAGAACTCAGGGAAGTTATACAAAATCAAATGGCCTTGATGATAAACTTGAATGCTTTCACTACTATATGATGATGATAAAATTTGGCATGGGTAGAGCAACATGGGATGCGGCACAAGAAATTCGTGATGGCAAAATTAATAGAGAAGAAGGTGTAACGTTAGTGAATAAATATGATACCGAGTTTCCAGATAAATATTTTCAAGATTTCTTAAATTATTTATCTATTAGTAGCGAAACATTTCATAAAACTGTGGACTCTTTTAGGCCAGATCATTTATGGACTAAAAAATCTAATAACTGGGTTCTCAAAAACGTTCTTAAATAATTGTAAATGATTTTTTTTATTCATGGAGATGTTGGTTATAATATTATGGAGTTTATTATTAAAAAATATCCTAATGATATTAAAATAATATTTACAAAAAAAATTAATAATAAATTTAAAAATAAATTAAAAAAAAAATTACCTCTTATTAAGTATTTGGCTTGGAGTGATAAAAAGGAAAAAAAGATTATTGACTTAATAAAACACTTGGAACCAAAATTAATTTTTTTACTATGGTGGCCAAAAATAATTTCGAAAAGATTTATTAAATCAATTAATTCAAATTTTATAAATATTCATCCAAGCTATTTACCACATTTTAAAGGTAAAGACCCAAACTTTTGGAGCATGATTTCTAATGGTCCCTTTGGTGTTAGCATTCATTATGTGAATGAAAAAATTGATAGTGGTCCAATTATTTTAAGAAAAAAAATAAGTGGTCTAGACATGACAAATGATGCTGAAGATTTATATAAATTTTCAAAAAAAGAGTTGATATTACTTTTTAAAAAAAAATATAAGATTCTAAGAAATACAAAAAAAAAATTGAAAACTTTTAAAAACACACCAACTACTGTAAACTATAGAAAAGATATGATAAAAAAATCGAAGATAGATTTGAAAAAAAGATATACAGGGGAGTATCTTATAAATCTTTTAAGAGCAAAAACTTTTTCTCCACATAAAGGTGTTTTATTCAAAAAAAATAAAAAAACTTACCAAGCAAGAATAAAAATAACAGAAGTTAATGATTAGTTTTAAAAAAACAAAAATTAAAGATTTAGAAATAATACACTATAATAAGTTTAAAGACTTCAGAGGTTTTTTTTCAAGATTATATTGTGCCCAAAATTTTAAAAAAAGATTTAGTAAAATTGTGCAGATAAATTTTTCATTTTCCAAAGATAAATTTACCTTAAGAGGTTTGCATTTTCAAAATCACCCAAATTCTGAGGATAAAGTTGTAAAATGTATTAAAGGTAAAATATTTGATGTGGCAGTTGATTTAAGAAAAAATTCAAACACCTATGGTAAATGGGTTTCAGTAGTACTGTCTGAAAAAAATAATAAAATGTTTTTAATACCTAAAGGATTTGCTCACGGTTTTATGACTTTAGAAAATAATTGCGAAATTATGTACTTTGTTTCTAATTATTATAAAAAAAAAAAAGAAAGTGGTATAAGATATAATGATTCTTTTTTTAACATAAAATGGCCCGCTAACCCTAAAAAAATTTCAAAAAAAGATTTATCTTGGAAGTTGATAAAAAAAATATGAGCATAAGACTTTTTAAACCATCTATTGGCAAAGATGAAATAAAGAATATTAAAGAAACTATATCTAGAAGTTGGCTTGGATTAGGTCCAAATGTTAACTTGTTTGAGGCTAAGTGGAAAAATCATTTAAAATGCAAGGAGGCGGTGGCAGTTAATTCAGGTACAGCCGCTTTGCATTTGGGTTTGAAGTTATTTAATTTTAAAAAAGGAAAAAAAGTTTTGGTTCCTTCAATGAGTTTTTCAGCTACTGCTTCATCTGTATTATATAATGATTTAGAGCCAGTATTTGTAGATAGCAATCCATTAACATTAAATCTAGATTTTAATGATCTTAAAAAAAAATATACTAAAGATTGTGTGGCAATAATAGTTGTACATTATTCAGGCCATCCTGCTGAAATTGACAAAATTGTTAATTTTGCGAATGAAAAAAAAATTAAAGTTATAGAGGATTGTGCACACACAGATGGAAGTAAATTTAAAAATAAACCTTTAGGATTATGGGGAAACATTGGTTGTTTTTCTTTTGAAGAAAAAAAAATTCTCACAACAGGAGATGGTGGAATGATTTGCTCAAATGAGAAAGGCCTATTAAAAAATGTAAAAGCTATGAGGTGGGTAGGAATTGATAAAGATAATTGGAAATCATCAAAACAATATACAAAAAAAAACAAGAAAGCACTACATTGGTATTATGAAATTAACCAACTAGGTTATAAATACAATATGAATGACTTGGCTGCTTCTATTGGTTTGGCTCAAATTAAAAAATTAAAAAAAATGAAACAAAAAAGGAAAAAAATAATTAATTTTTATATTTCTAAATTAAAATTGATTTCTGAAATAAAGCTTTTAGTTCCCTACGACACTCGAAAATATACTTATCAAATATTTGGAATAAGAACAAATTATAGAAATGAACTAATAATATACCTTAAAAACAAAGGAATACCGACTGGTTGCCATTGGACACCCATGACTCTGCAGCCACTATTTAAAAAATATAAGAGTAAATGCAAATACATTGAAAAAGAAATAGACAAATGTTTAACACTTCCTCTCCATGCTGACTTGACCTACAAGGAAGTGTCCTTTGTTTGTAAAAATATAATAAAATTTTTTGACGAGAAAATTATCTTGAAATAGTTTATTATTGTAGTAAGTAATCAGACGTTAATGTCAAAAAAAGATTATTTAAAATTTAATGATAATTATTGGAGCCAGGCTGTTTTTGATGCTCCAAATCCTGAAACATATGTTTTTAGAGCATACGGAAGAATTTTTAAATTCGAATTAGGTCTTGATGGATCTGGTAAAGAAAAACTTCTAGATTTTGGTTGTGGACCTGGTGGAAATACAAAATTTTATCATGAAAAAGGATTCAATGTTCATGGTGTAGATTTGAGTAAAATTGATATTGCCAGATGTAAAAAAAGAATGCCAAAAATTAAAAAGCAATTCAAAGTTATTGATCCAAACCCTTCCCTTGATGATAAATTTTTTGGCAATACTAAATTTAAAATAATAACAGCATTTCAATCACTTTATTATTATAATAATGCTGACTTAGAAACAAGATTGCAAAATTTATATAATATGCTGGAACCTAATGGAATATTTTATGCAACGATGATGCATAAATCATGTTGGTATTATAAAATGTCCAGACCTTCAAAAAATGGTTTAAGATTTGTGAGGTTGAATAGAAAGAATGATAAAACAAGAAAAGGATTAAAGACTAATGATCATTTTATTAATTTTGTAAAATCTAATGACCACCTAAAAAAAATGTTTCATATGTTCAAACCTTTGCACATAGGATATTATGACGGTGTATATAGAAACGAAGAAGGATCAGAAAAACACTTAACTTTCATCGGAAAAAAACTTAAAAAATAGTTCTAAGATAATTTCAAATAACATAAAATATCATTCTGAAATATAACAAATTTATACCCAAATTCTTGCTCCATATATTCTAATAACTCTAATAATTTTTTTTTTGGAACATGTCTCCATTCAAAAATAATTAATGGTTTAAAACTTGAGTCTATTAAAAAACTTTTTATAATGTCAAATTCTGCCCCTTCAACATCAATTAATAAAATATCAAATTTTTTTATATTATTTTCTTCCATTATTTTTTTTATTGTTTTGGTACTTAATGGTATATTCAGTATGTGATCAGGTAGCACTTTGCAATTAATTAGATGATCTTTATTTGTCGTACTTATTGTTTTTACATAATCTTCATATAAATTTAAATATTTTTGACCAACGAAAAAAAAATTTTTTTTTATCTCATCTTTACTGTCTACAAGACAGTTTAATTTAATATCATGTCTATAATATTTTTCTAATTTTTTATATAAAGTAGGGTGTGGTTCGACTACTACACCATTAATTTTTTTCCTTTTTAAATAATTATAGAATGGATCTCTTAACAAATCTGGATCACCAATGCCTATTTGAAAAAAACTATCTATCTTAAAACAATCTAACAATTTATATAATATTGCTTCTTCATAAATACCAATGGAGTAGTCTTGTAATTCTTTTTTAATACCTAATTTAAGATGTAAGTATCTTTTAATTCTATAGATTAAAACTCTTTCTTTTACTGCTTTTAAAATTTTCTTTATCATCTTGTTATCTATTTTTTATAATATTTAAATTATTTAAAAGTATTTCTAACCTTAATATTAAATTTTTAGTACTTTAGCTCTATTTTAATTTTTTTGGAATTACAAACTTTTTAGAACCAATCATTTTTGAAGCTTTTCTGAAATCATTAATTTGATCAATATCAATTGCTTCTTCTTTTGAGATTTTTAATCCCATTATTTTTTTTCCAGAAAAGCTTTTTAAAATTGTATTATAATTTATTTTTACAATCTCAATTGTGCCTGTCTGATAATAAGTTTGTGGTAGTTTTTGACGTGGGTAATTATAGAATTCACCTTTTTTATTAATAAATATATTTTTTATTTGATTATCTTTTTTTATCCACATTTTATAAGGAGTTTTTGGAGACTCAAAAATTGACTTTAGTGAATCAAATTTAGAATTTTTAAATTTTCTATAAAAATTATTTATCGTTTCTTTATTTCTTAATGGGTTTGTAGGTCTTAAAATTAAACAAAATTTAAAAAAAAAATTTCTTTTTTTATATTGCTTAAGAGTATGATTTAAAAACTCCAAATCCAAAGAATAATCACCTGAAAGATTTTTAGGTCTTAAATCGTTTGTAAAGTCATAATATTTTTTACTAATATTAAGAATTTTTTTAGAATCAGTTGATAAATGTATGACTTTATTTCTTTCGTTAATAGCTTTGGCTGCTTGTATACTGTAAGCAATCAATGGATGACCACCTAATCTTCTAATATTTTTATTTTTAAGCTTTTTACTTTTGGCTCTAGCAGGAATTATAACTAATAGTTGTATTTTTTGTTTCATGTAATATATAATAATTAAATTAACAGTTTTCATGAAAAAACCACTTTTTATTTTTGAAATGGCGAATAATCATATGGGTGATT
>Ga0209630_10003098_pt1 | contig 15384 bp, 12 predicted proteins | sample COG_01_FD_184745 | JGI IMG/M metagenome (GOLD analysis project Ga0209630, IMG submission 184745) | Pelagic Microbial community sample from North Sea - COGITO 998_met_01 (SPAdes) (version 2) | ecosystem: Environmental > Aquatic > Marine > Neritic zone/Coastal water | place: Helgoland, sampling... | reverse complement strand
GCTTGTCTTGTCTGACTATATTTATAGTCATAATGACTATATGCATAATAAAATTGAATGTTAAAAAAATAATTATTAAAATGAAATGCAGAATTACAAATAACAAATGTAAAATTTTTTTAGATCTAAAACCATGAATATTTTTAATAATATTTCTTACTAACTGAACTTTTTTTTCATCTAATCTATTTTTTTTTTTAAAACAATCAGAAAAAATAATCAAGTCTGTAGATCTAGAAAGATAATTTTTCTTTAAATGAATTAATGTTTTAATTGTTTGATAGGGTCTATTATATAAAAAAATTACTACTGGAGCTATGTTCATATTTAAAGTAAATTTATTATAAATTGATACTCTTTAATAATTGAATTAAAAATTCTTTTATACATTTTACGAAGGATCCTCTATAAATTGGTCAACTATTTTATTTAAATTAAAATTTTTTTTTTGATTAGAAATATTTGTTAGACCTATTCTACCAAAAAAATTAAACTTGTAGTAATTTTTTATTATAGAATATTCCTCTCTATCAAAATCATCAATTAAAACTTTGGTCTTGTTAGATTTTTTTAATTTTAAAAATTGCATAACATAAAAAAAACACAAAACTCTAAATCTACCATCTATTAGTATCAAATCTGGTACAATATTAATTTTCTGAATTGAGTTTGCATAATTTATAATTTTTCTTTTTTTAAGTTTAATGAAATAAGGAACAGAATATTTTTTTGTAATCCCTAATCTATAAAAATGAACATTCAATTTTTTTTTGTATTTTAAATTTTTGAAAATATCTTTTTTACCTTCAATACTGGTATAATTAATTCTATTTTTATCCGCATAAAAAGTTGAATTGCCAGATCCATATTCAATATAACATTTTGATTTTAATAATTCTTTTTTAAATAAATTATTTGATTTACTTGATCCAAAATTTATTTTTGATGAAAAATTGTAATTAATTTTATAAAAACCATAGTAGATTAATAAATTTTTAATAAATAATATTAAGTTATTTATTTTCATATATTTTTAGTTTTTTTAAATATTGAATTAAGCTTTTGCTTGATGAAAAGTTTATATTTTTTAAATCTATTACTCTACTAGTTTCTTTTAGAGCATCATGATTATAAAAAGTCCACATATAATAAAACTCCTCTATTTTTTGTTTAGTATTCCTTTTAGATTTTAATTTTTTTGAATTTATTAATAAATCACGATATTCATTTTTATTTTTTGGTGTATAGACAATGTCGTAATTATAAGTTGGATGATATGGTGTTGAAGCTATTGCTACTAGATTGTGGTATACAAGTTCATATAGTACTGAACCATAAACTGAGATTCCAAACTTAATTTTACTTTTAAAAATCTCTTTATTTGTAATTTCTGGATCTATCCATTTAATTTTTGGGAACATATTCTTTAAATCCTCAATTATAATTTTATTTTGATAAATTGAATTTGGATGAGGTTTAATTGCAATATTAAGATTATATTTATCAATAATTTTTAATGAATAGAGTGACCATTCATAAAAATCAAAAAAGATCATTGATTTAAAGTGATGAGGTGTATCAAAAAAGTCATGTAAAAAAAGTACTCCGTCTACCTTAAAAGTAAGTTTTTTTGAATTTTTTTTGTATGGGTTCTTTTTCATATAGCTGTAAGCTTGATCATTAATCCCTGTGAATCTTTTTTTAAGTTCAATTCTTGATTTCTTATATTTCTGCTCTTTTAATTTAATTGGTTTAAACAAATTTTTAAAATTTCTATACGATGTATGGGTATTTGTGTCATTTTTTGTTAATCTCTTTAAATAAGACATTGTATCTCCAGTGCAAAAAACATTAACTTTATGCTCTAAAGCTGTCCTTGCTACTACTCCAGAAGAATAATTTGAGTAGCTTAATAAAAAAGTTCTTGGTTTAAATTTTTTAATAGTTTTTTCTATATTACTTTGCGAAATCATAAATTTTTTTATTATTTCTAATAAAAAAGAATCATTAAATTGTATCGTTTGAATATTTCGAAACCTGATATAAGTATCAACAATTAAATCACCTACAATAATATTTTTAATTTTTAACTTTAAAAATTTATTTTTATCAAATTTTTTAATTTTTTTAATTAATTTTTTAGATTTCGTTTTAAATTTATAATCTTCAAAAAGAGATCTCTGACTTGTATCAACTACCTCGTTTATTCCAATAGATTTGTAAATTTTTATCCACTTTTTTTTGAAAAAATAATTTATAAAAAAATTTTTTATACTTATTAATCTTTCTTTTAAATAAGAATTTTTCCATGATGGGTGAATATTATAATTCCAGATACCTACAATTTTGCTATCATAAAATTTTTTGTTTTGTAGCATGAAACTTATTTCAGCTAAATGTGCATAATCCATGGCTATATTTACAAATATTACTTTATTGTTATTGTAGTTTTTTTGTTTTTTAATATTGCTAAATTTTTGTATGAATTTTTTTTCATTTTTATCTAAAAAAAAATTATTTTTTAAATAGTTCAAAAAAAATTTAATCATGAATTAATTTTATTGATATCAATTATCATTAAAATAATTAGTTTTTTTATTTAGTTCTAAAAAACTACCTGAATTTATAATTTTTCCTCCTTCTACTAAATAAATAATATCGCAATTTTTTATTGTTTCAATTTTGTGAGCTACAATAATGATAGTTTTTTTTTCAAATAATAATTTTAGCGAATTCATAATTTCGCTTTCTGTTTTTCCATCTAATGAGCTGGTTGCCTCATCTAAAAAAATTATTTCACTACCACGGTATAATGCTCTAGCAATTGCTATTCGTTGTTTTTGTCCCCCTGAAAGCCTTACACCTCTCTCACCAACAATTATGTCAGAATTATCAACAAATTCCTCTAGACTTGAAAGCCTTAAAGCCTCATTTATTTTCGTTTTATCTATATCTTTTTCATCTGAACCAAAAGCTATATTGTTTGTAATTGTATCATCAGTCAAAAAAATATTTTGAGGAACATAGCCAATTAACTTTTGCCAATCTGGTATATTTGACCCATTTAATTTTGTGCCACTCACTAAAATTTCCCCACTATCTGGAGTAACCAAGCCCATAATTACATCTACTAATGTTGATTTTCCAGAGCCTGTTTTCCCAACTATTCCTATTTTTTTATTAAAAGGAATTTGAATATTGATATCTATTAATCCAGCTTTTTTTCTTGTTTCATAATTGAAATTAATTTTTTTTAATTCAATTTTTTGATTTAACTTAAAATTATTTTCATTGGTTGTTTTTGAATCACTTAAATAATAATTTTGTTTTTTTAATGATTTTTTCAAATCTATCTCAATATTATCTAATGCAGAACTATGAGCTTTTATTGATGTGTATCCTAAATAGATTTTCTGTAAAGCTGGAATCATTTTTGAAGCAGTAAGAGCATAAAATGCCAGTATAGTACTGGTCTTTACATATGAATAATCTAGAATTGTAATTAAAAACAAATATATAAATATAAAAATTATAAAAGTAAAAATTTCTATTATTGCCCTTGGTATTTTACCAAGAAAATTTATCAAGAGTTCTTTTTCTGATACTGATCTATTGTATTTCTTATATCTTCTATCAAATGTAGCAAACGTTTTAGACAAAATAACATCTCTAATGCCACCAAATGATTCCATTATTGATTTAAAATATAATGGATAACTTTCGGTTAATTGATTTCCCGCTTTTTTTAAATGACTCTTTAATGAGAAATAAATTAACAAATAAATTGTTGAAAATATTGTAAATATGAACAAAGCTATTTTGAAATTAACCATGAAAATACTAATTAAAATCAAGATTAAAATAAAAAGACTAGAATTAATATCAAGAAATGGGTTAATAACTGCGCCTTGCAATCTTTTGGTGTCTGTGTGTAATTTACTAATTAATTTTTCACTAGATGTAGCCGAATGATAAAGCCAAGGCAAATGAAGAAAATATTTAAATAAATTTTCACTAATACTCAAATATAAATCAGTGCTCCATCTTAATTTAAGATAATTTATAAATAGAGATGATAGTGAACCAATAATAAATATAGCGACAACAATAAGAGAAAAAATAATTGTAAATTCTGAATTAGTTTCAGAGCCCAAAATCTGATAAGCTTTAAAAAGATAAGTATTGTTTTGAATTAAACTATTATCAGCTACAATTGCAATTAATGGCGCAACAGAAATAGTTCCCATAGTTTCAAATAATGCAGCTACTAAACTTAAAAATTGTAAAACTATTAATCTAATTTTTTGTTTTTCATTAATTAGTGAAAAGGTTTTTTTTAAAATTTTAATCATTTAATTAAATTAAATATTTCCAATTTATTGGGTTTATTAATTTTAGTTTATTATTAATCTTAAATTTAGGATAATTGATGTTTTTTTTTTTGACTTCACTAATTTCTTGAATTTCTCTAAAAGAATTAACTCCAATAATTATTTTTGTTATTTTTTTTTGTTGCATCACGTAATTTATACATGCACTTAGTTTGGTTAAATTTTGTTTATTAGCCCATTCATCCCATTTTAAAAAAATGTTTTTCCAATTTCTAAATTTTTTATCAATTCTATCTTTATTCATTAAAAGCAAACCTTGTAAAAATATCGATCTGACATGAATTTCGATACGTTTCGAAAGCAATTTTTTTATTAAGTCTTTTTCTAATAACCTTCTATCAAAAATATTAAATGGTAATTGAATTGTATCAAATTTATAATTTTGTAAGATTCTATTTAATTGGTTGAAGTCATAAATTGATACACCAATTTTATTAAAAAGTTTTTTATTTTTTAATTTTAATAAAGCCTTAAAAATAAATTTACCTTTTTTATTGTTTAATTGATTTGGGTAATGAATCATTAATAGATGAAATTTTTTGATTTTTAAATTAGTTAGCGATCTATTAATTTCTTTTTCATAAAATTTAATAATTTCATCTTCCTTATTATACTCACAAAATGGAACTTTTGAATTTACTAAAAAATTTTTAATACCTATCTCTCCCAATATTTTATCATTTTCATAAGAAATCGCTGTATCTATAGATTTTATGCCACAAGAATACGACTTTTTTATTATTTTTTTTATGGTTTCTTTTCTTAATCTATTTTTTCTTTTATTGGATATTCCATAAACTTGACCAAACTGTACACTTCCTAGTATAAAACGATTTAAATTCATTTCTTTTTTAATATAGATATTGAGGTTAAATCTTTAAATTTTTTATTTTTTGAATCATTATAATTAATTAAAATATTGTGATAATTTTTAAAATTACAAAAAATTTTTCTAAAATCTCTTTTAAATGAATAAATTTTTTTATTATGTTTGTAAATGTTGTGTATAGGAATTTTCGAAAAAAAATCATAAATTATTAAAATTCCGTTTTTCTTTAAAACTTTATCAGCATTCAAACTAATTTTTTCATAGTCAATCTCATCACAAAGGTAAAGACAAAATCCATAAATTAAAATATCTATTGATGACTTTTTATAGGGTAAATAATCTGCAGTTCCTTGGCGGATTTTAATTCCAAATTTTTTTTTTCCATAATCTAATGCTTTTTTGGAAGGCTCAATACCTTCAACTTTTATATTTTTATATTTTTTTTGAATTAAATTAAGTCTCGTGCCATCAGAGCAGCCAACTTCTAATAATGATATTTTTTTTTTTGATTTAAGCTTTAACAATTTATCGATCTGTGTGCATAAAATATCATTATCATAAGTCCTTTTTTTTAAGACTTTTTTATTTCTTTGAAACCATTTGTTACCCTCATTTTTTATAAATAAATTTTTTTGCATTAAATTTTAGTAAATTTTTTTTATGGGGTGAGTAAATCCCTTAACCTTTTTTAAGATAGTATCAGACCATACTGATGATGATCGTTTTTTTATTTTAATTTTTTGAAATTTTTTAGTAAAATAAGTCTTAGAGTATTTTTCTATATATTTTCCTGTATTCAAAAAAAAATTTTTATGTCCATTTTTTTGTTTAAAGTTATAAATTTTTTTTTTTGGCCAATGATGATTTTCATAAGCAAAGCACTCGGGTGGGGAGAAATCTCTTAAAAAAATTTCTCCATTCGATTTTAACATCCAGTCTAATGCACCTAACGCTGGTAAAATTGAAGATCTATCAAACCAAGATAAAACGTCATCACAAATTATCAGATCATATTTTTGAAAATTTTTTGATTCTAATTTAAATAGATTAGACTGTAATAAAGTTGAGTTTTCCAATTTTAAATTAAAAAAATTTTTGGCAAAGTTTGTGGCTTTTGAGGATGGCTCTATACCATGTACTTTACATTTATATTTTTTTCTGAGTGTAAAAAGTAAGTCTCCTATAAAACATCCCACCTCAAGAACATTTTTATTTTTTAAAGTACTTTTTTTTGCAATAAGTTTTAATATTTCTTTTTTAGAATCCCTTAAAAATTTTTTTTTTGGATCTATAATCAAATGAGAATTATCATTTTTCCATCTAGTAAAAAATGCGTTTGACTCTTTTTTTAAATAAAAATTATCTTGATACATTGTTTTTTAATAATATTTTTTATAGTCTTCTTTAGCATAAAACCATGTTTGATTCATATTAACAGGGAAAAAATCAAATTTTGAAACAATTTTATTTTCATAATTTAAAATCCATTTTTTACATTTTATAACACCTTTTTTTGTCCAAAGTTTGTCCGGTGTAAAAATTACCCTGGTTATTTTGCTCTCTTTAAATTTAGGATCATGCCTTAAAAGCAAAATTTTCTTTATTTCATTAAGTAAATCTTTTTTTATTTTTAAAAAATTTAATTTTTCCTTAGATATAATTTCAATTTGTAGACATTTTTCTTTTGATTTTAAAAAATTACTTGGTGATGATATTCTGTTCAGCCATGGTAATTTATTATTAAGACACAAAATTTCTGAGAAATCTAATTTTTTTTCTTTGGAGTTTATTTTTACTAAGCAGTTATAAAAAAATCTTTTTGTATTTTCAATATTTTTGAGATATTTGTGATCAATATCTTTAAGCATAATCGCTGAACTCATACAAAAAAATATTTTTTTTGTATTTTTATTTATTAAATCAATTTTTTTTTCTTTATTAGAATATTCAATTTTTTTATTTTTAAAGCTTACACTGGTATTAAATAATATTTTTACACCCCTTTTTCTTAGAATTTTTTGTATTGGTTTTTGAATGCTTGCAAATAAAAATTTTTTTGGAACTGCAATACTTGACTTAATTTTGGATCTTTTAATTAAATCTCTTAAAATCATGCCTCTATTTTTACTTTTATGAACAATATCTGCTGGTAAAAAATATGGCAAAAAATAACCCTTACATTGCTCGAATTTATCTGTAAACCTCTCTGAATTTTTTTTTATTAATTTCACTAAATCTGTTTTAAAATATTGATTTAAATTTTGCTTATCATCATAATAATTTTTTTTAATACTAACTTTTTCTTTAATTTTATCTGGCCATTCAATTAGTTTCGCATTGCTATTTATCAAATATTTATTAATTGATATTTTTTTTTTATTATTAAAGTAATTAAATTTTATTTTTATTTTTTTCATCATAAAATTTAATAATTCCTGGCTTCTTGGTAATTCAAACACGTGATAACCATTATTTAATTTCATATTATTTAATGAAATTGGATTTAATGAATTTATTAAGTTTCCAGAATTTTCTATTATGTACACTTCATATTTTTTTTTACCTGAAAAAAAATATGCTAACAAACAACCGTATAAGCTTCCTCCAATTATATGAATATTTTGCTTTATTTTCATTTAGATCGTTTTTTTTATTTGTGGTTATTGTTTAATAAAAACTTATATTCTCTTTATTTTAAAATTATTTCTGATTAATTAATTTTATTAAACTATTTTTATCTAACCATTCTTTATTATTAGACGAATTATATTCAAAATTTTGATTTACTTTTTTTCCTTTTTCACCCTTAATATTTTTTTGAAAATTTATTTTTTTAAGCATGTCTATGGTTGGTTTGATAATGTAATATTTTTTAAATTCTACAATTAGGTGTGAGTCGTCTGCGGGGCAAAGCACTTCATGTATTTTTTCACCTGGCCTAATTCCAATAAACTTTATTTTAATTTTTGGTGCTACATATTTTGCTAAATTAACGATTTTTATTGATGGTATTTTTGGAATAAAAATTTCCCCACCCTGCATCATATTCAAAGAATTAATAACAAAATCTACCGACTGTTTAAGAGTGATTATAAACCTTGTCATATTTTTATCTGTAATAGGTATAAAGTTTGATTTTTTCTGAACTAGATTCAAAAAAAATGGAACAACTGAACCTCTGGAAGAAAGTACGTTACCGTATCTAACTACAGAAAATTTAATATTTTTTTTTCCTACAGTATTATTGGCTGCTACAAATATTTTATCACTAACTAGTTTCGTTGCACCATATAAATTAATTGGGTTCGCAGCCTTATCAGTTGATAGGGCAATAACTTTTTCAACATTATTTGCTACTGATGCCTTGATGAGATTCTCAGCACCCTTAATATTTGTTTTTATATATTCCAATGGATTATACTCTGCTGAGTCTACGTGTTTTAATGCTGCGGCATGCACAATATAATTAACTGAATTAGTTGCTTCTTTTAATCTGTCTAAATCTCTTACATCTCCCAAAAAAAAACGCATCTTGTCACTTGTAAATTTTTTTGCCATTTCATATTGTTTAAATTCATCTCTAGAGTAAATAATGATTTTTTTAGGTTTGTGGTACTTAAGCAGAGCTTCTGTCAGCGCATGACCCAAAGAACCAGTTCCACCGGTGATTAGAAAAGTTTTATTAGGTAACATTTGTTTGAATTTAGTATCTTTAATGTTAATTGTTATAATTAATTTATTATAAATTACAAACTAATTCTAAAAAAATGATTATATTAGGAATACATGACGGTCATGAAGCTTCAGCTGCTTTATTAATAAACGGAAAAATAGTGTGTGCCGCTCAAGAAGAAAGATTTACAAAATTAAAAGGTGATTATGGTTTTCCAATTAATGCTATTAAATTTTGTTTAAAAAATCAAAATTTAAAAAGTAAAGATATTGATGAAGTTGCTCTTGGCACTTTTAAATTTAATCCTGTGCTTATAAAGATAAAAAGAAATGCAAATTTTGATGTCCCTGAATGGATTGAAGAACAGGACTCATTTTGGAAACCAGTGCTTTTACATAAAAAAAAGATTAATTATTGGAATTTATTTAAAAATAAAAAATTCAAAATGGATAAAATTTATAATTTTAATGGCTATCTTAAAAATTACATGAGTGATGCTAATAATAAAAATTTTCTTAAAGAGAGAATAAAAACTACCTCAAATTATCTTAAAATTAGTAAAAATAGAATTAAAGTTTATCTTCATGAAGAATGTCATAAAAATTATGCCTATTTTTTTTTTCCAGAGAGAATAGATGGAATTGCAATAACTTCTGAAAGTGTGGGTGATTATTCTAGTGGGTCTGTATCTACAATTAAAAAAAATATTTTTAAACTAAAATCACATACAAAAGAAAATCATTTGGGTCATATTTATATGTATATAACTTTATTATTAGGTATGAGACCGTGCATGCATGAATATAAGGTCATGGGGTTAGCACCATATGCATCCAACCATGAAATTAATAAATGTCTAAAAATATTCAATGAAATTTTAAAAGTCAAAAAACTTAATTTAGTATTCAATAAAAAACCACCTGATTTATATTTTTTTTTCAAAGAAAAACTTAAAAATTATAGGTTTGACGGAATAGCTGGAGCTGTTCAAAAATTTTTAGAAAATAAATTAGAAGATTGGTTTTTGTCGTGTAAAAAAATACTGAAGTTAAGAAATTTTTATTTTTCTGGTGGTGTTGCTCAAAATATTAAAGCCGCAATGGTTTTGCTGGAAAACAATAAAATTGGAAAAGTTTTTGTTCCACCTGCTGCTGGTGATAGCACAATATCTATTGGTGCATGTTTTCATGCTGCTGCAGATTATTGTGACAAAAATAATCTTAATAAAAATAAATACATCAAGAGTATTGAAAATATGTATTTGGGCTATGAAATAGATAAAGATGAAATTGATGATTTCTTAAAAAAAAATAATATTTTTAAAAAGTACAAAGTAAAAAATAAATTTACTTCTGCAGAGATTGCAAAAGAGTTAGCCAAAGGAAAAGTTATAGCAAGGTGCTCTGGTAAAATGGAATTTGGTTTAAGATCTCTTGGAAATAGATCAATTTTGTGTGACCCAAGAAACTACAAAAATATAAACTTAATAAATTCTAAAATCAAAAAAAGAGATTTTTGGATGCCTTTTACTCCAACTATTTTAGAAGAAGACCAAAATAAATTCCTAATTAATCCCAAAAAAGTTAAATCAAAATTTATGTCTATGGCTTTTAGAACAACAAAGTTTGCCCAAAACAATTTGCAGGCTGCTATTCATCCTGCAGATTTTACAGCTAGACCTCAAATACTAAATAAAAAAGATAATCCTGAGTATTATAATATAATAAAAGAATTTAAAAAGATAACTGGTGTAGGAGCTTTACTAAACACAAGTTTAAATTTACATGGCTTACCAGTTGTAATGAATACCAAAGATGCTTTTAATGTGTTTGAAAAATCTGATCTGGATATATTAATTGTTCAAAATTATATTATAAAAAAAAATTAACACTTAATAATTTTATCATTATTTTCAATATCTTTATACACACCTCTTGAATCAAATATCAATTTTGAACTCATCAATAGCATTTTATAATCAATTTTTTCATGATCTGTAACAATTATTGATGCTACATAATTCCTAATATTTTTAGAATTAAATTTTATTGATTTTTTAATGTAATGATATTTCCTACCACTTTTCAGTTTAGGTATAAAAGGGTCATAATAGTCAATTTCAATATTTTCTTTTTTAAGTTTTTTTATAATTTCATATGCGGGTGTTTCTCGATCATCATCAACATTTTTTTTATATGCCACACCAATCATTAACATTTTTTTATTTTTATAAGTAATTTTTTTATTTTTAAAAGTTTGGATAATCTTATCAACCACCCATTGCGGCATGTTATTATTAATTTCTCCACTAGTTTTTATAAATTTTGGCAGATAACCACTTTTTGCAGAAGCCCAATATAAATAATATGGATCAATCGGAATACAATGGCCCCCAAGTCCTGGACCTGGCAAAAACTTTTTAAAACCAAAATTTTTAGTTGAGGCTGCTTCTATAATATTAAAAACATTTAAATTCATTTTATCACATATGATTTTAAATTCATTTACTAGTCCAATATTTACTGATCTATAAAGATTCTCTAATAATTTTGTTGCTTCAGCTTCACTTATAGATTTCATTAACACTCTTTTTTTTACAAAAAGTGCATAGATCATATCTCCAATTTTTGTACAATTTTTTGAGTATCCGCTAACAATTTTTGGGGTAAGTCGATAGTTGAAAGATTTACTGCCTGGATTCTCTCTTTCTGGTGAATAAACAACAAAAATTTTTGATCCTAAATTTTTTTTTTTAATTCCCAAAAAAGACAGCATATCTAATGTGGCCCCTGGATATACTGTACTTTCTAGTATCACCACTTGTCCTGCTCTTAAAAACTTTTTTATTTTTTTTGCACAGTTAAAAACATAACTCATATCTGGATTTTTATTTCTTTTTAAAGGTGTGGGTAAGCAGATAATAATTACATCCACTTTTTCTATATCTTGAAAACTGGAGCTAATATTATTTTTATTTTTCTTAAAATATTTCAATTGATCATTGCTTATAGAGCTTATGTATGAACTTGACGATTGAAGCTTTAAAATCTTGTGCTGGTCTGTATCTATACCAAAAACATCAACACCTGATTTGATAAATCTTAAAGCAAGAGGTAGACCCACATAACCCAGACCTATAATTGATATCTTAACTTTTTTTGATTTAATTTTTTTTACTAATTCTTTATACATCTGTTATTTTATATTTAAAAATATTAAGGAATAGATATAAGTAATTATGCATTTTAAATCCAGTAAAAACCCATGTTATTTCATTGCTGAGGTTGGATCAAGCCATGAAGGAAATTTCATTAAAGCAAAAAAACTAGTTTTAGAAGCTGCAAGATCAAATGCTGATCTAGTAAAAATTCAAATCTATACAGCAGACAACATGGTAAATAAAAAGTTTGATAACGAAAGATATCATCATTTTTCAAAACTAAAACTTAGCATTAAACAATATATAGAGTTAGCTAAAATTTGTAAAAAAAATAAAAAGAAATTCAGTGCATCTATATGGGATGTAAATTTGATTGATATATTTGATAAATATATTGATGTTTATAAAGTTGGGTCTGGAGACTTAAATAATTTTGAAATTATAAAGAAAATTGTAAGCAAAAAAAAACCAATTATTATCTCAACTGGATTGTCTAGTATTAGTGAAATTACAAAAACGGTTAACTTTGTTAATAAAGTTGACAAAAATTATTTAAAAAAAAAAAAACTTGCACTTCTTCATTGCAATACAGCCTACCCCACTCCTATTGAAGATGTAAATTTAAACAATATTCAAAAATTAAATGATAAATTCAATATAGATATTGGATATTCAGATCACACAATTGGTTCTGAAATAATTAAAATTGCTTTTTACCTTGGTGCAAAAATTATAGAAAAACATTTTTCCAACACAGTAAAGTCTAAAACTTTCAGAGATCATCAAATATCACTTAATAAAAACGGTGTAAATGTTTTTCTAAAAGATATTAACAAGTATCAATCAGTTCTTGGGTGTAAAAAAAATAATTTAACAAAAAGTGAAATCTTTCAAAAAAATCAGTATTCATTTAGGAGGTCTATTTATGCAAAAAATGCCATAAAAAAAGGAGAAATTTTTTCTCAAAAAAATATTATTTGCTTGAGACCTTTTAAAAAAAAAGGCATTACAGCTTCAAATTATTTTAATATAATTGGGAAAATATCAAAAAAAAATTACAAAATAAATGATTTAATTTAATGGTTTTAAAAAATCCATCTATCACAGTTTATATTACAAATTTCAATTACGGTAAGTTCTTAAATAATTGCATTAAAAGTGTTTTAAATCAAAATTTTAAAAATTTTGAGCTGATAATAATTGATGATGGATCTACAGATAACTCTTTAAAAATATTAAAAAAGTTTAAAAAAAAACAAAATATCAGGTTTATTTTTCAAAAAAATAAAGGTCTTATTAAAACAAACAATATTGCTATTCGCGCCTCTAAGGGTGATTTTATACTCCGACTTGATGCTGATGATTATCTAGATCCAAATGCTTTGCTGGTTTTATTCAATGAAATTAATAAATCTGAGGACACGGCTTTAGTTTATTCAGATTTTTTTTTAATTAATGAAAAAAATAAAATTATGAAACATGAGAGAAGATTAGACTTTAAAAATGAAATTAAAAATTTTAATAATGTAGCCCACGGCGCTTGTTCGTTAATTAGAAAAAGATATTTAGATGAAGTTAATTTATATGATGAAAAATTTGATCGACAAGATGGAGTTGATATTTGGTACAAATTTTTTAATAAATATAAAATAAGAAAAGTAAGTCTTCCATTATTTTATTATAGACAACATCTATCTAATTTGACTTTAAATTCTCAAAAACTTTATGAAACAAGAAATCAAATTTTAGACAAATTTTCTAAAATTGAAGAAATGCAAAAAGAAAAATCTAATAAAATTGCATGTGTTATTCCAGTTAGAGGAAAAGTTTATACCTCTAATTGTATGTCTATGGAAAAATTATCAAAAAAACCAATTCTTTTTTGGACTATTGATGAAACTTTAAAATCAAAAAAAATTGATAAAATTATTGTTACTACTTCTGATCTAAATATTATCAACCAGCTTAAGAAAAGATATAAAAATAAAATTTTTTATCACAAAAGATCTAATAAGTATTCTATGGAAAATACAAATTTTACAGATGCAATCATTTCTGCACTTAATCTCAAATATAAATCAAATAAACCAGATTATTTACTTGTTCTTGGTTTTGAAAATCCGTTTAGAAAAAGTTTCTATATTGATACAGCTATTAGCAGTCTTCTTCTTCATAAGGCTGACAAAGTAATATCGGTAAATAAGGAAATAAATAGCAACTACTATAAATATAAGGGCAATAACCTTGTTAATATAAATAATAACAAATTTGATGAGTTAAAACTTGAAAAGGAGGATATTTTTGAGGAAAAGGGTGGTATAACGCTTTATAATTATTCATCTTTTCTTAAAAATAATAATGGGCACAAATTTAAGAAAGTAAATTATATTGTTATGGATAAAAAAGCCTCTTTTGCAATCAATGATTATTTAGAATTAGAAATTGCCAATAAAGTTATAACTAAAATAAAAAATAAATAATGGTCATTCTCATAACTGGTGCAGCTGGATTTATTGGATTTCACACATCTCTAAAACTTCTCATTAATAAAAAAAATACTATAATTGGGATTGATAATATTAATAATTACTACGATGTGAAACTTAAAAAAGACAGGGTTAAAATTTTAAAACAACATAAAAATTTTAAATTTTTCAAATATAATTTATTAGATAAAAAAAAATTAATTAATGTGTTTAATTACAAAAAAATAGATTTAGTCATTCATTTAGCTGCTCAAGCAGGTGTTCAGTATTCCCTGATAAATCCAAAATCCTATATTGATACCAACATAAATGGCTTTTATAATTTGCTTGAACAAATCAAAAGAACAAAAATTAAAAAATTTATGTATGCTTCTTCTTCATCTATTTACGGGTCCAACAAATTGGCTCCATTTTCTGAAAATCACAAAACGGATACTCAAATTTCATTATACGGGGCAACAAAAAAGTGTAATGAAATAATTGCACATTATTATTCAGTTGCATATGGAATTTCAATGATTGGTTTAAGATTCTTTACTGTATATGGGCCTTATGGAAGGCCAGATATGGCCATGTATGCATTTACAAAAAACATTTTAACTGGGAAAAAAATTTATTTAAATAATTTTGGAAAACATTCGAGAGACTTTACCTATATTGATGATTGTGTTCAGAGCATATTTTTATTAATAAATATAATTAAAAAAGAAAGATATATTTTTAAAGTTATAAATATTGCGGGAGGTAAAACTGTCAACCTAAAATATCTAATTAGACTTTTTGAAAAAAATCTAAAAAAAAAAGCAATTATAAAATATAGAAAATTACAGTTTGGTGACGTGGTC
>Ga0209630_10003097_pt1 | contig 15384 bp, 14 predicted proteins | sample COG_01_FD_184745 | JGI IMG/M metagenome (GOLD analysis project Ga0209630, IMG submission 184745) | Pelagic Microbial community sample from North Sea - COGITO 998_met_01 (SPAdes) (version 2) | ecosystem: Environmental > Aquatic > Marine > Neritic zone/Coastal water | place: Helgoland, sampling... | reverse complement strand
TTCAATAACCCCGCGGGATTGCGCAGTCTAGGTGGAAACGTCTATGTGGAGACGCAAGCTAGCGGGACTGCGGAAACGGGTAATCCTGCGGAGAATGGTTTTGGCCGAGTGCTTCAGGGGTTCCTCGAAGGTTCCAACGTAAATGTGGTCGAAGAGATGGTAAACATGATTACCGCTCAGCGCGCCTACGAGATCAACTCCAAGTCGATTCAGGCATCCGATGAGATGTTGCAAACCGTCGCTCAACTCCGTCGATAAGATGAAGCGTCTAATTTTCACTTTATTCCTTTCGCTGACGCTGCCGCTTGCAGTCAGCTTGGCCGACAAGCTCGACCTGAGCAGTCTCCTTCAGCCTTTGGAGCCTAGCGATCTGCAGCTAGAAACAGAGGGCGAGTCAGGCTTGATCGAGTCTCAAGAGCCTCGGCAGCCGCAGCCGCAGCATATATTAATCACTGAACAGGCCGCACTCGAGGCGTTGCTGCGGGCGGGTAAGTTATCGATTGCCGACGAGGATACTTTAGAGATTACGATCAAATCAGGATGGAAGCCTTTTTCCGTGCCAGTGGAATTGGATTGGGAGCTCTACGTTGTGGATCGCTTCGCGCCCGACAATCGAGGTCGCTGGTCGCCGATGCTCATACTCGAAGTCGATGGCGATGTGGCCAAGCGTTGGCGCCTGCGCTGTGATGTCGATCTCTATCGCACTGTCTACATGACGACCCAGCGTTTAGGGCGCGGTGAGACGCCTATGCGTCCTGGTATCCGGCCAGTCATTTGCAACATTTACGACGAGCGTATACCCCCCATCCCCGTTACTGAAAATCTGCAAAATTATGAAATGGTACGTACCGTCAGCGTCGGCCAATTTCTGACCTGGGAAGATATCAGCCCTAGGCGCGCCGTTCGCAAGGGTGAGCATGTCGATGTCGTCCTCGAAAAGGGCGAGCTGTCGATCTCAATGAGGGCGATGTGTATGCAAGACGGCGTGATTAACGAGACCATCAGGCTGAAAAACCCGCGGACGCGCTCTGAATTCGCAGGCGTCGTTACCGCGCCTGGGCGTGTGACAGTTCTGGATTAGACTATGGAGGTTACTGAATTATGATCGGAATAAAAAGAAATTCATCCCTAGCGTTGGCCAGCCTTCTGGTTGCGCCGCTGGCGCTTCCTGCCGAATCGCTTTGGCGTGAAGCGAGTCCCGCTGCTCGGATGTACGCGGACCACAAGGCCAATAATGTCGGCGATCTGGTTACTGTAATCATTCAAGAGAACGCCAGTGTTTCCTCATCGAAATCGACCAACACCAACAAATCATCATCGGTCAATGCGGGGATCTCTAAGCTTCTTTACAGTACGTCCGATTTCCTCAGAGGAGATGACGGAGAGTTGCCCGGAGTCGGTTGGACTTCTTCCGATACTTTTTCAGGTGGTGGTGATGTCTCTGATGCGCAGTCCGCGACAACACGTCTTTCTGCGCTGATTATGGATCGCCAGCCAAACGGCAACCTGATCATTGAAGGGGTTCGGCGCACTATTTTGAACAACGAAACGAGCTTTGTTGTCCTGCGGGGCGTCATTCGACCGGTCGACATCAGCTCCACCAATACGATTCTTTCTTCGCGTATCGCTGACGCAGAAGTCCAGCTGATTGGGGAAGGGTCACTAACAGCCGCGCAGCGCAAGGGGTGGCTGAACCGTACTTACGATTTGGTGAATCCATTCTGAACGACAATATGAGCTTTAGATCAAAATTACGAACGCTTTTACCTTGGATTGGCTTGCTCGCAATCTTTGTCCTGCCTGCTTCTGGATCCCGTATTAAGGATATAACCACGATTGCGGGGCAGCGCGATAATCAACTGGTTGGCTACGGCTTGGTGGTTGGTTTGGCTGGAGATGGCGACAGTCAACAAGCCGAATACACGGTCAAAAGTATTGCGAATATGCTTGAGCGCTTCGGGGTCTCTGTTGCGCCCGATGACCTTCGCTCGAGTAACGTTGCGGCAGTGATGGTGACCGCCGATATCGACGCGTTTGTACAAGAAGGTTCTCGTATCGATGTGGTCGTTTCATCCCTCGGTGATGCTGACAGTCTTGCCGGAGGGGTTCTGCTGCAGACGCCTCTCTTGGGAGCCGATAACAATGTCTATGCGGTCGCCCAAGGCTCTCTCATTCTCGGTGGTTTCTTCGTCGGCGATGGCGGCGGGACCAGCGTGCAAAAGAATCATCCGACGGTGGCACAGCTTCCGGGTGGGGCGATTATGGAGCGAACGATTAATACACAGATTCTTGAGAATGGTGCGCTCACGCTCTTGCTCGATAATCCCGACTATGCTGCCGCGTCGATGATGCAGGAAGCGATCAACCGCTACTTCCCAGGCACCGCAAAAGCGCTGTCCGCGCAGAATTTGCGCATTGAAATACCCGAGAGCTACAAAGAGTCTGAAACCGCTTTCATCGCTTCGATCGAAGCCATCCAGGTCGAGACAGATTTGACGGCTCGTATTGTGATGGATGAACGCACTGGCACCATTGTCGCTACCTCAGATGTACGTATCCTCCCGGTCGCGGTGAGTCATGGCAGTATTACGGTTTCAGTGTCACGGACGCCGCTCGTCAGCCAGCCTGGAGCGTTTTCAGAGGGGCAGACGGTGCAAGATGAGACGGAAGATATCGAGGTGGTCGAGGTCAACGGAGGCTTTTCAATCGTCGAGAGTTCTCCGACGCTCTCCGACCTGACAACATCGCTCAATGCCCTCGGTGTGAGTTCGCGGGATATGATGGTTATCCTCCAGTCACTCAAACGCGCCGGCGCACTGCACGCAGAACTCATCATCGAATAATTAAATGGATATTGCAGACATCTCATTGGTTCAGGCCGACAGTGTAAAAGCTGCGCGCCAGCAGAGCCCCCAGGCGAAAACGAGTGCGCCGGAAGAACTCAAGGCCGCGACGGAGCAATTTGAAGCGATCCTGATTCGCCAATATTTAAATGAAGCCATGAAGCCGCTCTTAGAGGGGCCTTTAATGGGCAATGGGACCGGTGCCCACATGTATCAACATATGATCGTCGATACTCTCGCGAATGAACTTTCACAAACCAGTACGTTCGGAGTGGCCTCGCTCTTGAACATGCAGCTGACCTCGCCCGAGTTGAGGCACAATGACGAGGAATTAAATCAATAGACTTATGAATCAAAATAATTACGAACCCTTAGCCAATCTCTTACGGGATGAAGTCGTCGGATATGGCCAGTTACTTCAACTTCTAGAAGATCAGCGTTCTGCTCTCATTCAGCAGGACGAGGGATTAATCCTCTCCTTGAATGATGAGGTCACGAATCATACCGTGTACATCAAACGGCTCAATGAGAGGCGCAAACGAATGGTTGCGGAGCTACATGCTGAAGGTGAATCCGGTATCCTGCTGCTGATCGAAAGCATTGAAAGTGCACCTCAAGAAATGTTCAAAGAGCTGATTCGCGAAATCAACCGTCTGATCCGCGAGAGCCAGTCTCAGCTCACCCGCAATCAAATGTTGTATCGCCGAGCGCTCGACATCAGCAGAGAAACGCTGCGGGTCTTGCGCCCAGGGGCTGCGGAAACTCCGAATCTGTATCGACGCGATGGTAATCCTAGGGTTCAGCAGCGAAATGCGAACGCTGCTTATGTTGCTCGCACTGCTTAATCGCATACGCGCGGACTCTTCACCTTCACGCCACCTCATCCCCCGATTTTCATGTCAGGCCTTTTTGGACACTTAACTTCTGCTTCGTCAGCACTTCAGGCTCACAGTAAGTCCGTCGAATTGTCGGGCAAAAACATCGCTAATATTAACAACCCGAACTATGCACGGCAACGTGTTATCAGTAGTTCGGTGTCGGCCGTTGCTTCGGGCCAAGTAAGCACTTTTGTCGATCGTGAGGTGCAAAATATCAGGGATGTCTTCGTCGATAAGCAAGTCGTCGAGGAGGGCTCTTTTTTGTCTTCTTTTGAAACCCGTGATAATCGTTTAAGGGAAATTCTTGCCGTGCTCGGTGAAACGGTGGATCGGGTGAACGACCCTTCCTTTATCAGCGATCAGCCGGAAGATAATGGAGGGATTCGCGATAGCCTGAACGATTTTCTGAATGCGTTTGAGAATTTTGCAGCCAATCCTACGGATCGAGCCAACCGATCGGTGGTTATGCAGTCTGCGGAAGAGCTGGTCAGCAGTCTCAACCGGGCGGATGCTCGGCTCGATAAAATTGAGAATAGTATCGATACAGAGATTCAAACGGAGGTGAAATCATTTAATAATCGGATGGCCGAGCTCTCTGATATGAATCGTCAAATCGCTCGAATCGAGATCGCCGCAGGCGAAGGCGCGGCGGCAGATATTAGAAATGAGCGGCAGGCGCTGTTGGAAGAGCTCGCAGAATTTGCGCAAGTAGATGTCGAAACAGTTGCGGGCTCTGGTGGACAAGTCGCCGTACGGATGCGTACGGAAAGCGGAGAAACTGTCGACCTTTTGCGCCCTGGGTTTTCGCCCGAACCGCTGCTTTACGATACGGCAAACAACACATTTCGCGTCGCGAGCTCATCAGAGGACTTGGATTTACGCGCAGGTAAATTGGCCGCTCTCTCGCAGGTGAAAAGTGAAGATTTAGTCGAGATTCGCAGCCAGTTGGACGCGCTGGCCAACACAGTCGCGACTGAGGTCAACGAGATCTATTATCAGGCGTTCGTGCCTGCCGGAGTCGACCCAGCGGTCGATCCAGCGGTGCCTGAGTTTAGTTTCTTCGCGCAGCCGACCCCGCCTCCTTCTGTTTCAGGGGCCCCCTCGACCGTCGATGCGGGCAGCATTGCGCTCTACACAGGCTCGTCCGACCCTCTCGTCACAGACTCGCGCGCTCTAGATGTCGATTCCTTGCGCAGCACCAACTCCAACTTTGCCGGTGCTAATGAGCTCGCTTTGGCGATTGCCGGGCTCAGTCAGCAAAACTTTGCCTCGCTCGGCGAATTGAGTCTCTCCGAGGCGATTATCCAAACATCGATTGATCTCGGCCAAGAAATTGAGAGCAACGGTAATCAACTGGCCGTACAAAGCGATGTTCAGATCTTGATGAAAGAACGGCAGGCGCAGGTGAGTGGAGTCTCGCTCGATGAAGAGATGTCGAATCTCGTTCAATATCAGCGCGCCTTCCAAGCCTCTTCGCAAGTCTTTCAGGTGGTCTCCGAGATGCTTGAAACAATCGTCAATCTACGTTAACCCTTTTAAGTAGAATTCCTATGCGAGTCACCACTTTCAGCAGCAATGCGCAGTTTATCCAGAATGTTAATGCGCTCAAATTTCAGCAAAACAACCTGAGCCGCCAGATCAGCACTGGACAAAAAATCCATGGCCCGGAGGACGGTGCCTCATCGGTCGCTCGTGCCTCGGCGGCTTCGACAGAAAAATCGAGAATTCAGGCTTTTGCGAATAATATCCATCGAGCCGAAACGATTGGGAATTTAAGCCTGGAGTCCTTGCAGGTATTTAAAGAGATCAGCGATTCGGCCTCTAATCTGGCGCTGACCAATGACGGGCTGTCGTCTTCATCGGATTTTACGCCGAGAGAGGCGGATCTCCGGCAGTTGATTGAGCAGGGGATCAATAGCCTAAATACAAAGTTTGGGGATGACTATATGTTTGCCGGGGCCAACACCTCCGAGCTGCCCTTCGAGGCACTGCGTTATACTGAGTCCGACGAGTTCATGCGAGACACGACAGGAGCTATTCTTTTTGACACCGTGGAGTCTCCTTCAGGGCAGCCGATTTCTGAAGGAACTTATGTCGATCCAACGACAGGAAATCAGACGGATGCCGCTGGTGTGCCGCTGCCAGGTCCCGTCGTGATTGATGCGGGGATCGATTTTAATACAGGCGAGTTGGTTGGCCTGAATGCCACGACAGGTGATTTCGACCCGATTCTCGATACAAATGGAAATGTGATCACGCCTCAGAACCCGGACCCTGCCGGGACTGGGGTGATCACCACGCCTCGTGCATTGCCCGATAAATATATCGGGGAGGTCTACGCCGTGGAGTACACCGGCAGTGAGGATCGCAGCGATGATGTCCGCTTTCGCGTTGCGGAAAATAGCCAAGTCGACCCCTTCTCGCGCGGCGCTCAAAATGCAGGGTACGGCGAGCTGCTAAATGGCATGATCGCCTTGCGCGACGCTTTTTTGAACGAAGACTTCAAAGGTATTACGGAGCGTGCGGATGAGCTGGAGAATACTCGTGTCAATGTGAATGACGGCATCGTTGAACTCGCAGTGAAGGTCAACGGCATCAAAACCTTGGAGCGGATCAATGTCGGTCGCTTTAACCAACTTGAAGACAATATTTCCGAGTTGGTAGATGCCGACTTGGCCGAAACGATCGTTGAGTTCAATCGTATGCAGACCGCCTACGAGGCGACTCTCAGTAGTGGGTCGAGAATATTGAATCTCTCGATTCTTGATTATTTGCGTTAGGATCGGCTGCCTTGAGGTCGGCACTGGTGTCGTTGCGCCCAGAGCCGCTGGAGCCCAAGAGTCGCTTTTCTACTTCTCGTCTGTCTCACTATCAAAATAAGCGGTGTTCCTCCACGTGCCGCGAGAACGAACTCGGGCAGGTAACTCCAGAGCGAAACATCGACTCAGCAAACATCTCCACGCCGCATACACCGGCCTAGATTGTAGGCTTAAATTGGATCGTCGGATAATTTTGACGACGGACTGTTGGTGTGAGAACGGGGACGATGGACTAAAGTTTTGATCAATCTGCTTGCTGAGCGGCAGGCGGTGCCACGCTTGTGCCGCATCGTCGACAGCGGAGTAGAGCTCGATGAACAGGCGTGTTGTCCTGCTGTTGAATCACCTCGCAACGATCCCGGGACAGTGGTCCCTACGATTGATGATTGAATCTCGGCTAGTTTCGTTTCAAACGAGGAGTAACGCTGAGCTCGGTCGTGAGTGTGAGCGTAGAAGGTATTTTCCAAGGGGCTAGCCTTCCTCTGCAGTGATTGCGAATCGTGCGCTTCCAAGCGCGCAGATCGAATGTTGCCGAGCTGACTATTTCACAGGCAATGGCGTTGCCGGTAATGGCGTCTTGCTTGGAAAAGACTCGGCAAGCAGTGACGTTGGGTAATTCGACCAGAACCGCTTCAATTTCGGCGGGATGTACCTTTTGGCCGCCTACATTGATCCAGTCACTTTCACGGCCGATGATTCGAATGCTATGATTCGGGCCTTCTTCTACGATGTCTCCGGTGCGGTACCAACCCTCGTCTTCAAGGGAAGTGTCGTCGGCATTCAGATAACCCAAGATTCGAGAGGGTGTTTTGAGCCAAAGCTCGTCATCCACGATCTTCCATTCTGTGTCGGCATCGGCGATTTGAAAGAAGAGGCTTTTCCTTTGTGTGCTTTTGACGCGGATTGCACCGGTTTCGCTGGTGCCGAATTTCTGCTGAAGCTGTGCGTTGGGGAACGCGTCTGCGATGCGATCGAGTAGCGGTTGTGGCATCGCCTCCGCGCCATAGGCTATAATCTCGATCGAGCTGCAATCGTGCGCTTCATGTGCATGCGCGAGAAGCATTAGGTTGAGGAAAGTGGGTGATGCTGGCAGGATGTTGACCTGATGCGCGGCAATCGCCGCGCTGGCACTTTCGGGCGTGCGCTGGTCTGGGATTACTAGCGTTGACCCGGAAAATAATGTCCGGAACGCAGAGTCGAGTCCGCCAATGTGATCGATCAGCAGCAGGAGCAAACTGCGATCCCTGCGTGGTCGGATGCTTTGATAACGGTTGAGCAGCGCATTTAGATCGTGCAGCATGGCTTTGGGGGCGCCGCTGGTTCCGCTGCTAAAAAGGATCAGCCCCGCGTGCTGACGTTCAGCGAGTTGATTAAATAGAGTCGGACGATCGGAGGGGGGAGTGCCTTCTTTGGAAAGTTTAAAAATACCGCCTTTTGAGGTGAGCGACCATTCGACCCTAGCGATTTTTTTGTTGAGCGTGCGTTCATGCTCGGCGAGTTCATTGGGGATTGGGACTGCGATTACTTGAGTGCGCGCGCTGGCGATCAGTGCAGCGAGGCCTTCGATGCTGTGTTCCACTTGCAGGCCAACAACCGTTTGTGGGGCTAGCCCCGCCGATTCAATGCTGCAGGTCAGCTGCTCAATACAGGCTAAGAAATCACGATAGCTCCACGCGCGTTGCGCCACGTGGCCAGCGGTTCGATCCTTGAACGGGGAAAGCTTTTGGGTGATCCAATCCACAATCGTTGATCGATTAAGTCACTCCGCCGAGATAGAGTACTTGACCAGTGATGAAGTCACTTTCGGGCCGCAGATAGAAGTCCACAGCATTAATGACGTCTCTGACTTCGCCCATTCGCCGGATTGCTTGGCGTGCGAGTAAGGCGTCCATCTTCGCCTTGGGCACGCCGCGTATCAGGTCGGTTTCGATCGGAGTGGGGCCGACGGCATTCACGGTGATTCTCAATTCGCCGAGCTCGCGTGCAAGAATACGCGTCAGGCTTTCGACGGCTGCCTTGCTGGCTGCGTAAATGGCTTCGCCTTCAAGGTTGAGCGGGTGGGCGACAGTGGTGAAATTCACGATGCGCGCGCTATCGCTTTTGCGCATGAGTTTAGCCATCTCGCGGCAAAATAGGAAGGTGCCGACCACGTTGGTTTGCAGAATGCGATTAACTGTCGATGCCGGGGTGAGCAGCGCGTGGTTCATCGATGCGATGCCGGCGTTGTTGAGCAATGCATCGACTCCGCCGAATTGCTTTTTAATCGATCGCGCCATCGCGACCACAGCATCCTCGTCGCTTACATCCAGGGCGAAATGTGTGTAGTGCGTGTGAGTAAGCGACGCCTCGCCTCGGCTGCAGCCCGCGACTTGCCAGCCCGCGTTGAGGTAATACTCGGCGAGTGCTTTGCCGATGCCTTTGCGTGTGCCGGTGATGACGATCGTACTCATGCTTCAATCCTGTCGGCGATGGCTTCAGTCAGACTGTCGATGCTGCGGAACGGGGAGTTTTTGGCGCTCATGGCTTTTTCATCCGCCAGTGTGATCGAGGCGTCGAACTGTTCGGAGACGGCGTCCTCGATGTCGGCGATCAGGTTGACTAAGGCCATACTATCGAGCGGTGCGTCCGCTCCGTAGAGGCAAGTGCCGGCGTCGAGGGTTCCTAGGGCTTTGATTTCAAAGTCTTCGGCCAGCAGTTGTACAGACTCGATCACGAGGGCTTCAATTTGGGCGCGATTAGGCATGACTGGTCGTTTAGAGTTTTGCAGGAGGGGAGTCAGGTCCGAGGAATTCGCTGCGTGTGGCTTGGCCGTCTTCGGCGATGTTTTCCCTGCGCAGCACAGTCCTTATGGTTAAAGCCAGGATTTTGAGGTCGAGCAAGCAGGATCGGTGCTGTACATACCAGAGATCGAGTTCAAATTGGCGCTCCCACGTGAGGCCATTGCGACCGTTGACCTGGGCCCAACCCGTGATGCCAGGGCGCGTTTCGTGGCGACGCGCTTGCTGCGGCGAATACCGTTGCAAATAAATGGTGGGGAGGGGGCGGGGGCCGACGAGGCTCATTTCACCACGCAGGACATTCCACAGTTCCGGCAGCTCGTCCAGGCTGGTAGACCTCAAAAATTGCCCCCATGAAGTCAGGCGCTCGGCATCGGTACCTGCGCCATTGCGCATGGTGCGCAGCTTGAGGATGGAAAACACTTTCTCGTTTTGTCCGGCTCGTTGTTGGCGGAAGAACAGAGGCCGCCCGAGAGCGATGAACTGCAGCAGGCACAGCAGTAAAAAGGGCACCAATAGCAGGCAGATCAGTGCGATGCTTATCAGGATGTCGAAGATACGCTTCATTGGTTTAAATCGGTATCGTAGTCTCTATTGAGAGCGAAAGGCGGCCTCTAGTTTGAGTTCAGCATGAAAAACGGTTAAATTAATTAAGGAGTCTATAGATAATATAATTAATAAGGAGGTAATAATGAAGACATGTTGTGTGGTAGCCGCGGATGGGAGTCGAGCCCGGATCATGATGATTGAGGGCGTTCTACCAGAGGAGTCGGGGCCGGAATTGAAAGAAGTTGAGACCCTGTTTAATGTGGAGAATCTGATGTCAGATCGCGAGGTGTGGACGGATAAAAATAATTCAAATCGAGCGGCCGATGGTCAAGTGCATGGTTATGATGACCATCGAGAGCGTTACCGGCATGAATGTAACAGCCATTTTGGGCGTCGGATCGTCAACCATGTACTGGCCCTTGCGAGTCAGAAGGATGCGGATTTAATTATTATTCTAGCCGAAAGCAAAATGCTCGGTTTGATTCGGAAGGCATGGGCCAAGCGATCGCCGGGTGGCTTTGTGTTGAAAGATGATGATAAAAACGTGAGTGGTCTGGCCCCCTATGAATTGCACCATTATTTGGCGCGGGAAGGTCTTTTACCGGATCGGCATAAGCCTCTGGGATGGCGCGGACGTGCCGCCAGCTGACTGTTCGCAGATTGTAGGCGCGCGCAATGTATTGAGGCAAACGCGTAAGTTTGCGGGGACAACTTCGATGCTTAGTACGTAGAGTCAAAAGTACCTTTGACAGGGATGATTCCCCGATTCAAAAGACCTACGTTATTATTAAAGACAATTCCACAGACTATGATTTTAGACGCCAACGATCGCACTTTTCCTCCTTTTAGCCTTACACGTTTACTGACCACCTGTTTTGGGGCTGGTAATGGTGAAAGGGTCTGCATCCTAATCGACCTGCCTAATCCGGCAGATGTTGAAGACTTTAAGTTTTTGGAAGATGAGACGCTGTCGATACAGAACTACGGGCATGAAACCTTCTACAAAGGCTTTCAAGCGGGTGGTCTTGAGGCGATGAATTGGACGGGCGGTGAAATTTTCGCCTACAAGGAGTCCGGCGGTAGTAACCTCGATCTGGAAGATGCGTGCTACGACGTGGAGGGCCAGCTGCTCAGTTTGGATAAGGATATCTATTCCAAGTATGATATCATTCTGACGGTTTCGACATTCTCCGCGACCGCTCCGCTCACAGCCAAGTGTAAGGAGTTCGGCTTCCGTGGTGCGACGCTGCATGGGCTGAATCAGATTATTTTGGATACCGGTCTGGCTGTGGATTATGACGTCGTGAGTGAAGAGGCGGAAAAGCTGCGTCTTGGTCTGACTAAAGCGGATCGCTTTGAGCTCGATTTCGAGGTCGAAAATAAGATCTACACGCTCGTATTGCACACGAATCAGCAGGAAGCACAGAAGAGTCACGGGCTTTGCCGATCCGGTAAGCCGGATGTGGCCAATTTACCTGCAGGCGAGGTTTATTTCGTCCCTCAAGGTGCCGAAGGGGTGTTCCCATTCAAGTATGACGAAAGTACTATCGGCTTGTTGCACGTAACAGATGGCAGCATCTATAAATCGCAGTTTGTGTATGGTGATTATGCTGAAATTGAAGATCATAATCGTCGCCTCAAAGAGGACCCGATGATCGGTGCATTAGGTGAGCTTGGATTTGGCACGCAGGTGTTGCCGTTTTCGGGGCGTGATATTCAGGATGAAAAGATTCTGGGGACGATTCATGTGGCGACCGGACGAGATGATCACTTAGGCGGTAATATTACACCGGACTTGTTCAAGGAGCATAAGAACGCGTCACACGATGATGTGTTGTATGCGCCGCACAAGACTCCGGAAATTCGTTTGCCGGAAGCACGTATGATCAAGGACGGCAAGGCCACGGCGTTGATTCGTAACTACAAGCCGACTGCCGAGATGATCAGTTTCTTTGAGGCTGATTTACCTGCGAATTCTTAATCCAGTATTCTGCCATCCTCTGGTCGTTTATTGACAGGGGCGGCACAGGTTATGTCTAAAAATCCTTACGAGTCCGACGAACTGCTGCAGCAGTATTTAATCTTTCACTATGCCAGTGCCGAAGAGCAGTTCCCGTATGCTTTCGGTGGTGCCGATGCGCTTGATTTTCCAAAGCGCTGCGTGAGTGAGGGAATCGATGTTGCTGCGCTGGGTGAAACTTCGCGTGCCCTAGATATCGGCTGTTCGGTGGGCCGGTCTACGTTTGAACTCGCTCGTCATTGCCGTGAGGTGATTGGGGTCGATTATTCTCAGGCGTTTATTGATGGCGCGAATCGGATGAAGACTCATTGCTTGCATCCGGCATGGCGAAGCGATGAAGGATCGGCGGCTACCTTGTTGGATTTGAAAGTGGATGCCGAAATCGATCCGAATCGCGTGCATTTTGAAACCGGCGACGCTCAGGAGCTACGACAAGACTTGGGGCAGTTTGATATCGTGATCGCCTGTAACTTAATTTGCCGCTTGGGCGAGCCCATGCGTTTACTCGAGCGCCTGCAGGCGCTCGTTCGTCCTGGCGGACAGTTGTTCATTACGACGCCCTTCACTTGGTTGGAAGCTTATACGCCTCCTGCGAACTGGTTGGGTGACGGCGCTGAGGATTCTTTTGCCGGCTTGCGGTCTGCTTTAGAGCCGGATTTTGAGCTGCAGCGGAAGTGGGACATGCCGTTCCTGATTCGCGAACATGCGCGCAAGTTTCAGTATAGTATTGCCCAAGCGAGTCGTTGGGTGCGTCGCTAGGTAGCTGTTTCAAGCTTTGCGCATTCGTTGGCGCAGCACCTTTTCAAGTTCCAGCACGATGAAGCCGGGTAATATACAAGGCAGTATGTAGAGCCACCATTCGGCGGGGAAACAAGCCATGCGGAAAATGCTGGCGATTTGTGGGAACAGCATTGGCAGCAGGCGTAGTGCTAAGCTGGCGCCGATGCCAGCCAGTAGCCATTTGTTGGAAAAAGGGCTGAATGTGAAAGCTGATTTATGCACCGATCGGGCACTCATGACGAAGCCATCATGCACCATCAGTACGGCCCAGAAGGCGGCGGTCTGAGCTTGGCTAAGTAAGTGCTCGTCTAGAATGGTCCCATCGGCAGCAACCGCTGCTGCGCCAAAGTGATGATAAATCCAGAAGCCGGGCAGCGCGATGGTAAGTCCAATGACGACCACCCGTTGGAGTAGCAGCCTGCTCGCCAGCTTCTTGTTTCGCGGCCTCGGCGGCGACTTGAGTAATTCGGGTTCTTTGGCTTCCATCATCAGCGGCATCGTGAGGAAGACCGAGTCGAATAGGTTGATCCATAGAATCATGACCGGTTCGAGCGTGAGTCGCGCCGAAAAGATCGGGACAAAACTGGCCATGAGCACTGCGCCGATCACTAGCAAGGCTTGTCCGCCGTTGGTGGGCAGCGTGTAGAGAATGGCTTTTTCCAGATTGTTCCATGCGTGACGGCCCTCCTCGACCGCGTCCACAATACTGGCAAAATTGTCGTCGGTGAGCACGATGCTAGCTGCCGCTTTACTCACTTCGGTGCCGGTGATGCCCATGGCGATTCCGATGTCAGCAGCCTTCAGGGCAGGGGCGTCGTTGACGCCATCGCCGGTCATGGCGACGATTTCGCCGCGGTGCTGTAGTTGCCGGGCGATGCGCAGCTTTTGTTCCGGAGCCACCCTGGCAAAGACCGACACTTTTGCGACCGCTGCGTGCAGTTCGTCGTCGCTCATGCATGTCAGGTCTTGGCCATCGAGCGTCCTGTCCTCGTCCTGATCGATGATACCTAGCTGGCGGGCGACGGCGGTTGCAGTCATCGCGTGGTCTCCGGTGATCATGATGGTCCGTATGCCTGCGTGTTTACATTTTTGGATCGCGTCGATGGCTTCTGGGCGTGGTGGGTCTAGCATGCCCTCAATGCCTAGAAAGGTGAGTGTATGCAGGTCTTTAGTCGTGATGCGGGTATGGCTGGAGGGAACTGCTTTATGGGCCATGGCCAGCAGCCGGAGTGCTTGGCTCGCGAGTTTGGTTGCTCCTTCATGGATGCGATCTGCTTGCAGTGGGGCTTGTCCGTTTTCTGTCCGTTGGTGGGTGCAGAGTGCTAATATGTGCTCGGGCGAGCCTTTGACGAAGATGTGATTCTGATGTTCGCCGCGGTGCAGAGTCGCCATGTACATTTTTTCCGAGTCGAACGGAACCTCGTCCAAGCGCACGCAATGATCGGTTAGGTGAGCTTTAGCGGCAGCTACCAGTAGGGCGCCTTCAGTGGGATCGCCCACAATGTGGTGGCGTCCGCCTTCTTTGACCAGGTTAGCGTTGTTGCAGCGTAGTCCGGCGAGCAATGTTTCGTGCAACGCCGAGGGCAGTTCACTGGTGTCCATCAGGATGCCCTTGCGGAGCAGAAAGCCTTCGGGATCATAGCCTGCGCCATGCACTTCGTAGAGCTCGTCGGCGCACAGTACAGCCTGCACCGTCATTTCGTTTTTTGTCAGTGTGCCGGTTTTATCCGAACAGATGACAGTGGTGCAGCCCAAGGTTTCGGCTGCCGGTAGTTCTCGAATGAGCGCATTGCTTCGTGCCATGTGAATTGCGGCGAGTGCCAATATACCTGTGACGATCATTGGCAGCATTTCCGGAATCGCAGCGACGATCAGTGAAATAGAGCCTAGGAAGTTATAGCCGAGCTTGTAATCGACGAGGACGCCGAGTGCGAAATTGAGTGTGCCGATGACTAGAACCGCGATGAGGAGTGTGCGGGTGAAGTCGGCGATTTGCATTTGCAAGGGCGTGAGTGGCGCCTTGGTTGCCTTCATGAGCACGGCGATTTTCCCGATCTCAGTGCGTTCGCCGGTTTCCACCACCACGCCTATGGCAGAGCCGCGGGTCATAAAGGTACTGCTGAATGCCATGCAGGTTTGGTCACCAGGGGAGCGGTTCGGGGACTCGATGGCATGCGTTTCTTTTAGCACCGGTACGGATTCGCCAGTTAGAGCGCTCTCGTCGATATGCGCATCGTGGGCGCTGATCAGACGCAGGTCCGCGGGCACGCAGTCGCCTCCGCAGAGTGAGACGATTTCTCCCGGCACTAACTCGCGCGCGGGAATAATCGTGGCCTCACCTTGCCGAATGATGGTGCACTTTTGAATAAGCGTACGTTTGAGCGCTTCGAGTGCGGCCTCGGCTTTGCTTTCCTGGAAGAACCCGATGACTATATTGAGCGCGATCACCCCAGCGATGACTGCCATGTCGAGCCACATCCCGAGGATTGCGGTTAGAATGGTCGCCATCAGCAGGATATAAACCAGCGGGTTGTGAAGCTGACGCAGCAGGCGTTTCCAGCCGCTGGGTTTTTGTATTTTCAGATCGTTATAGCCGTACTGCTCCAAGCGTTGGCATGTGATTGCCGCCGGCAGTCCTTGCGGCGAACTGGTCAATTGTTCGAGCACCTCGGCGCACGAAATTTGATACCATGGGCGGTTGCATTGCTTAGACATAGT
>Ga0209630_10003095_pt1 | contig 15390 bp, 15 predicted proteins | sample COG_01_FD_184745 | JGI IMG/M metagenome (GOLD analysis project Ga0209630, IMG submission 184745) | Pelagic Microbial community sample from North Sea - COGITO 998_met_01 (SPAdes) (version 2) | ecosystem: Environmental > Aquatic > Marine > Neritic zone/Coastal water | place: Helgoland, sampling... | reverse complement strand
AAATGTGTGTTTGTTTTGTTACTAACTATTCATAGATAGCGTAACGGATTAGTAATTAAATATTAGTTTTATTCTGTCTATATTTTGGTATCGACGGTGCAAAGTAATGGAGGTTTCAAAACGTTATCCGTACTTTAACTAATTAACATTCGTTTAGTGTCGTAAGTAAATGTTTAAAAATGAATATAAATCAGTATATCAGTAAGTTATATATTTTATTTTTTTTAATTATTTCTTTTGTTTTTTCTTGTAATAATGAAAATAAAGGTAAAAAGGATGCTGTTTACGTTCCTGGTAAACTGAATATTGACAGTGCAAATGCCTCAGAATTTGCAAATTCGTTTATTCTGGATATTTATAATTCTGATACAGTTAGAGCAAGAAGTAAAATTCAAATTAAATACAATGCGAACGCTAGTTTTGTTTCTAATCTTTTAGCCAATGAAGATGTATTTAACAACTTTGATTTATTTTCAGTTTTACATCAACCTATTCTATTAGGCGGAGAGTTGGACTTTCAGTTTTATGAAGTCCAGAACGAGAGTAACATAATTTGGCTTAGATTATTTACAGCACCTCTCGAGGTGAACTACTTTAGAATAACCCTGGCTATAATGAATAATGCAATTGTGATTTCTGATTTTACTTCTTTTAATACCCCTAATAGTTGTAATGAAATGATGACGGAATTGGTTGATCTTATGCATGCCAAAAATCAGCTAGATGATAATGATGTGACAAAAGGTTTCAGGTTAATGGATTCTACAATTATTGCTTTTTCTTCTTTAGACCCAGGTCTAGCAGCGTTATATTATTCTAAGATGGACATTGCGTTAAGGGAAACAGCATTAATGAAATCAATAAAATATAATTTAAATTTTCATTCGTCTGCGGAAATACGCGCCAATACCTTAATGCGAAAAAATTATGAAATTGGAAAAGATGGGTATCCAGTATGGTATTGGTTAAAACAATACTATTTAAGTCTTGCTTCTGAGAGTTATCCTAAAGTTAGAGAAGCTATTGAAGGATTAAGGAAGTCGGTTGGAGAAGATCCAATCTTAATATATTTAAATGCAGCAACGTATTTTGAAGAGTATAATTATTCGACAGCGTTGGAGTTGTACAATGAAGCACTTACAATGGAGCCAACAATTCCGAATATACATTTTGCAAAAGTTGTTTGTTTGATTGAAATGAAAGAATTCATTCAAGCCGTAGAAAGCCTGTTGGTAATGGAAGATTATTTTGACGTTAGAAATACCAATTGGGATAAAGAATTTATGGCGTATCCCGCATTTTTAATCAGTGATGAATATTTCCAGTGGTTAGAAAGAGTAGGAGTAATTGAAGACGAGGAGCTAATTTAAAGAGTCAGGTCGCTTGTGCTTCCATCTTTTATGACTCCACAACCAATATTCCGGATTTTCTTTTATGTCCTTTTCTAATGTTAATGTGTGAGCTTTGGTAATTTCACCATACTCAGCTTTGGCGGGTTCTTCGAATAACAATGTGTATTCAAAATCATAGTATCCTCTTTTGACTTTTCGAATAGCTCCAAAAACGATAGGTAAATTATACTCTTTTCCAAATTTCTCTACCCCAAATGAAACAGGTGTATCTTGGTTTAGAAATTCCATCCAAACAGCTTTTGTTGGGTTCCCTGGACGCTGATCAGCCCCAAATATAATCGCTTTTGGTTTATCTAGGGTTTCATTAAAACAAGCTTTGGTTTGTTTCATTGGTCGCATAATCAAACCATACTTTTGCCTAGAATCAAGAACTTTTTGGTTGAAGAATTCATTGTTTAATGGCTTGTAAATCCCAACAGGTATATGCTTTGAAATAAGGCCAATTCCCAGAGCGAGCATTTCCCAATTATTATAATGTCCACCAACAAAAATTATATCCTTTCCTTGATTAAAGTATTTATTTACAACCTCTGGGTTTTTAACGGTCATTCTTTTTCTAATCTGCTTTTCAGAGATAGAAAACCCCTTTAGGCTTTCCAGAATTAGGTCGCATAAATGGCGATAAAACTTTCGCATGATATGTTTATGTTCAAGTTTTGTTTTTTCAGGGAAAGAATTTTTAATATTTTCAAACACAACTGTTTTACGGTACCCAACAATAAAATACATTACAATAAAAACAAAGTCGGATAATGCATACAGTAAGAAGTAGGGCAGATAAGAGATAGGTAATATAAGTATGTAGTATGCTATTTTGCTTCCCATGCGTGTATATTGAACTGCAAATGTATCTGAAATATTGAAACGGATTAAAGTTTTTTTACATCGAGTGTCATTTCAGTCAATTCGTAGCATTGTTCATCACAATTCCAAAATGAAGATTGCTTTATTTTATCACCATCCAAAGCTATGATAGTGGAGTTGACTTCGTAATAGTAAGCCTCCACAGCATATCTATTAAGGGGCAAATAATAACTGTTTTCTTCGCTCCACAGTGTGTCATAAAATAAAATATCATTCTGGTCGGCATATCCCTTATATACAATTATCGGAATTCCATTTCCTTTATAACTGACCTTTATAATAACATTTCCACTATCGTATGGTAAAGTATCACAAAACGTATCAGGATTGCAATCATCCTTTTGTTTTGTACAATGACTTAAAGCAAAAGCAAAACTTAGAAACAATATAAATCCTATGCTTTTAATTGACTTCATCTTAAAATAAAATTTAAACCAAGGGTAACTCTTGAATCAGGTACGTTTACTAGTCCGTCTGAAAAGTGTATGTATCCAACCTTGAAATTAACATCTTCCGAGAAATTAAAACAGAATCCAGCCATTGGTGTTGTAATAAATGTTGGTTTTCTATTTGCTTTGGTTCCCTTATAGTTTCCTAATAAAAAACCTGTCTTTGTTCCCGCGAAAAACTGCGTATCTGTACCCCATAGATTAAAGTGCAGAAACCTTTTATCTGCATCAATAGATATAAAGTATACAACCTCTTTATATTGTCGGATAATATTGTTGTCCTCTCTTATTTGAACTTTTTTTTTGAAAGGCCTAAATTCAAAGTTTAATTTTGCTCCCCATTCATTTTGCACATCTTCTATTCCTGCAGAAAATGCCCAAAACAAATCATCGAAATTGAAATCAAAAGTTAAAACCGAAAGAGATGCGCGAATATTTGCACGTTGAATATCATTTCCTTCTTGGGAGAATAAGGTAGTAGATGAAAGAAGGAAAAGAATAAACAACTTTTTCATATCTCAAATGTAAGGAATTATTATTCAATGATAGGAATCCACTTTGCAGTGAAAATTAGATATATAAATCAATAGATTTAATCTATAATTGCACTGAAATTAATATACAAACATGAAGAAGATTATAATTATTGGGCTAACAGCTTTAGCATTTGTTAGTTGTTCAGAAAATAAAGAAAGTGAGAACTTAACGGATGAAAATATCGCTACGGAAACTAAAGGGTATATAATTGATTGTGATTTTGGAGGAGTAGATATTTCAAAAGCATATTTGTCACAATACGTAAAAGGAAATTGGGAACATAAAGATTCTGCAGATGTAGTTGAAGGTAAATTTTCTTTTACTGGAGAGTTAGAACTACCAGAAGTGTGGTACATCAAGTTTGATGACAAAAAAGCATACGTTTCTTTGTTTGTTGAAAATAGTGAGATTTCAATTTCAGGAGCTACTTTAAATAGAGATAGTCTTACAATTTCAGGTTCATCTATTCATGATGCGTTAACTAATTTTAATGATGGTCAAGAGGGTTTCTATAGTGAAATAGATAAGATGGAGGTTGACTATATGGCAGCTAGAGAAATTCAAGATACAGCAACGATGAATCAAATTGATCTTGATTATAACGTAGTTTCTGATAGAATAAACGAGTATATAGTGAAATATATTAGTGATAATACTTCAAGTGTGATTGCTCCATACCTTGCAGTGTCCAATTTATTAAATGGCTTTACAGCAGATGAAATTGATTCTACGCTTACTACATTTTCTAAAGACATAAAAGATTCAAAGTATATTGTATCAATGCAAGAAAGATCGGCTAAAATGAGAACGATAGAAGTTGGTGCAATAGCTCCTTTGTTTGCGCAAAATGATCCTGAAGGAAATCCAATTTCTTTAGAAAGTTTTAGAGGGAATTATTTATTGATTGATTTTTGGGCTTCATGGTGTGGCCCTTGCAGAAAAGAAAACCCAAATGTAGTTGCTGCTTATAAAAAGTATCATGATATGGGGTTTGATATTCTTGGTGTTTCTTTGGATGATAATACAGAAAACTGGGTTGCCGCTATTGACAAAGATGGTTTGACGTGGCCGCAGGTAGGTGATTTAAATGGATGGGCAAATGAGGTGGGTCAGTTATATGGTGTAAACAGTATTCCACATTCAATTCTTTTGAACCAAGATGGGGTTATTATTGCTAAAAACTTAAGAGGAGAAGAATTGCACGAAAAGTTGGAGGAAGTATTTTTGAAATAATTTCTTCATAATTCATGCTGGGCAGTTACATAATTCTTGTTTACATCAAAAAATAGCCTGTTTGTAGATTAAAATTTGAAGGCTAGCGAAATATATAAATATTGGCTAAGTTTTTAACTAAATTAGCTTTATGGCATTCGAACTAGATATGATGGAAAAAACACCTCAAATACTATTTGATTTGAATGAAGGTGATTTTTCATTTACCGGAGTGTTGATGCCAGAAGATGCCCTCGGTTTTTTTGAGCCGCTGTTTGGATATATTAAAATATATTTCGAAAACCCTAAGCCAGAAACAAAATTAGAAGTAAGTCTGGAATATTTTAATACATCTTCATCTCGGTTACTGTATCGGTTTATGAAAGAATTTGCTGATAATCAGTCAGAAAAAACAAATATTACAATTGTTTGGAAGTATGAAATAGACGATGAAGATATGGAAGAAGTAGGTAAAGAGTTTAAATTACTTTTTGATCAAATAGCATTTGAAATGGTGACAATTGATCGTCCAAGAATATTTGAAATTATGGGTTAAATGAATTGTTTCAACTTCCTATAGAGCTTGTGAATCGGAAGCCCCATAACATTATAATAATCTCCTTCCATGTTTTTTATTCCAATACATCCTATCCATTCTTGAATTCCGTAAGAACCAGCTTTATCGAATGGTTTGTACTCCTTTACATAAAATTCAATTTCATCCGACTTAAGTTGATAAAATTCAACCTTCGTTACGTCATGAAATGAAAGTTCTTTGTCTTTTGTTCGGATCGTAACACCTGTTATAATTTTGTGCTTTTTTCCGCTCAACAAGGTAAGCATTTGCTCAGCCTCTTCTGGGTTTTTAGGTTTACCCAATATAAGGCTATCGAGTATAACAATTGTATCAGCAGTTATTATAAGATCTTTTTCGTTTGGTTGAAATGGCTTAGATTTTAGTTGAGAAAGATAAGTGGCAATTTCACCACCTTCCAAGGTATTAGGGTAAATTTCTTCTACTGCTTTAGATACTACTTTGAAAATGGGAATTATTTTAGTCAATAACTCTTTCCTTCTAGGGGAATTAGAAGCTAATGTTATTTGGTATTTTTCAGTCAAATCTCCTAGCATATTAAAGCGTTATTGCGTAAATATAAATAAATAGTAAAAACCCAAACATGCTTATTTTTATTAAGTTTCCAGTCTGTTTGTAGTGTTTTTTTTCTGTTGCTTTATATGATTTAGCAACAGAAAGTAGCAAAGGAAGAACTCCGAATATAGCTGCTATTACTAACGAAGGAAGATTAAAGTCAAAATAATCAATCCCTGCAATTAGCAGTCCTAGAATAAATAGTGTGCAAAGTAGAAAAAAGATTGTCCAGAATTTGGCTGTTTTTATTCCCCAAAGTATTGGGATTGTTTTTAGCCCCTGTGCTTTATCTCCTTCTATGTCTTCTATGTCTTTTACTAATTCCCTTGCAAGTGTGCTAAAAAGGGCTAGAAACGAAAATATTATTATTAAATCTACAGAGTATGTATGTGTATTTGTAAGGCTACCTATACTTAGGTCTTGAATAGAAAGGTAGATAAAAGGTACTGCAGCAGAAAGAAGAGCTACGATTAAATTTCCGATGAATGGAAGTCCTTTTAGTCGATAGGAATAAAGCCATAATAGAAGAATACTACTGGGAAATATCCAAAAGATATAATTTGAAAAAGCAAAAGTAAAACTGAGAATTAATGCAGTAATATTAAGAATAATATATCCTGTTAATAATGCTTGCTTACTTAACGGATTTTGCTTGTTACCTTTGTTAATGAAGTCTATTTCTTTGTCGTAATAGTCATTAATTAAGTATCCCGCTGCGGCAATTAGTAGGGTGGAAATAGTTAAAAACTTTAAGCTAATTTGATGCGATCCTGGAATAAGTTCTAAGGAGTTAATGCCAAGTGTATGCAAAACATAAAATGTAAGTGTAATTACCAATAAGTTAATTGGTCGAATTGCTTTTATTAGTTGTAAAAGCATTTTTATAACCAATCATTATTAATTTTCAGCACTTGCTCCATCACATCTCGAACACATCCGTCACCACCGTTTACGTGAGAAATATAATCTGCAACCTCTCTTATTTCGGGAACTGCATCGTTAGGGCAGGTTCCAATACTAACAGATTTTATACAGTCTATATCTGGCATATCATCTCCCATATAAAGTACATTTTCTAGGGTAATATTTTTGGAGGAGCAATATGAATTTAACGTTTCTAACTTGTTTTCTGCTAATGAATATATATCCGAAACACCTAAGTAATTCATCATCTTCTCCAGCATTTTCGAGTTTCCAAGTGTTATTATGCATACGTTGTAGCCTTTTTTAATTGCTTGGCGAATAATATAACCATCTCTTGTGCTAATTGTTCTGGTAATTTCTCCAGAACCTTCTAGAATAAGTTTTCCGTTAGTTAGCACACCGTCAACATCAAGTACAAAAGTAGTTATTGATTTTAATCTCGTTTTATAGTTTGTATTTTTCTCCATGGAATTCTGATAATATATATTGACTTAAGTCTTTGTATAATGCTTGAAAATCTTTGTCGTCAGATAAAGCTTCAATGTGATTTTCGATAATATTTAGGTCTCCTCTTTTAGCGGGGCCAGTTTGTTTTAGCAGCGTATTTTTTTTATCAATAAAAGTACCTACCGTTTGTTTTAGTAAGGGTTGCAAAAGGCTGAAGTCGATATTTTTGCTAGTGCAGTAATCTTTGCTTTTGGAAAGAATAAAGTGAGTGAAATTATTAATTCCAATTGCAGAAATATGCAGGGCTTTTTTTTGTGCAGCTGTAAGAATATGTGTTTTGCCCGTTAATGTTTTAGCAACAATAAGCAGTGTATTTAAAGTTTCTGTGTTTTCTGATTCTACAATTATTGGAATAGTAGAAAAATCAACGAAAACATCTTTGTTGAAGCTTTGTAAAGGGTAGAGACTGCCTGTTCTATAAGAAATTTCTGCAAGTTTAGTTGTGTCGTAGCTCCCAGAAGTATGAGCAACTAGCTGATTTGTAAGATTTAAGTCTTTTAGGTAAGCTTCAATTACATCATCTTTCAAGGAAATAATGTATAAGTCCGAAGATTGATTTAGTTGATTTAGTTGATTAATTCCTCTTGCATTAACTTTTGAAGCTAATTCAGTTGCATTTTCTAATGTTCTACTTAGAATTGTATCTATTGTAAATCCTTTAGCATTAAGAGCAACAGCTAAATGAGTAGCTACATTTCCTGAGCCGATGAATGATATGGTTTTTATTTCTTTCAAATTGGATTATTTGCGTAACAAAAGTAAAAGAAGCGTTTGTAATATCTATCCTTTATTGAATTCTTTCTAAATTTATAGCCAATTAAAAAAATGTAATGCGAATAATTGGAGCAATTCTAGTATTATTATTGTTTTTTGGTTGTCATGAAGAGAAACCTTCAACTAAAACATTAACATACGAAAGCGGAAAAATAAGAGGCCAAGGTGAAATTATAGATACTTTGAAGATTGGTGAGTGGGTTTTTTGGTATGAGAATGGTATTGTAAGAGATACAAGTAATTGGACTAATGATACACTGGATGGTGTATCTGTTTCCTTTCATAACAATGGAAGAAAAGCAAGTATTGGGCAATATGAAATGGGGAGGAAAACTGGCGAGTGGAAATGGTGGGATGACAGGGACCATCTTCAAGAATGGAGCTTTTGGAAAGCGGGAAGTCCAAGTGGATTTGCGACTACCTATTATGAAAATGGCATTGTAAGAACAGAAGGAGAATGGTTTGATGGAACCCTTGAGGGAGAATTGAAAATGTACGATACAGAGGGAATGCTGACAGAAATCACGAAATATCATAATGGACTTAAGGAAGGGGAGGCACAACTGTTTTATCCGAATGGTCAATTAGAAATAAAAGGTCAATTTATTGGCGATAAGCAGGACGGATTGTTTACTACATTTTATAAGAACGGTAAATTAAAAAGTGAGATTAGATGGTCTGAAGGTTTTATGGAAGGAGAAAGTGTGGAATACGATTCAATAGGAAATAAAATCGGTTGGGGAACATATTTAAATGGTTCCAAAACGGAAGATTGGAGATATAAAGCAACCTATTAGTTAAAACTTGTATCTTATTAATAACCTAAACAAATGCCAAGAATCAAATCAAACATAATTACTCTCACTATTTGTATTTTTCTACTTAATCTACTAAGCTTAGATTTTTCAGCTCAAAAATATGGTTTTGAAAGAGTCGATTCAGTAACTGTAACAGTTGGAGGGGTTCAGTTGGATTATCCATGGGTTGGAGGAATTAACGCTGCGCAGTTTTCGACTATTCATTTAAATAATGATACAATTGAAGATTTATTCATTTTTGATAGAACAGGAAATAAGGTTTTAACCTTTATTAATAGTGGAATTGGTAGTGGATATGTTTATGCACCTGAATATGAAAGTCAATTTCCAGCTCTAAAATCTTGGGCTCTTTTAAGAGATTATAACTGCGACGGTAAAAAAGATATTTTCAGTTATGTGTCTGGAGGAATAGGTGTATGGGAGAATACTAGTTCCGGGGGAGGCTTAAGTTTTGTGAACGTTTCTAACAACGGAACTACTCCTTATGTTGTATCCAATCAGTATGGAAATTATGTTAATTTATATGTAAGTAAATCAGATATTCCAGATATTAATGATATTGATGGCGATGGCGATTTAGATGTTTTAACTTTTGGTGTGATTGGCTCTAGAGTGGAGTACCACAAGAATCTTTCGGTAGAAGAAGGATATGGTTGTGATAGCTTATATTATGAGTTAAAGAACGAATGTTGGGGGCACTTTATGGAGACTGGCTTCGGAACCAATACTGCAGTTTTGTTTGATACTTGTTCAGTTGGAATTTCAGACCCTCAAAAAGGCAGTGAGGTTTTAAAACATGCTGGGTCTACCTTACTTTCGTTGGACTTGAATAACGATGGAGTTAAAGATTTAATTTTAGGAGATGTTAGCTTTAATAACCTAGTAGCCTTAACAAATGATGATTTAGGTGTAAATATGAATACTTCGTTTCTATCTCAAGACACCGCTTTTCCTTCTAATACAGTATCTGTTGAAATGCAGATTTTTCCGGGCTCTTTTTATGAGGATTTAGATAATGATGGTGTTAAAGATTTAATTGTATCTCCAAATTCCGACAACGAAACCGAAAATCATGAAAGTATCTGGCGCTATAAAAATTTCGGAACCAACACGCTACCTATATTTGGTCATATGCAAAATAATTTCTTGCAAGATGAAATGATTGAAAAGGGAAGGAGTGCTTTTCCTGTTTTATTTGATTATAATAATGATGGATTAACGGATTTGTTTATTTCTAATTTTGGGTTTTTTGACATGTCAGCTCCAGATAATTATAGAAGCCAACTAGCATTGTATCAAAATATTGGTTCGACTACTTTTCCCGAATTTCAATTGGTATCTGATGACTTTCAAAGTTTATCAGGGTTAGGATTAGGAAAAGGAATTTACCCTGCGTTCTCTGATATGGATAACGATGGAGATGTTGATATGATTTGCGGGACACATGACGGGTATATCCATTATTTCATGAATACTTCAGGAAGTTTAAATTCAATGAACTTTGTGTTAATGGCTCCACAGTTGCAAGATGATAACAGTATTGCTATTGACGCTGGTTATGCTGCAAAACCCTGTTTATTTGATATAGATGGTGATTTAGATTATGATTTAATAATTGGTGAAGAGAATGGTAATTTGAATTATTATGAAAATATGGGAACCCAGAGCAGTTATGCGTTCAGGTTCCGTTCAGAAACTTTTGGAGAGATTGACGTAAGTGAATGGTGGACAACAATTGGTAATAGCATCCCAGTGTTGTTTAAGGATACGATGAATGAAACACAAATGTTTGTTGGAACTGAAAATGGAGCAGTATATCATTATGATAACATTGACAATAACTTAGCCGGGACATTTAATGCAGTAGATACTTTGGTCGCAAATATCAACATTGGTCCAAATGCAGCTCCTGCAATAGGTGATTTAAATGGTGATAATTATCCAGACATGATTGTAGGAACCAAAAGAGGTGGTGTGTCTTTATATATGGGGAACCCAAATTTTATTTCCACTTTTGAGGAGTTGGTTGTAGAAAATATGTTTAAAGTTTATCCGAACCCAACTGCGGGGTTATTATCTGTTGTGAATCCATTCAATGCATCAATACGCTATCAAGTATATAGCAGTATTGGTCAGTTAGTGCAATCAGGAGAGATTAAAAACCTGTTAGATTTAAGCAATTTGACTTCAGGAATGTATTTTGTTCTTTTTGAAAAAGAAGATGTTAGGGAGGTTTTAAGGGTTATAAAAGACTAAGCATCTAGGCTATTGTCCATTTCATTGAGTAGGCCTAAAATTACTGAAATTAATTGTTTGGTTTCTTCATTAGGCTTTTCGAAGTAATCGTTAATTATCAATTTAGATTCGGAAATCTTTTCTTCATCAAAGGGTCCTTCAAGGTTTTCTAGTACAGTTAAGGCTTCAAAAGCAACCATGTAGCTGCTGCTGCATGCAGCTTCAACAATTTCCGGTAAATATTCTATTGGATTAAGTCCTGCACTCCAAAGAGCACCTAAAATCACTTCCTTTAGTTCATTGTCGCAATTTTTTAGTTTTTCAATTAAAATAATAGTTCCGTCAATTACCTTTAATTCATTCAAAAGGCCTTTTATTGCTTTTTTTACAGAGTCATGGTTAGTCGATGCATACAAGTTTAATATTGGTTCAACCATTTGGTCATTCCCTTTACCTTTTACCTTTTCAAGAGTCTTCAATAATTTAGGCTCACTCGTAAAAGTAAGTTCTGTTTTAAGTTGTTCAATGATTTTTGCTTCTTTTTCCATTAATTGAAATAATTAAGACGAATAAATTTTTGGCAAAAATAAGCATAAAAAAAGGGAGTCTTAAGAAAGACTCCCTGAAAAAAAAATTGCTGTAAAGCAACATTTCTTTACTACCCCTGTGGTAAATGTAAAGATATAAATGAATACAGCGTTTGAAATTAGCCTAATAAGGTTTTATTGTCGATGAGTCTCATTATGTGTCGATAAAATATATATGTCTAATCAAATTAGTTACGATTTCCGAAAATTGCACTTCCGACCCTAACCATTGTTGAGCCTTCTTCTATGGCTATTTTATAATCTCCACTCATGCCCATCGAAATAGTCTGGAAGGTTTGATTCTGTTTGAAGAAGTTATTGTTCAATTGGGTGAATATATGTTTTAAGCGAATAAATTCGTTTCTGACCTGTTCTTCATTATTGCTAAAGCTAGCCATTCCCATTACACCAACTATTTTTATGTTCTTAAGATTTGAAAATTCGTTTGAAGTTAAAAGTCCCTCCGCCTCCTCTAGGGATAGTCCAAACTTAGTTTCTTCCGTGGCGATGTGGAATTGTAGTAAGCAATCAATTATTCGTTTGTTTTTGAGAGCTTGTTTATTAACTTCTTTCAGAAGTTTTAAGGAATCGATACTATGAACCAGACTAGCATATGGAGCAATGTATTTTACTTTATTACTTTGCAAATGCCCTATAAAATGCCATTCAATATCTTTCGGTAAAACTTCCGCTTTGTTCTTTAATTCTTGCGCCTTGTTTTCTCCAAATATTCTTTGCCCAGAGCTATATGCTTCTTCTATTAGTTCGTTTGGTTTGGTTTTAGAAACCGCAACCAAAGTAACGTGAGAAGGAATGCTATTTTTTATAGTTGCTAGGTTTTCGTTGATCATTCTCTTATTTTATTTTTTTATTCAACCAATCAAACACTAATTGATAAGCTTCTTCTTTGTTCGTTTCGTTTAACATTTCATGTCTACCTTCTGGGAAAATAGTTAATTCAACGTCCTCAACACCGGCTCGTTTCATTTTGTCGTGCACCTCTTTAGGTCCTTTACCATAATTTCCAACAGGGTCCATGTCGCCAGCAAAGAGAAGGATAGGGGTTTCTTTGTTTAAATTTAACATATTGGAAAAGTCGTTCATATCCAAAACACCATGTAATAAGTCCGTGTAAAATTGAGAGGTGAAAATTTGCATAGAATATGGGTCAGCCATGTATTTGTCTATAACCTTCTCGTCTCTTGTAAGCCAATCTTTTTCCGTTCGAGCGTTTTTGTATTTTTTATTGAAATCTCCAAATGCTAATTTCGTCATGAATTTTGATCTTTTCTTTTTACCGGTCAACTTCATATTTATTTTAGCTACACTTTTTCCAATTATACCTATTAAACCTGGATGGCCAGCAGTTGCAGAGTATATATACCCATCTGCTAAGGCTGTGTCGGCATAAGCAACATTTCGTGCAATAAAAGACCCCATACTATGTCCTAAAATGAAAAGAGGAAGCTTTGGGTTTTCTTTTTTGAAACGATAACTCAGCCCAATAATGTCTTTTATAACTTTATTCCAGCCATCTTCCATGGCAAATTGCCCTACATTTTCCAGGTTTCCAGCGGTTTTACCATGTCCCCTTAAATCACTTGAGTAAACTAGAAAACCTTGGTTGTTTAATTCTGAAGCAAAATCATCATAGCGCCCTGCATGTTCACTCATACCATGTACGATATGAATAATAGCTTTGGGCTGTTCGCAGTCCCATTTGTAAGTAACGAGTTCATTCCCGTCATGAGTTTTATAAGTGTTGTTGGAGTAATTCATTAATGCTGTTTTTTTGCTAAAATAATATATGTTTTGGGTATAGTAGTCTGTTATTATCATTAATTTTGCACCACAATTTTAGCGAATGCAAGCAATTTATAAATTTCTTTTTTCATCACGTTTAATGGGGATGTTACTTTTTGTATTTGCTTTTGCTGTTGGCGGAGCAACTTTAATTGAAAATTCCTATGATACTGTAACTGCTAAAGTAATAGTCTATAATGCTCGTTGGTTCGAGGTAGTCCTTTTGCTATTGGTAATTAATTTCATTGGTAACATTGGAAAGTATCGATTGTTTCAAAAAAAGAAAATTTCTAGTCTTATTTTTCACTTGGCATTTATTGTCGTTATTTTAGGAGCAGGAGTTACTCGATATACAGGTTTCGAAGGCATTATGCCTATAAAAGAAGGTGAGACATCTAATACGATGTTTAGCGCTGAAGCATATTTACAAATTTATATTCGAGACCAAGCTCAAGACAAACAGTATACTTATGATAAGTTATTGCGTTTGACAACCATAACGGACAATTCATTTTCTGTTCCTGTAGAATTTCCTGAAAAAGATAAAATAGAAGTTTCTTATAAACGGTTTATAAAAAACGCAATTGTTGAATTACAAGAAGATGTTGATGGGGGTGAAGATGTTCTCGAAATAATGTTGGCTGGGCGCCAAAAACTACAACTGCAAAATGGAGAAGTACGAGATTTTGAAGGACTAGCTTTTGCCTACAATAATAACGATAGAAAAGATGCTATACAGTTTATTGGAAATGGCGATAACTTGCAAATTTATTCTCCAGTTGATATTCTGAGTAGAAATATGCTGGCATTGTCAGTTGAGGATAGAAGTAAATCTACTAGTGAACTAGGGTTCGACACCTTAAAAAGTGATTCGGTTCACCAAATCGGCTTGCGGTATTTATTGTTTACTGGAGGCAACCAAATAATGGTAAATAAATTTTACGAAAATGCAAAATCTATAATTCGGCAAGCTGATGAAGAAAAGAAAGGGCAAGATGTATTGGTGATAAATGTAAATTATCAAGGGGAAGATACAGAAATACCCCTTTTTGGAGGCCAAGGCTTTACGCCAGATTATGTTAGGCATCAACAAGGAGATTTATTATTTAAGTTGGGCTATGGTTCAAAAGAGATTAAAATTCCATTTTCAATTCGATTAGATGATTTTGTTTTAGAAAAATATCCTGGAGGATTGAGCCCCTCGTCTTTTTTAAGCCATGTGACTTTAGAAGATGATAGGGTTGGCTTGGAAGAGTCGCATACAATTTTCATGAATAATGTTATGGATTATGGAGGGTATCGTTTTTTTCAATCATCTTATGATCCAAAAGATGAATTAACTACCATATTATCTGTAAATCATGATTTTTGGGGCACATGGATTACTTATATAGGCTATATATTCTTGGCACTTGGGTTTGTTTTATCTCTTTTTAATCCAAATGGCCGTTTTAGAGACTTGTTAAAGAAAGTCATTAAGATGCATAAAAAGGATATAGGGAAAGCATTGACAGTCTTATTAATGCTTGCATCTTTCACAGGATATTCTCAAATAAAAGTTGTAAGTCCGGAGGCAGCGGATAAGTTTGGGAGAGTACTTGTTTTAAGTAATGATAGATTTCAACCAAGCCATTCGTTGGCTTATGATATTTTTCATAAGGTAAGTAAGAGGGATAAATTTGAATTTGATTCAGTTGGAAAGGTAGATGCCATGCAACTGTATATGGATATCCCTTTAAACCCGATGTATTGGGCTCAACAAGAGTTAATTTACATAAGGGGTAATACTGGTGTTCGAGAACTATTGGGGATTAATGGAGCTTATGCTTCTGTTAATGACTTTATGGCGGACAGTATTACTTGGAATATTAAGCCAGAATTAATTGAGAAGTTTAAAGAATCAAATGCAAAGAAACCTATAGAGCAAAATGGTTTTGATAAAGAATTATTAAAAGTTAACGAAAGGTTGAATATTCTTTTAATGACTTTCTATGGTCAGATGTATGTTATCGTTCCAGTTGAAGGTAGTTTAACTAATAATTGGGTGAGTGTTATCGATTCTGCCGCTTATCTTCCTGTTGGAAATCATATTGAAGGGGTTGAGTTGAGCTACGCTTT
>Ga0209630_10003085_pt1 | contig 15426 bp, 22 predicted proteins | sample COG_01_FD_184745 | JGI IMG/M metagenome (GOLD analysis project Ga0209630, IMG submission 184745) | Pelagic Microbial community sample from North Sea - COGITO 998_met_01 (SPAdes) (version 2) | ecosystem: Environmental > Aquatic > Marine > Neritic zone/Coastal water | place: Helgoland, sampling... | reverse complement strand
CATTGTGAATCCATAGTTCGTACCCCCAAAGTTTTTCAACTCGTTTTGGTGGTTTTACATCTACTGGTATAATCATAACTTATTATTTAAATGGATGCACCCCATGGTTTAATCCAATATTCCCAAAATATTCTTTTTATTTTATTCATAATCATAAGTAAATCCATTTTCTTGTCTATCCAATACACTATGAATATCTTCTAATAGCTCAATACATCTTTCTACATTTGACCAATTCTTTTCCTCGATTGAATCCTCTAAAATCGTTATTATTCTGTTTACTTCTTCAGATAAGTTATCCATGTAATTAATATTTTATTGTACTGAATTAAATATAGAATAATTTAAAAAACGAAATTATCTACCCTGTCCTCTGTACTTCTTCTTGTAATTCTTTGCTTGTTTACTGTTAGAAGTTTTGGATTTAGCGTGAACTCCTGGTCTCTTTTTCTTTGCAGACTTTAGAAGATTTCCTAATGTTAATGCCATTTAATTTATTTAATGAATTTTTTGTTTTTAAGTGCTCTTGCAGTTTTAATCCATTTCTTTCCAATTGGATTATACACTTTTTTTCTTACAAAAGCATTTACTGCTTTCTGTACTTGTTTTGCGATAGGTTTATAAACTGTATTATCTACAATTCTAAAGTTACCACCGAATAGATTTTGAAACTTACCTAAGTTATTCTGAACATCATTCCATGATTTAGCTAATCGTTTATCATCTAAAACTCGTTCTCTATTCTTGTTTCTTTCTTGTGCTACTTCGAGTGAAGTATTTACAAATACCATGTAGGTATCATAACCTAATGATTCTGCATATTTCTTATTTTTTGCAATCTTACCATATACATGACCAGTTCCATCGATAATCATACCTAATCTACCAGCTTCATAAAATTTCTTCTGAAGTTGAGTTAATCGTTTTGCGTTATTTCTAATAGAGTCATCATTATTAGAAATTTTATCCCAAAGTTCAGCATCTTCTCTTTCGATTCTTGCCAAATCTTTTGGGTCAATACCATTATCCTTTAATCCTTTTTCAAATGCCGAATCCGAATTAACTGATTTAAGACCTGTTGATGCGAATGATTGTTTTAATCTCTTATCAATACCGAAGATTTCCATGGCAGTAAATGATTTACCTGAACCAGGTCCACCTGCCATGAAAACACATTTGAGAATACCAGGGTCATCAACGCCCTCGATAATCATCTGTTCTAATAAAGATTCTTTTATGTTCAATAGTTGTTCTTCGATATCATACATTGAATCGACAACTACTGTTTCAGTAAGTAGTGATTTTAAACTCAATTTTACTCCTTATTTTTTAGCTTTTGGTTTTCTACCAGCTCTTGGTTTTCCTTTTGCTGCTTTTACAACATCTTTAGATTGTTTACCAACCTCTTTGATTGCATCTGCAACATCACCAAGTTCTTCTTTTACTCTTTTAGCTCTTTTCTTTACAGTTTTTGCAACTTTCTTTACATCTTCTACTGCATCTTCGATTTCATCAGGAATAAAATCCCCATCTCTATCGTTGATTTTACCTTGTTTGTAGAATCCGAAATAATAAACTCCTGCTCCAATTGCAAGAATAGCTAAAATAATTAAAATTGTTTCCATTTTGATTTTTGTTTTTAAATTAGTACTAGTTTAATATAAATATTAAGTTATTAAATAAAGGTAATTTCATTACATATTTAGTATAAAATTTAACAAATCTGTTTCTTTCCATTTACTAATATTATAAATGATTTCTCTATTTTTAATAAATCTTTTTTTGTTATCCATAAAATAGGATTGAAGGTCATCTTTAACTGCTGATAATCTTAAAATCTCATCATGGATTTTATTCATTCTAATTACATCATCCATCTCATCATCATATGAATGGTCAATAAAATCATCAAACATATCTAGATTATATAACTCTTTCATATATTTGATGTGATGTGGTACTCCTACAATTATAGGAAGTTGAAACATTGCGAATGGTTTTAATGATTTCTCTGATATATGTAAAAATCTTCCTGTATTACCGATTGGTGGTTTATCAAAATTAAAGTTACTTTCAGTTGTTATATTAATATAAGATGATTGATAATCTCTGTAATCTGTTTTTCCTGCATAATTTATACCTCCTACATTTTCTATATTGAAATTACCTTTTTCATATTTTGTTTCAATAACACCAGCTTCTAAAATATCTGATATTTCTTCTTTGAACTCATCTTCAATATTTTCATCAAATAAGTATCTTATTTTATCAGGTGAACCAATTTTATAGTTTGATTCTCGTATCAAAGAAGAATAATTTGATATGTTAAGTAAATCATGTTTCTTTAAAAATGCAAGAATAAGAATTCTATGAGGATGTAATACTTTATTTTTTGTCAAAAAAACAAATTCTCTATCATGTTCAAATTTTAAATCAATACTTTCTTCTATATAACCATTGGATGTATTACTAAAAAGAAAGTTCCATTTTTTTCCTATAAGATTTAAGTTATCAGATAATGATGGCAATAGTGCATCATTATTAATGTATAGTGTTCTGTGTTTTGGTATTTTTAATTTTTTAAGAGAATTAGATAATTCTTTTACATAATCATGATGAATTCCCTCAGCTTCATCTATAAAAATAATTCTGAGATTATCTTGTTTAAATAAATCTATTAACTCTTGAAATTCTTTTGCGTTTTCGTTTAACTTTTGAGAAAACTCATCAAGATGTAGTTCGGATGAATAGTAAAAAAAGTAATATTTTTTGTTGGGATTTAATTTTACATCATTTAACGAACAAGAATTATAAGTAATATTTAATTCGTTTCTATTATCTAACCAATAAAATGAATCAAATGACCTTTCTTTTTTCCAATCATTCCAAAAGGTTTGAGTTTGACCATTTTCTCTTACATATGATATATCATTGAGTTGGTCAACTAAATTTATTTCATGTATCATTAAATAAACATATGTTCATCCATATCTTCAGGTGCCATAGAAGTATAATCTTCTAAGTCTTGTATTAATCCTGAAGATGGGAATAAAGTTGCATATAAGAATACTATTTTTATTATAAAATGTTTTAATCTATTCTTCACCGTATAAACTCCATCTTTTTTCTGGTTCTGGTTCTATTATTACTTCTTCAGTATCTACAACATAAACGAATCCCTCTCTGGCATCCATATAAAATTGTGTCTGACCTGTATCTTGATAAATAAATTCAAGTACATCGGTTAAAGAATCTAAGATAACAGTAGTATTGGAAAGAGGAGTCCACCTATCACCAGGTGGTACTCTCTTTGCAACTTTAGTTTTTACTTCGTTCTCTTGTATTTGAGGTTTTTTATTCATTACTCAATTACTCTTAGTACTCTACTTTCTTTTGCTCCACTTACTTTATAATCAATCTGAACTCCACTTTGTTCAAAATCTTTTACAGTTCTTGCTTCAGCTTCTGTTACTGATTGTGCATCTACTAAGTAGATTTCTTTTACTTTCTTGTCTTTACCATTTTTAAGTGTGGCAACAACCACTTCTACTGTAACTTCGAAAAATTTACTCATAATTTATTTATTTATATTAATATATATGTATTTGTTACACAAAGATACGAAAAATTTATTTAATTTCCAAATTTTTGTCCAAAAAATTCATAATTTTTATTTACGGCATCCAATTCACCATTTTTTATAGCAGAATCTTCATCATCATAGAACGCTTCAACAGGACATTCTGGTAAACAGGCTCCACAATCGATACACTCTTCAGGATTAACGTAAAGTTGTTTTCCAACTAATTCTTCTTTACTCATCCCCTCAACTTCTCTACCTGCTCCTTCAATATCAATTGGTCCATGAATACAATCCACAGGACAAACTGTAACACATATTGTATCACATACACCATCACAAGCTTTACCAATTATATAACTCATTTAATATTCAAATTCTTTTCTAGGGCCTGATAGGTTTCCATTAATTAAGAATGAACAATTAAAACATAACATTCTTAGATTTTCATATTTATGATTCTTTCTATCACTATCTTCAAAATCTAAAACTAAAGGAACTTTTCCATCTACAACTCTTTTTTCTTCAAATCCACAATTGTTACATTTTTCTAACATATATCCATTGTTGAGTAATCTTTGTTTTAGTTTCCAAACAGGATATTCAGGATATTTTCCTTTTAGAATATCATCTAAAGAATACTTTCCTCTTTTAAGATTATAACCTTTACGAATACCAGTACCATCAGGATTCTTTAAATCCTCAAAGATACCATATTTTCTTGCGTACTTTTTGTAAGTGTTGTAAGATACACCAAGTAATCTTGCGGCTTCCATAGCGGAACGAGCCTTTTCTTGAACATCTTTTATTTCAGATTCAAGTAAAGGTTTTGCACCTAATCCTCTTTTCATTCTCCTATTACCTCTTGCTAAAGAAAGGTCTGCTGTTGGGTCAAAGTTAGGGAATATTTTTTCGTTTTTATTTTCCATACTAATGTGTTTATATATAAGTATAGTATATTAAAACTTTTTGATACACTTTCCTTTAAAGAATTGATTTTTTATTTGAATTAGTGAAAATAGGATTATCTGTTAATTTTTCGTACCACTCTTCACCCAATGAAATATAATTTTTATCTTGCAGAAGCTCTTTAAAAAAATTGTGAACTCTAAGCACATACTCTTCACCGAAGTGATTAATAATATGATTTATTGTAAGAGCATGAACAAGTGGATATGGTTTATCACCCCCAAGATGATAATAACTGAGGAAGTCGAAGTTAAAATCATTTTTTAAATCATCTAGAGTTTTAAACTCTTTAGTAAACGTATGTTCTTGTTTACATTTAGTACAATATTGTGAATTAATAAACTTCAGAGGCCATTTATCTAAGTTTTCATTTTCTATAACAACAGGTATACCACTAAACAAATATGGTGAGTCTTCTACTTTTATCTGACCATTAGTGTAATCATCAACTGATTTTTTATATTCTACACTATTTTTTTTAAGATAAATGTTGATAAGGAATTGTTCAAGAAAAATTGAATGAATTCTTTTTTCGTTAAACTTAGGTTTTAATATCTCATATATAGCCAAACATTCATCTATTGTTTTTTTGTAGATATCTAAATTATCTGTTACTGCTATGATATTCATATTAGGAATTTCTGATAGTTTAATTTCATTATCAGGAAAACCATCAATCTTATCTAGAGTATTTTTGTTCTGAAGATAAAATTCAATATAAGAATCATACATAAGTTTAAAATCATAAGAACGCATTATATCTTCAGGTGTTTCCATGAATTTTTCTAATCTAGTTGATGCAAATTCTACATCAGGATGTGAAAAAATATATGGTGATTTTCTATTTAAATTTGGTCTATCAAAAACATATGTATCTAAATCAAAATGAATAAATGGTTCTGATATTGATTTTATAATATTCAGTTTTGATATTGAAAACATCTCTCCTTTATCATCTTCTAATGCTTTTGTATCATATTCGTACTCAAATCCTATTCGTTGAAACCATTCCTTTTGAATATCGTTTGTATATAATGTTACACTACCATAGTTTTTTTTCAATAACAAGGAACTTAACATAATCATATATGCTTCATCCTTATTTAGTGTAAACTCATTTGGACTCCCATGTGGTATCCAAGTTTGAATTGCTTTCATTTATTATTTTTTTTATTTTTTAAACCAAATTTAGAAAATTTATACCAAATTCTCTCGTGAAAATAATATAGAATCATTTTTGTTATTACTTCTACTCCACCAATTGCAACTCCAATTTTAAGTGAACCAGTAATAATCCAAGAAAGAATCATAGTATCTAATGTACCAACTATTCTCCAAGTTATGGTTTTAAGTATGTGTCTTTTTCTTCCTACCATCTTTTATATTAAACTTGTTGTTTTTTTTTTAAATTGAAATTCTATATTTGCTTCTGTATTTCCTAATGCAGTGAATACATATCTACTTCCGATACAAGGGAGAACTCTATGTTTTTCATTATTATTGAAATATACTAAACTTCCCTTTGATGGTTTAATAATTATTCCATTTTCAAATTCTAATTCACCACCTTTAAAGTCATCATTCAAAAATATAATATAATTATGAATATTGACATGACCATGATATGTTTCTATATTACCGATTGATTCGTGATAATGTTGTATTCTTATTTTTTCAAAATTTTTATTATAAAATCCTCCATTGTGAAAATTACTTATATCTAAATTATGTTTAATTACATCCACCCATTCCATTGCTAGGGCTTTATAATCATCTAAAAATTTAGTATTATCTTGAACTAAATTAATATCCCAAAGATTAAGAAGGTATTCTATTTCTTTATCATCTATAAGTTTTTCTTGAAACAAAATCATAGTTTACCTTCTTTTCTCATCTGTTTTCTAATCTTTGTTGCAGATATTTCACCTATTTCAGTCGGTGGTATATGTTCTATAACCTCATATCCAACCCCTCTGCCATAGTTAATTGATTCTATATCAGGTATGATTGTTGTAATAACCCTACCATCTTCTATCAATTCTTTTAACTCACCTTCATGAACCATCTTTTCTATTTCTTTAGCAGTCCAAGGTTGATTTTCATTTGGTTCAACATCTCTGATTGCTAGACAAACATTTTTTCCTTCTTGTAATCTTTGATTAATTAACCAAAGATGTCCTTTGTGTAGTGGTTGCCATCTACCTATAAACATTGAATACTTTTTACTCATTATATTAAATTTTTCTTTTTTGTGTATAAGTGATTAAAATTATTTGTAAAGAAAGGTAAATCTTTCATTGTTTCTAATATTTCTAAAAACTCATTGTGGTATTTATGATTTGGATTTGTAACATTTTTTTCATTATATTCTTCTTCACTATAAGTACCCCAATTTGTTATTGCATTATAAAATACATTAAATTTAGATTTACTTCCTTTCATATAATTAGTTATCATATCATAAAATAATTTCATCTCTCTGAAATTACTATCTTGTACTACGAATGAAAAACTAAATTTGTTGATTGTTGATATCTTAGTAATAAATTTTAAATTATCTAAAAGAACATCCCACTTACCACCTATTCTTGTTTTAGTTTCATATGTTTCTTTTGTTCCAGCATCTATTGATATTTCACAAGTCTTTACATATGGATGAATTTTTATTAACCTATTCCACATTTTTTCATTCCACAAACTTGCATTTGTATGTAAATGTATTGATTTTAGTTTTTTAAATTTAGTAGAATCTAAATTTTCTAAAAATTCTCTAAAAGATTTAGAGTAAAATGGGTCTGCAGTTCCGGTTAAATATAATATTTTTACAGTTGATGATATTTCATTTGTAATCTCATCTAATTTCTTTTCAACTTGTTCTCTATCTTTTCCATAGTAATTTATCAATTCACTCCTACAAGATGGACATTGGAAATTACAACTTCTATCAAAACAAAAATTTACTGTTTGAATTTCATTTTTATTTCTAAAATATTCTATTGTTTTTTTATCTTTTTTTACAAATTTAGGAGAGAGTTTATTATTTTTTAAACCTGATAAATAAGGACATTGTTTTTCATCACAATATTTGTATGAACCATCAATTATAGATTCTCGTACTTCTTTTGCTTTATCACTTTGAAAACTTGAATTAATTGATTTTCCATCCCATACGTCTACTGGTAACCAAGATGGACAACAAAGGAATTGTCTGTCATCAAACACCTCAGTATAATTGAATGGTGCTGAACAGATATATTCTTTTTTATCAATCATTACAATTTATTTAATTTCGTAAGATGATTTATAATTTTAGAAAATGATTTATCTGGATTATCTTGAGTAGTATTTACATCCATGAAATTGTCTTGAGGTGGTTCATAATTTTTACTATGAAAATGGTCTCTTTCACGAGGGTCTAAACAATGTATATAAAACTCTTGAAAGTTTTCTAAACCTATTCTTTCTTTGAATTCTTCTCGTAACCATCTTGGTGGTGCTACGAGTGAAACAACTACATCACACCCATTGTTGTGAAGATATTCCACAATCATTTGAGCATTACGAATATTTCTTTCTCTACCTTCTGGTGTGTAATCTTTATTAACAGTTAGTTCTCTTAAATCATCACCATCTAAATGAAATACACTTTGTCTCCAATTACGTTTTTCTGTTTTAAGGAAAGTGTGTAACTTTTTACCTAAAATAGTTTTTCCAGCTCCTGGTTGACCTGTAAACCAATATACCATAACTTTTATTTAAATATTATTTACTTGAATACGCTTGTGTACCAAAAAATGCTGCAACTATTGCCGCAACTGAAACAAAATATGTTGCTGCCATATCACCAAGTATTGTAGATGCTTGTTCAACACCTGTTACTGAAGCGATTACAACCGCAAATGGATACAACAACATCCCAAACAACGCAAACCACGCCATTTTTCTTTGTGCATCTCTCATAGCATCTTTATCTTCAAGTTCTTTTCTTTTGAACTCAAGATACATATCGTGTTCTTCTTTAGATACTCTACCATCACCATTTGTATCCGCAGGATGAGTGGTGTTAGTTCTAATTATTTCTTTTTCTTCCATTATTACTCCTCGTTAAAATTTGAGTTGTAACCTTTATTAACTATATATATTTACTTTATAAAAAAGTAGTATATTAGGAAACCTGTAAAAAATCCCTTGAACCAACCTAACCAAGCTGCAGTTCGTGGGTTATTATCTACCCATTCCCATTTTAATTTTAAATATCTTTTAACCCAATTCACTTTTAAATCTTTCCCAATCAAATGCAGAACCTGGGTCTACCTTTCCTTTTCCTTTTCCTCTAACATGGTCACCACTACAATCTGAATGTCTTACTACATTTTCTGCTGGAATATTGTATTTATTCATCCACCATTTACAAGTTGATAATGCAGATTGAAATTGTTCTTCAGTATAAGTTCCTTCTTCTTCGATTGCTTTTAGAAACGAACCATAAGTTTGTTTACCAGGTACTAATAATTCAAATCCTAAATAATGTGAGTTAAGATGTTGTAATCCATTCCATTCAGATTTACCAGCATGAGCTGCTTTACCTGGTGATGAAATCATTTTTTCATATTTACCATCAGGATGTATAAATCCATGTACTGATAATTTTAATTCTTTTAGAAATTCGTGAGCAGTTATCCATTCACCTTCCCATTGAAGATATTCACCCATAGAGTGAACTACTATTCCTTTAGGTACTATTGCCATAATATTATCCTTATTTTATTTTAAATGGTATATCGTGTTGTTTCCAAAATTTGTTAAGTGTATTTCTTAAATCCTTAACTAACTTTTCAGATTTTTTTCTATTTTCAGGTGTGTTCGTATCTAATCTACCTTGTGGAATAATTCCTTTGATATAATTGGTTATAGGAAATTGTCCAATTTCATTTACTTTTTTATATCCACTACCATAAGGTGCTGATTTATCATTATGATTAGGAGCTACATTTTCTTTCTTCAATCTACTTTTTTCTTTTCTACCTCTATTCTTAGATGCAGATTCGAAACCTACTATTTTTCCACCTTTGTGAGATGCATCTTTACCATCACCATTACCATAAGTACCTTTTTGTCTATTGTACTTATTTAGTTCTGCTCTGTATTTCTTTGATTTAGTTGAAGATTGAAATTTCTTGTACTCATCTTTGTAATCTCTCTTTGCAGTTTCATCTAAATCATCAGCTGGTAAATACGATAATGTAAGTTTAGATGCATACTCAACAATACTTTTTTCTTTAAGTGGTCTCATACCACCAGCTTTTCTAACCTTGTTAAGTTTTCTTATAATATCTTTTTGTTTTGGTGAGCCAGGCATTGCTCTTAGAGCTTTATTAAGTAGTTGTAAGTGTTCTATTTTATCGAATCCTTCGTTGGTACTCTTCCAATCTTTGTAGTTCTTATCGGATTTTTTTTTTCCACTCTCTGCCATTTTTAATGGAGATTTTATATGAGTTTGTTTATTACTAAGGTGATTAGTTTCTTGGTCCTCATCATCTTCTTCTACATCAGGTTGACCATGATTATTTTTCTTGAAGTTAGTACCACCACTATAATCTTTATTCTTACCTCTTAATGCAGTATGATAATCTGAAGTTCTACCACTCATATAATTTTGAGGAACACCTTTTGATTCATCTATACCCTCATAAATAGATTTAAGATATTTAATGAAATCTTTATCATTACTCATTTTCTTAAAATCTCTATCTTTGAATACATTCTTTACGAAATCTCTAACATTCTTTGAATCTTGTCTGATTTGGTCTATTGTTGAGAACATACTCTCATCTATTGATTCTCTCATGTTACCATCATAGTTCATTGCCCAATTATCAAACCCATCTAACATCTTAGAAATTTGTCTTTCATCTGATGAACCATAAGGATTGTAATCGAACTTAGATTTCATTTTATCTAATTCTTTTTGACCGAAGTTTTCATATCCACCCTTTTGTTTCCACTTTCTCATTAGTTGTTTTTTAACCTTTGAGATTGCTGAACGAATTTGTGATGGTCTCATTGCTTCTTGAACTACTGATTCTGTTACGAATCTAAGTTTCTTTTTATTTCCTTTATGTCTTTTATCCATTGCACTTAGGTAATTTCTGAATAGTCTAAAGTTTTGTAAAATATCACCTCTATTATCATATTCTTCTTTACTTCCATTCTTACCACTAACGGCCTTTTGAGCATCTTCAATTTTTTTATCTAATATTTTAATATAATCTGATAATGTCATATCTTTTGCTTCGTTTACTGATTCTTTTTTTAGACCAGTAAGTTTTTCAAACTTTTTCTTATCAATTTTACCCGATAATAAAGCTAAAACGTGCTTGGTAATATCTTTACCTGTTTTTTTGTTTACAACCTGCATTTCATCCATTGGCATATCTTGATTGTAATCTACATTATCATATCCATCAAAATCTCTGAGTCCACCTCTTTTCTTAGACGTATAATCATCACCACCTAAATGGTCTCTGCCCATTTTACCAGCATACTCTTTAAGTTTATTTAGGATTTGTTTTTTGATTCTTGACATATGGTATTTCCTTTACCTATATAAATATAAAGAAATTAAGATTAACTAATTCTTTACAGAACCTCTATTAACAGAAACTCCTCCACTACTTCTTCCACTTGATGAACCTCTGTTGATTACAGGTGGTGAAGAACTTCTTGATGGTGGTGAGTAATTTCGACTTGGTCTACTATTATTGTTTACTGGTGGTCTGTTATAGTTTCTTATATTGTTGTTATTATTTCTATTAACATTATTACCATTTTCAACTCTGTTATAGTTTCTGATTCTATTATTGTTAGGAACATTGTTTGGGTTTTCATATGTTCTAACTCTTACACCAGATGCATTTTCAATCTTTTCTATTAATCTACCTAAACGAGTTCTATTAGGTTGTTCAATAACAACATCAATATTATCAGGATTAGGTTTAACACCAATATCTCTGTAATTTCTTGGTAATACTATATCTTTACTATTTCTACCTCTGTTAATGTTTAGGTTTGAATTTGAGTTTCCTCTACTACTACCATTCGGAGTTACTACAACTCCATTAGAACCTCTCCTACCTATGTTATATGAGATGTTTTGATTTTCTCTTCTAAAGTTATATGCAATTCCTTGATTATAGTTAAACCATCTATTTGGTTTATATCCCCATGCCCAACTATTTCCAAATCTAAATGGGTCATTCCAATATCCATATCCATAAAAACCAAATCTATCCCAATGATTAAATCCATAATTGAAAGGATAGTTTGATGACCAATTCCACCAATATTGGTTTGAGTTCCAATAAAAATCAAATGGTGATGCAAATGGACTTCTGTACATTCTATTATTCCAATAGAAATCATAGTGCCATCTTAAATCTTGGTTCATTGCATATTGAGCAAAGTTCCATCTAAATTTATCATCGAATCTGAATTTTCTATCTAACTGAAAATCATTACTGATTACATCAATTTTGATTGTATCACCTGTTGATTCTACGACACCATAAATTGGGTCATTGTTGTAGTTGTTACTTGCCATGTACCAAGCAGATGAACAACTTGATAAAAGGAAGAGTACTAATAATCCCCCTAATAATCTAAAAAGTGAATTTGGTAATTTCATACAACTATAAATATAGGTTTATTTTTTTTATTATAGAATCTGCTATTATTTGGTGTCCTTCTGATGTTAGATGAAGGTCATGTACTCCATACTTTGAGCCTAATGTTAGATTATAATGATTTTCCATTATAGAATCAAAAGATACGAACTCTTTCTCACCATATTGTATTGGTATAAAGTTATCAGGATATTGATGCTTTAAATAATTTCCAATTTCTGATTTCCAAGATAATCCAAACCATTTAAAATCTGCAGGTATATTTTTAATTTCTTCACTTACTTGATGTACAACCTCTTTAACTATACTTCTTACTGCCGCATCTGCTGATACTCCTGAGTTAATCTTATCATAGTATCTCTCTTGAGTTTGATGATTTCTAAATAATTCTGTAAATTGTATTACTATAAAATCAATACCATTTAAATCCATGTGCTCTCCTAAGTTATTTAGTATAGAAATTATATTTTCATTAGAACCACCATTACCAAATTTAGTTACATAAGATTTATTAAAATGTTTAGAAACTAAATTAGGAAAGTGATGAATTTGTCTAATCTTATCTGAATTATAATCATAAGTTTCAGATGGAACTTTTGGTGGCATTGATTCGTTTATTTCATCAATACTTTTACCTTGTTCTAACCAATGGGGTATTTGTAATCCCTGTCCAAATGTAAACGAATCACCTAGAAATACTATCATTATTGTATAATTTTAAAACTTTATCATAAACATATGGTGTACGATTTACAAAGTTTTCTCTTAATAAATTTTTATTATGTTCTAATATATCTTTCATTGCAGAAAACCACTCTAGTTTGTTATCAATTGAATCTATATCTTTTAGTAATTGAATTATAGCATCCATTCTTTCACATCCTTCCATTGAATCATATGACTCATCCCAAAATTCTCCAAATGTTTTGTAACCAAGTTTTTTTAATTCAACTAAACTATTTTTATTACCCATTATAATAAATGGCTGAGATGATGCAATTGATTTAAATGTTTTTTCACTTACAAAAAGTGTTGGATATTCATCATAAAAATAAGTTTCACTAATAACTTGAATCCATGAATCTAATGTAATTTCTGGATGAAATCTAGTTACATAGTAATCAGGAGTATGTTCTTCATTTGATTTACCATATATTCTAGATGGTAATGTTTTTTTAATTTCATCTATATACTCGTTTGAAAATGAATGATTACAAAATTTATTATTTTCATTTCCACCAAAATTACTATCATGAGAACCAAAGGATTCCATACTAACTAGTCCTTTATCTAATAAATTGTTAGAGTAAAGTAATTTGTAAAAATTAACTCTATGTGGCCTTGGTTTTTTATTTAAACAAGAATATAATTTTATATCTTTTTCATTTTTTGTTTTGTATTCTAATTGTTGAGTAAAAGTTGGAGGAGTTGTTGTATTACCTTGTGGTAAATCTTTTGTGAATACATGAACATCCATTTCAAAGTAAGGAAATGGAAGTGGATTTATTCTGAATTTTTGTGGATTAGAATCTAACCAAGAATCATACTGAGTTTCAACCATTAAGTTTCCTGTTATATAAATTATCTGATTTGGATGTATATTATATCTCACACACTCATAATGAAGAAACTTGAAAACCCAATCCTCATGAAATCCCTCTAGAGAATTATCAAATAATAAAAATGCTTTATTAGATTGTAAATCTTTTAGATATGTATAATTTAAATTATCAAATACACTTGGATAGTTTTCAAATTCTGATAATTCACCACCAGCCCAATTCTGTGGGTCATTATGAGTTCCAACTGGTATTATATATTTATCTGGTATATCATCTGAATTAAAATTAAGGTTAATCGTATCATTCTTTATAGAAGAATTATAAAATGATAAAGTTCTTAATAAATTTACAAATGGAGCACAAGTTAATCTATTACAACTTTGATGATTTTGATTATCACCTTTTACTAAATTTCTATACTCTTGTGTATCTTCAAATAAAAAGTTCATATTTTAATGTTTTATAAACTGAACTCTCCACCTAACATCTTTTCTTCTTAACATTTTTTTAGTGGCATCTACGTTCTTTTTGGAATCATCAGCAAAATATATATCATCGTAACCTTCATTATCAATCTTATCTTCAATCCAATCAGCTTTATCTTTTGGATTGTTAGATGCTAATGCGGTTACATATATCTTACTCATATTAATACCGATATCTTTTAAGTATTGTCTTATCGGTTTGAATGCTGCTCTGGCAGTTAGGATATGAACTCCATCACCACCACTACTACTAACGATTCTTCTTAGAACCTTAGTTATTTTTTTAATTTCGTTTGGATTCTGTACTTTTTCAAAATCAGTATAATCAAACTCATCACCTGGCTTCTCATTATATACTGCATATTCACCTGGTGTAAGTTTTTTCTTCTTACCCTTGTTGGTAACATATATAAAAGATGTGGTTTTTACTAAAGTATCATCAAAATCAAATACTCTTAGTTTTTTTGATTCAGTAAATAAACTTCTCGCAATCATTTCTTTTAGTCTAATCATTTCAACATATAAATATACGAAAAATAATTCATATATCCAAGCTTTTTCTTACTTTTTTTTAACTTGATAAATGATTAGATAAGTATCCTGCAATTCTACCTGCTTTAATTTGGAAGTGTTCCCAATCATCTTTTGTCAATTTCTTTTTCTTACCAACATAGTCAATTCCTATGTTTCCAATGTATTTATTATCTAAAGTAAACATTGGTACTAAGAATGAAGATTTTGTACCAACTGATTCTGCTGCTCCTTTTAATCCATAGGTTGCAACTTTTGGGTCTGAAAAGTTTGGTATGAAGATTCCTTGTCCTTCCATCATATGTTCAAATGCCTTTGGATAAAGTGAACAAGGTATATTGTTAAATGTGTGGGATACTGAAGAAACTCCTGCTTTTGTTACTTCATAAAATATTGAAAATTTTTGTATTGATTTACCTGTTGGGTAGAAGTTACCACCATTGTGAAATTGTGCAATCCAAACTCTATCTGCCAAAAACTCTTCTCTAATTTCTTCTAGTTCATCTGAGATTAGAGAAACACTTAGGATGTTCTCTTTTACTTTATCTCTTTTTTTATCCTTTTGATTTTGTAAGTATTTACTAATTACTAGATAAAGTACCGGTCCCACTACTCCT
>Ga0209630_10003084_pt1 | contig 15427 bp, 25 predicted proteins | sample COG_01_FD_184745 | JGI IMG/M metagenome (GOLD analysis project Ga0209630, IMG submission 184745) | Pelagic Microbial community sample from North Sea - COGITO 998_met_01 (SPAdes) (version 2) | ecosystem: Environmental > Aquatic > Marine > Neritic zone/Coastal water | place: Helgoland, sampling... | reverse complement strand
TATTCATACGCATTCTTTAGCGTTGTAAGAAGTTGTTCTACATCTTTTTTGTGAATACTAGCCATCGTATCTCCAAAACCATACGATAGAAGCGTATTGTTAATAAGGGATTCTAAGGTCTCTGTCTTCACAACTTGCGGCATATCTACATCGCCAATATAGACTACAGTCTCTATTCCAGTCTCAGTTAGCCAAGAGCTTGCTTCTACTTCTATGCTTACTTTTGTATTATCCATTTCACTCACCCTTCCCATGATATTCAGCACAAACTTTTTCAAATGTCTTCCACATCTGATCAAACTTGATTTCGTACAATTCTTTTACGGCAGAATACTTGTTCACAATAGTATCTGCCGTAATGGCATCTATGTCTAACTCTCTAACAAGATGGTTAGTAATAAGCTCGATATCATTAGTCACTTTCCAACAGTCTTGTATCTGCTGCTCAAGATCAAATATATTATTACTCATGGTCATCTCCAAATATTGAAGGCGCTAACTTAGCCGCCTCTTCCATACAATAGTCACTTGGATAATGCCTGAGCAGTGACCTTGCTCGCTGTCTAATCGCCTTAGGCACACGAGGCGTTTCTTTTGGATCACATAACGCTAGAAGAAACGCTTCGGTATTCTTCACAGCGACTTTTCTTTCTCTAGGCATTGTCATATGCTGCTTGCTCCACAAACACTTTCTCAAACTTGCGATAGCTCTTAGAGAAGGAGAGAGGTTTTTTAAATCTCTCTATCACGACAGTGCCGGCCTTCATATACCCCCAGCACTTACCGTCATTCCCTAAGAAATAAGTATGGGGCTGAAACCCCTCTGTGCGTTCCAACAGACCGTTATGTTTCATCGACACACTGCCTCGTGAGCTACATAGTAAGACCCACCCATGATAGAAGCGACACCAATGCCAACCGGCGGTGTAGCTACTATAAGAAAAGGCAGACCAGTTAAAGCAGCTACTCCTATTCCATCTACTGCAGGATTTCTCTTACATTGTGAGTCATTCGAAGCAAATCTCGCATTTGCGCATCCCATAAGAAAGCCGCATAACGAGATAAGTATCAATAACCTTATAGATGAAGACATATTTGTAGAGTCCCTTCGTAGGATAATCCAAGATTCTCCCAAGTGATTGTAAACTTATCAAAGGTATAAGGATTCCAGTGATTAGTAAACTGTAAGATTTCTGCTGTCATTATGGTTTAGCTCCTTCAGCCATTTCCCCTAGTCCTCGCTTTATAGCGAGAAGTCTAGGCTGATCTATATTATAACTCTCTTCAATAGCATCACGAACTGCTTCCAATTCTCTTAGCCGTTTTTCATCTAGATGATATGGATGCTTAAGCTTCCCGGTAACAATTTCGTACATTTCATACTTGTGGTTTAGATTAAGCTTATCAACTAGCTTCTTAGCCTCGTAGGCATAGTCGCGATTATCTTTAGGTCTCTTCTTCATATTGATACCCTGCTTAGTTTATCGGATTCGATCTGCTTGCGATTTGTTCTAATTACTCTGATCCATGAAATACCATAGATAAGGACTAGCACAAGAAGACCATATTGACCATTAATAAGAGATGTTGCTAGCCAGAATGGTTGACCAATCAAGCCAACGATTCCACCATTCATACGAATTTTAGGATCTTCAGACCCTATAGCAAGTAGGGAGTAACAACCTGTACCAGTTATAATAATCTGGCAAAGGTAATCGAATAGCTCCATTACTCACCGCTCCGAGCAGTAAGCTTTTCGATTTTTTCTTTTAGAGCAGCATCTGTTCGAGCATTAATGTATTCCTTAAGCTGGGAATGAATCTCAGGATCAAAGGATTGAGCAATGTTTAGCATTTCCCCAATGTAAACAGAGAGTGAACCTACCGCTGGATAAGCAGCATCGATTTTATCTAAACCGCGCGATTGGAATTTGAGAAGAACTGCATCTGCAGCCATATCACCTACTTGAAAGTTGTTATTGTAATCTATAGAACGCATAATATATTTCCTTAATCAATTTAATATAACCATTATACCACAGAGGTATATGTAAGTAAACCCCTAGATCGTAATAGATCGTTACGCAGCATAAGCAAAAAGCTGGATATTTGAAGAACCATCATAAAGTCGGTAGCGAGATTTGGCTATTAACTCTGTGCCTTCATCGTTAATATCTACTCGGTAGGATTGACCGTGTTTAGTCATAGCATAGACCGTTACATTATCAAGATCTGATAGCTGAGCCCAGATCATACGTCCACCAGGTGACTGCATAGAGCCAGCTTGAAGAGTAATGTTTAGCTTAGAAATAAGGTATCGATAAAGCTTAGGGACTAGACCGTATCCTTGAAAGCGAATATCTACACGAGTAAGATCGACTGACCAAACTGGATTTTCATCGTTACCACGGGATAGCTGGACCTCACAGACGGTATAGCCACACTTTTCGCTCTTAGGCGAAACAAAAACTACCTCCATCATGACTTCATCTTGAACAGAGACGTAACAGGCTAACTTGTTTGTAGAGCCAATAAGCTTATAGTCTTCGTCACCATAGTAGAATGAGCGGAGTCTTGAGCCTTTGCTGTAATCTATTCTTTCGATTGCCATTTCTTGGTCCTTTGTTTAATTTACGAGAGTATTATACCGTAAATAGGGGCCTTTGAGAACCCCCTAAATCGTCACAGTTCGCAACTGGACCATATGGATCTAGATCTGGGTCTCTGTGCTAGCGGCTTGTAGCGGACGATTTAGGAAGTCCTTGGAGGGGTCTTGACCGGGGATCTGACCCCTAGAATAAGCCACTAAGAAAGCAGCATAGTTGATTAGGTCTTTAGCTGAATCTTCTACTGATTCGAAATTAGGCACATAGGAGGGGTCTAGTTCCATAGCTTCTGTAACAGAACGTAGTCGTAAGACTTTACCGTGTATAATATCGAGAATAGTCGATACACCGCGAGGGTAGTAATCGGCTTGGACTATACGGGAGTTTGGGTTCTGATAGTCGTTAGATTTCTTAGCTTGGATTTCGGCACATTCTTGTAGTACCTTTAATGATTCTTTCATAAGCGTTCTCCATTAACAATAGTATATTATACCACATCTTTAACGAAATGTAAACCGTCAAAATTGTAGATCCCTTCAAGATAATAATTTAGGGTTTCTTTGTCCCCTATAAAGACATATAGCTTTTTGGGGTAATCCCTCCAAGACTCGGAAGCGCACTTCTCAGCCCTCTTAATAACATATGGAACATAATAAGTCCCTGATGTTACTTTAACCTCGATTGCGGAACTACCCATTGAGACGGGTTCAAACAGATCTTTGTATGGTCTGTCATCGTCGATGTAACCTTCCTGTAGAAGATATACCTCAGCAGCAAGACCGTACATGCTAGATACCATTATCTCCTCAAGAGTTCTACCACGACGCGTAGACTCGGTAGAATATATCTGCTTAGATTCTTCGAGCGAGCGAGCGCGAAGGATTATAGGGTCTACATCTAATGCTGCATTAAATTTCATCATACATTACAGTAAACGAACTCTATAGCCCGTTCAGCTTCCTTATCAAGTGGGCGAGAAGCATACCAATTACCAGTCTCGAGATCTAGTTCTTTGCAAAGATCCACAACTTCTTGAACAGTAATAGGATATTCCTGTTTCAAAGCATTAGCAGATATTGATACCATAAGCTGATACATTTTGTGATACCAACCGGTTTCAGATATAGACTTATATTCCCCGATTAACTTCTTGTTAACAAAAGGACAATCACGATATGATGTCCAGCGAATATTTCGATTCTCCATTTGATCTTTACGATGCTGAATAATTTCTTTTTGCATATCCTCTGGTAGTCTATCGAATAGCGTATTACCAGATTTCTTAGTTGTAAACGGATACTTTAGTAAAAGTTCATTGACAGCAATATCATTACCAGGATGTGTGAAGATAAAATTGTTAGCACCAGCATACGTTGCAGGGATATAGTACATTCTTGATAGGTCTTTAGTTTGTCTATCTCCCATTGACTCAAGGTGGGTGTTGAGTGCAAACCAGAAGTGCTGTATTTTATCCGCAGCAATATGCTGGTCAAGACTGAAGACGAGTCTGAACTTTGGTTTATCAGGTGTAGAGCTCGCTGTAGAATAACAAATATATTTCCAGCTACCAACGCGATCATTAAGTATGTCATGTAGGTTCTCCATAGTGCAATCAAGATCATCTACGTCTACAGCAGCCCAACCACCCCACTTTTCTACATTTTTATTAGCACGTGTTGTGTCTTTAATGTAGGTAGCTGGTGATATTAGCTGTGCGGACTTCTTATCTTTTCTTTCTATTTTTGATAAGTCATAGAGAAGCTTTTCGAATTCGTTAAAATCCGAGCACTCCATTTTACGATGGGTTTTATTATCCCAGATAGAATTAAAGAGTGTGAGGGAGATATCCATGATTACCTTCGTGTGATGGTGCTTCCCAACCCTCTGGCTTCATAAGATCTGGTAAACCTAAAGGGTTAGGTCGAGACTCTTTGACTCCAGGCTCTTTAGACATATTAGCAGCATGGACACGATTCCATGCTTCGTCTGCATCAATTCCAAATGCATCAAGCGTGCCAATAGCCACAACACAAAGGTCGATAAGGCCATCTACAACTTCTTCATTATCTGCTATATTATAAGCATTAGAGGTTTCGTCTAACTCCTCACGAAGAAATTCGATTCGAAAGCGTAAGAATTCAGCCAAAGCATCTTTGTCCTTAGCAGTAATCTTTTTAGCTACCCAATCATGTACACCAAACTTACGGTGCATATCGTTTATATCTTGTACCCATTTACTTGTCATTCATATACTCCTTAATAATATAACTATTATACCATAGATTCACAGAAATGTACACCTTATCCAAAGAAAGATTCAAGGGTGTTTACTTCCTCGTGGGTCCAGCCAATACATTCGAGTATAGGAATAATAGGATCCAAGAATGTCTTTTCAAATTGCTTGTTGTAGTCTATATACTGTGTGAGTTGTAGCTCTGGTGGGAAGTACATAGGAAAAGAGATAACGTTTTCTTTAAGAGTGTTTGGGGTCTTAAGATAGCAAAACTTAATCTTTTCGCCGTTCTTGATAAGTTCGTATTTTTTCTCTAAGCCTTTTTCTTTAACACACTTATTATATAGGAGACTACCGCGAACATGGATAGGACATCCTTTAGTATAAACAGTAGTATTGCTCCTCCACTTAGTTATATCGTTAACCCCACGTGGAAACGATACCTCTTCGGGAGGTAAGGTTAAGAAGTAGTCCTTGAAGTCTGCTATAGCTTTCTGTGTAGCAGGTTCAGAACCAGTTACGATTACTTTGAATATGTCTTTTAGAGCTTTACGAACCTCCGCGGGTGTTGAAGACTTAATAGCTTCGATGCCCATAATCTTAAGCTTAGGTTCAGCGTATTGTACACCCTCGTTATTATGTACATTAAGGATGTAGCGTTTCTTAGCCTGCCAAATACCGATATCAGCTATAGCTTCACGATCCATAACCATACGGTTGTCATAGGCGTTTGTTATTTCAGCAAGGCTCCCATAGGATCGTTCGAATACTGGTTCGAAATGCTCAGAGCAGATCTTATCGAGAAATGTAACTGGGTCAATAGGGTCAAACTTGTCAACCAGTTTTCCAAAATTAACATAAACAGAATCAGTATCGATGGCAATAACATAATCAGCGTCCTCGGTTCCAAGTATTTTATTCATTTCAGCATTGACTGCCTTCTCCGCCCAGCGAATAGCTAGCTGACCGGTTAGGGTAATACCTTCTGCTACACGTAAATCGAAGTAGCGGAAGTAAGCATTACCGATAGCACCATAGAGCGAATTAAGTAGAATCTTAATAGCCATCTGGCGATTTTCGAGCTGGTTGATCTCCCTTTCTAGCTTAATCGAGGGTTCTTTCTCATATGCCTGCTTAGCAGCAAGCATTTCAGTCTTGACCTCTTTACGCTCATTGTAGTAGTTAACAATAATGTTAGGAAGTACACCCTGTTTCTCTTTTGTATATGTGGATCCGTTTGCTGCAACAGAATGTTTCGAGTTAACCTTATCGGTCTTTTCCAAGTAATAGTCTACGCCAGCTTCTTGTACTTCGGGCTGTAGAGTTTCGGGAGACATATTGTACTGTACAATTAGGTTAGGATATAGTGACGCGAGGTCGAATGAAACTACCCAATCGTGTAAGCCGATGTGTGGTGCTTTAACGTAGCCGCCTGCAAATGATCGAGTCTGCTTAGGTTCCATAGGCGGTGGTACTACCTTACGACGCTTAAGCTCTCGAAATACAATCGAATCCCATATAGCAGTTGTTCCCATAGTGTCAGAGTAGTTTACCCCACCCTTATAAGCTATAGTCATAGCCAAAGTAATTAGACCCATCTTTTCTTCAAAGCGATCAATAAGCTCTACGTCTTTGATGTTATAGTCAATAAACTTTTGGTGATCTTCTTTGTATAAGGTATAGAGCGAACCGTATTCTGAGTAGTCGACTTTGCGTTCGCCAAGCACTACGTGAGCAATATGATCTAGCTTATAAGATTCTTGAGCACCGTAGGAATAGCCAAACTTCTGAAACAGATCAAGGTAATCCATTTGCTGAACACCAGATATATCGTAGGTGTCCATCTGCTTACCCTTGATAGCGATCTGCTTATATTGAACTAATCCCCAGGGACTAAGTTGCTTAGCAGTATCTTCACCAAAGACCCTACCGATACGATTAACGATGTAAGGGATATCGAATAGCCGCGAGTTCCAACCTGTTACTACATCTGGGCAGTTCTCTTCGCGAGACCACCAATTAAGGTAGTTAGTGAGTAGCTCACGTTCTGAAGCGCATTCAGTATAGTTAATCTTAATCTTATCGCCGTGCTCTGATTCAGCGACAGAATACTTACCTAATCCCCAGACGTGATAGATGTTATCTACGTTATTCTTTACACAAATAGCATTGATTGGCTTTAAGGCATCTTCAGGATAGGGGAAACCATCGTCTGACTCTACCTCGATATCGATAGAGCAAACGTTTATAAAAGAACGATTAAATACTAATTCGTCTGGAAAGGTCTCAGTAATATATTGGTGAATATAGTTTTGTGTACCATATACCTTAAAGTCTGCAACGTCTTTGTAGCGTTCTGAGAACTCCTTAGCGTCACGCATGGAGTCAAAGATCATAGGAGCCACATCGCGACCGTCGATGGACTTCCAGCCAAGCTCTTTATTTGATGGGATGTAAAGTGTAGGCTTAAACTTTACTTTTTTCTGGACACGACGTCCGGAGTCATTATAACCACGGTACAGGAGAGAATTCCCGTACCGTGCAACTGAAGTGTAAAAACTCAAAGTGTATCTCCATTTCGATAATATATTCTATTATACCACAGTTTCAATCCAGAGTAAACCCCCTTTATACTATAATACTCCTATCAGGGGTTACAATAGTTTGATTGATTGATCTGAACTGCTCTTCTAATCCGGGTACTGGGTTAGTTACAAAGCCAACCATAGTATCCTTAATAAAAGTAGTTTCATCGCTAATCGTAGTGTATGGCATCATATTCATAATGCCTACTCCATTTTCAGTTGGTACTAGCATGCCAGGCTTTTCTACTTCCCAGCCGCCTTTAACTTCTTTAGCGAATCCAATAACTTCTTCACCCGAAAATAATCGTATAACTTTCACGTCCATAATTTATTTCTCATTTAATTTTATTAAGTATTGTGCTTTTCCAACAACCCACGGATCTCTCAATGGTAAATCATACCCGGACATCCCATCCCAATCCTCAAATGCATAATCAAATCTATCTGAATAAGCATTAGGATACTTCTTAAGTAAATCTACTAATTCAAAACACCAAGCGTCAAATTGATCATCATTTATAATGCTTGTATCTAGGTAGTAATACATAGACGAATGAACGAGTATATTAAGTCGACGTCTTTTAATAAGTTCGCCAACCTTTGTATCTGGATTAGGAAAGGTGTACCGGGTTCGATCTACAGCCATAATATTAGTCTTCAGTCAATAGTTCTTGAGCTAGTTCCTCTAGTTCGGGAGACACGTAATTAGAAATACTAATCTTACGTGGCTTTTTATCTTCAGGTATTTCCCTAGCAAGATCTATTGTTAGAATCCCATTAAGGTATCGTGCTTCTTTTACCTCTATATATTCAGCTAAATTAAAGCTTCTTCTGAATTGCTTTGTAGATATACCCTTGTGGATATAATCAGGCTGATTGTCTAGAGAACTTACAGTCTTATCTGAGATAGAAGAAACTGTTAGAACACCCTCTGTTACCTCAATATCAATCTCATCTAAACTAAAGCCAGCTACGGCTAGTTCAATTGAGAATTCATTTTCATTCTTTCGAATTAAGTTATGAGGTGGGTAGGTGTCTTTGTAGTTGGCGGATCTTTCTAGCTGGTTAATAAGCCTTTCGAATCCAACGAACGATGGTCCCATAGTGGGAAAGTGCTGTAGTGTCATGTGAATGACCTCCTATTTTATAGCAAGGTTAGTACTGTAATGAGACCGGACCATTCCGCATCTCATTACTTATTTATACACGGTTGTGTAATTCTTTCTTAGCTATTACCGATGTTATATTTTGGGCAAAGCTCCCAGTTGTTTTTCTCTGAATGAGAGATAACTTTAATCTGACGCAAAGGTGCTACAGGTAAACTAGCAGAGCTTATTATGCATACTAATCCCCAGTCAGATAACAGGGTAGCAATAGTATTTCGACGCTCTACGTCATTTACAGTAAGGTTAGATGGTTTAGCGTCAAGAAGAAATAACTCCTTAAAGTGCGTAATAAAATATCTACCTTGCTTATGTAGTATATGGCAAGATTGATACAATTTGCGATCTTTACGTGATGCAACACCAATTCGAGTAAGGGTCTCGCGTACCTTTAAAAAATCGTCTGGTTCATTTAGTGTTACTTCGAGCATCGATGCTGGGGTCCAGTCATCAACAACTTCACTAATATTGTTATTATTTTCCACCTTTGTATAGCCTCTGCTTCAATTCATTAATTTGATCAGCGGACAGTAGGGAAAGAACCTGGCGGGCTTTTTCATTGCTATAGCCATAATATTCTTTAACTACATCTACTGAGTCCGGGTCGGACTTCTTCAACCACTTCGAAAACCTTTTTCTTGGTCTGATACTATTTATAAGAAAATGATATTGAAGCTTATTATCAAGGTGGTGATAACGGTTCATTTCATTAGCATATAGTACAGTATCGTTGAAGTAAGACAAACCCCGATTGATCATGTAGGGGTTATACGTGCTTTCCTGCTCCATGATGTCTTTCTTGGTAGAGTTAATAGAGTTTAGGTAATCAAAAGGATTCACTACGCAAACTCCACATTAGCCATAAGTTCTACCATACAGGCTACAATGTTTAGCTCGTGATCAGCCACGAACGCGTTCTTATATTGGTAGTCGGCCAGGATAAGCACAGCGTTAGGAACGGATTGGGGCTTCATGTAGGTAAGCATGTTGTCATAGATCTTACGGAATATAGCAGCAGGTTCTGTGTCAATGTTGTCCACCACCCACTTACGCATACCCTTGAAGTCTTTATCTTTTAGATGAGCTATTAGGATCTTTACGTTATCTTCTGATAGGTTAACAAGGATGCCAGCATCGATAGTACCAGATAGAGAATAACGCTGTAGTTCGTTTAATACCCTACGAAAGTCAGGGAAGTACTTTTCTACAAGGGTAGCAACTACTCTTTGATCGAAGGTTATGCCTTCCTGTGATAGTATATCCATAGTGCGTTTAAAGAAGCCAGCAGCGATTGCAGGCTTTTCTGCATTAGGGATAGCGAACTCATAGACAGAACATCGTGAGTGCAGAGGTTCGATGATTCTGTTTTTGAAGTTACACGTTAGGATAAACCTGCAATTATTAGAGAATTCCTCGATGAACCCGCGGAGAGCAGGCTGCGTAGATTGTGGGTTTAGGTAGTCTGCCTCGTCGAGGATAACCACTTTGTACCCACCTTGTAGAGAAACAGTAGAAGCAAAGTGCTTGATCTTGTTTCTTAGCGTATCAATGTTACCTTCTTCGGATCCATTAACAACGATGTAGTCAAGGTCAAGCTCTTTGCACAAGGCTTTAGCTACTGTAGTCTTGCCGACGCCAGCTGTACCGGTGAATAGCATGTTAGGCAGATTACCGGTAGAGACTAAGGTCGAAAAGGTTTCTTTAAGCGATTGGGGTAGAACACAGTCTGCTACTTTAGCAGGACGATACTTTTCTACCCAGAGAAAATCTGTAGACATATTTCACAACTCCATAATAAAGATACATTATATCACATAACAAGGTAAAAGTAAACAGATTAGAAATAACCTTCACCATATAAAAACATTTTCAAGTGGTAATAGAAAATCCGGGGTTGTTGATCCGGGGTTGGACACTTCGGATATTTTTCGAACATCCGAAGTATCAAATCTTCTATCTCTTCATCAGTCACGAGTTAAGCTGTGGTAGTAACAGATTCATATAGTTCTTCGATCTCCTCAACTTCACTTTGGAATTGTGCAAAGGTTTGCTTATGATACATTGTAGCAAGCTTATTTAGGAACTTCTTATCAATACCTACTTCGTCTGAAAGATCACCTACAATGTTTTTCTGTAAGTCTTTTTCTGCTTCAGCACGTGTAGCTGAGTTAGACCATTCTTTAATTGCATTAAGGATCTTTGTACGATCCGCTGGATTATTCACTACCATCTGCATCACCTTCGCTAGTTTCATTTGTTTCAGGAGCTGATTCTGCTGCCTGCGCTTGTTTAATAAATCCTGTGAACTTGTCATAGACATTCCCTACAAAAGATAATTCGTTTGCCTTAAAGGCACCGCGTTCCGTTGATGTATTAATAATTCTTAATACGTTCATTAGGTCGTCGATAGACAGACCGTCTTCTTGTTCTGACATATTAACCTCCAAAGGTTGATTTCTTTTCTAGAGCTACCCAATATTCGGTAGAGCTAGTTAACGACTTAAAGTTAGATAGGAGCTTAGATGAGATCGATACTTGATAGTCTTCGTTAACAAACTTGAAGTTACCGATATTAAAGACAAACCGACAGTCTACGCCAGCTGCAGAGTATTCGGTTAGGGCAACTTCATAGGTATTCGAGGTAGCATCTTCGGTATCTGTAACAATAAGCATCGGTGCTTCGTTAGACTTTATCGAGACTACCAGATCTGTTACACCCAAAGCAGACGAGGCCTTGCGGATGTTAGCCATGTCCGATGACGTAAGAGTAAAGTTAACTTCGCACGGAGGCATAACGATATCTTTAGTCGGTGTTGTGAGAATAGATGCATCAGAGAAGAAGTACTTAACTGACTTATTACCTTCACGGACATTAACGAATTTCATGTTGGGATCGAACTCTAGTGTAGGATCATCGAACATGTTAACAACGCCTAGAAATTCATTTAGGTCGTAAATGCCAAACTGATTAGGGATAGATTCAGCAATGGTAGCTTGTCCCATAATAGTCTTGCTTTCAGACATAGTCTTAACGACGTTTCCTGGATTCATTACGATGTTAGAATTAATCCCGGCAAAGTTCTTAAGAAGGGTTAGAGTTTCTTCACTTAGTTTCATTATTTAGAATTCCCGTTTTTGTTGTATGTAGTATATTATACCGCATTTTTCTCTTCTTGTATACTGTTATATTCTTCAGTAGTAAAAGGGGTATTATAAGATACTGTCACCTTGCTACACTCCCCAGATTCTGATTCTCGAAGATCAAAGTCAGTTAAGAATAGAAGAGAACAAACTGCATGGGCAAGATGATTGATACCAGATTCCGGATCTATCTTTTCACCCTGCATATAGGCTGATATATGTCTCATTGCAGCAGCTTGGTATCTGCGTGGCTCGACCTTTTCCCAGTTAAACCTATCGTACTTTGCAGCACCATAGGTTAACACCTTAACAACTTCGTCCATGGACTTAAAAGGAACTAAAGAGTAATCAGGCTTTTCCCCGTCATACTTAATACCACCTTGATCGTTTGGTTTTATTTTCATAATAAATCCCCTTTATAGGTTATCAATAATATTGTCAATAGAATCACAGATTGGGTTGTCTACCCAGTCAGAATCATTAATGAATTTATTTTGTTCTGGGGCAGGTTCAGCATCCACTTTTGTGTAGAGATCGAGAAATCCATCACGTGTATCTTCATCGAAGCGAGATACACAAAGTTGGATTGCCTTCAGCTTATCGCCAAATATAGAGTAGCTTTGGACGATATGACATAGACGACGTGTGGAGATAATCTCATCAACACCGCCATCAGCGAAGGTCTTACGTATGGTTTCTGACCAAACTGTTAAGTTGTCAGCAAATGATTCATCGAGACAGTTAAACTTCTGCATATGATTAATAATAATCTTACGCTCTACACTCGATGAAGGATAAGGTTGCTCGAGGGTAATAGTGAAACGTTCCAGGAAGGCTTCGTCGATGATTGTAGCAGCAATGAATCTGCCATCTTCGGAGCCTTTACCTTTAGTGTTTGCTGTTGCTATCACGTTAAAGCCATTTGATGGATTAATGACTTCGCCCGTCTTTTTAATGAGGACAGGCTTACCCTCGAGTACTCCCTGAAGACACATGATCTTGTTAGACCCACGATCTATTTCATCGATTAGGAGAATAGCTCCTTTTTCCATCGCTTTGATGACTGGGCCTTTATTAAACACAGTTTCACCATTCACCAAGCGAAAGCCACCGATTAGGTCGTCTTCATCTGTCTCTGGAGTAATTTGTACACGTACGTATTCGCGGTTAAGCTTAGCGCACGCTTGTTCTACCATCATAGTCTTACCGTTACCGGATAAGCCAGTGACATATACTGGATAGAAGATAGATGATTTAATAACTGAAACTACGTCTTTGAAGTGACCCCAAGATACAAAGGATTGATCCTTCTGAGGTACAAAGACTTCGTCATTCATTATTGACGTTACTGATGCCATAATTTTATCTTCTTTCTTTTGGAATGGAACGACCAAGCCTTCTAGTTTGTAAACGCCCCAGCGTACGCGAGGATTAGACTCTGTGAATTTTTTGGCTTGACCATCGGATAGTCCCAGCTTACGAGCCACTGAAAGTATTTCCTTAGGGGTGAATTCCTGGTTGTTACGGTCAGGATATGTAGCCGAGATAGCAGCCAGTAGATCAGTTTGGTTCATCATAATATAGTATCCCTTAATCAATTTATAGTGCTATTATACCATACCTAGGGGCCTTTGAGAACCCCTAGTTCGTCACAGATCGTAACTTTGAGGCAATAATATTAGCTTTTAGGCAATGGCCTGAGCAAACTTAGTTGCCAATGAGCGATTAAGCTTCTTGGACGAGGAGTACTTCGAAAAGGCCTTTTTAATCTGGGCCTTTGAAGCATTGGAATCAATCTCAAGACTTTCAACAGATGTATCCAAGTCCTTATTACCAGCCTTAAGTAAGAAGTACTGATTGTATCCGCACATATTCTTATATAATTTAAGCTTATCCGTACGATACGCTTGTCGAATATCCTTACGCTGTTCGTCCACAACTTCATAGTCGACATAACCAAAATCATTCATCTGATATATAGCGTCGTTAATATCTCGGGTTGTTTCAGTTAGATAGAAGCAAATTGTATTAATACCCATTTTACTATATTCGGACACAAGGTGTTTAGTAACCAGCTTTCGCTCAACTTCTTGGACTTTGTTATTAAAGTCTATATTATATTTACGGTGGTCTGTTCTTGTTAAGCTCTCTGGATTATATTCTCTAAAGGTTGTTCTCATTCCAGCAGCAGCACCATCTGTTAGCATTACGAGGTTTAGCTTTTGGACTGCATGCTTTGCTTTGAAATCAGACAATATAAAATTTAGGACAAGAAGAACCTCATTCAAAGGTGTTCCGCCTTTCCATTCCACCTGTGACCATTTATAGCGTGATGAACCCACTGTCATGAACAAATCTTTATAGGCTTCTTCGTATTGGGATTTGCCAAAGCTAGATGATAGTAGATGAAAAAGCTTAGTGCCCTTAGTATCAACAGAGCCAGAAGCTAATTCGTAGTGTGGCATATAACTAAAACCACGATCGCCAGAAGTAAACCCATAAACATCGAACGGGATATTAACCTTTTTGCAGAAGGTTGCAAGATTAAGAGTTTGCTTAATGACAGACTCTATAGTACCTATCATCGAACCAGAATAGTCTATAACCATAACCATACCGTGTGATTGCGCATCGGCAAGGTTTGTTACCTTTCTGAATATATCGTCTTGGAACTGGTATGAGTATAGCTTGTTAACATCGATTGAGCCAGAGCGAGCAGTTGAAGCACGAATTGTTCGGTATGCTGCTTTGCGCATCTCGAACTCTTTTGCTATAAGAGATGTAATCTTCTTAGTCTCATCCTGAAACGAGATAAAGGCTGCTTCTTCTTCTGCAATAGCAGATTCATAATATGAGGAGTTCCTATTACAAAAGTAACCTTTCTCTTGTTCCCAAGATTGCATACGAGCTTCTTTTACTTCGCTGTATGGGATAAGCATATTGTTAAGATTCTTACGACACATAGGAGCTACATAGATAGGTACCGGACTTCCATCTGAACCTTTAGTAAGCTTGCCCTCGTTCTCGCGGAAAGCCTCATCTGTTTCAGAGACCATTTCTTCTTGGTCGTCTTCACCACCAGATGACGAAGGTAATTGTGATTCCTCTTTATCGTCTGAATCAGACTCTTGATCAGATTCACCTACTGATGATTGCTCTTCTCCATCTTCATCTTCTTCTGATGTTCCTGATTGTTGAGCATCTCCTTCGGTATCTTCAGGCTCTTCAGTGCTTTCTTGATTTCCCATCTCGCTTCCAGAAGATATGTCTTCGCCTTCAGCTTCTTCCATAGGTTCATCATATTCTCCAGTCTCTGGTTGAGGTGATGGTATATCCTCTTGACCATCAGCCATAAAGTCGTAGATAGACTTAGCAGCTTCCACAACGTCTTCAAAGGTATCACAATCGAATGCCATATCTACATATGGTTGCTCTTCTTTAGTAAAAGAGATATCCACCAAGTCACGAAGCTTAGCTTTAATATTGAGTCGGTCAATAAGGGAGTATTCTGTAAGGTCCTTACCTTCTGTATTAAAGAAGTTAAGGTCAGAGAATTTCTTATAGCCTTTTTTGAAAGAGTTTACCAATCCAGGATATTTGGCCTGAACCTTACGTTCGATCCTGATGTCTTCTACAACATTCAAGAATGATCGTGGGACCTTCATTTCTTTAGGGGAGTCGTGCCAGCCATCGGCAGGGG
>Ga0209630_10003073_pt1 | contig 15462 bp, 16 predicted proteins | sample COG_01_FD_184745 | JGI IMG/M metagenome (GOLD analysis project Ga0209630, IMG submission 184745) | Pelagic Microbial community sample from North Sea - COGITO 998_met_01 (SPAdes) (version 2) | ecosystem: Environmental > Aquatic > Marine > Neritic zone/Coastal water | place: Helgoland, sampling... | reverse complement strand
AAATGTAAACAACGTCTCCGCGTTACGTGAACGTCACGCCGTCACTCGTCGGGTCGATGCGCTTGCGTCTCTTTTCCATGTACAAGCGCCTAAAAATAAAAGTTGAAGAGGAGGAAAGAAGAAGAGAGAAAGAAGTCAGTTTTGGTGTTTTAGAGAAAAACACAGCTCATAAAAAGCAGTTCAAGAGAGAGCGTCGTTTTCAACTCTTTCCTAAAAAAGTAAATTTTGATTTGTTTTCGAGACCAAAAAGCGCTCTCTCTTTCTGGGCCACACGAAAATATCGCATGGCCCACATGGGAAAGAAGGTCAACTTTTGCAGGCAAAACTACTTTTTTTCCCGCGAAAAGAGAAACATTTTGTCGAAGAAAAGCAAGCGCTAATAAACCACGCGTTGTGTATCGTACCTCAACTGTAAATCAGCGACTGGAATCGGGATCGGTTCCGACGAGAACGTGTTGTGATGAAACAAAGCGTGTGTAAAGCACGCGTCCGTGGAACTGCTCGATCGCGCGATCGCGTCGTCCGTCTCTTCTTCCGTTTCGTCTTCATAAATTTTCTTTTTCTTTCTCGTTTTGTTGTTGTTCGTGTTGTCTGTTGCTAGGTTACCACCTAAAAGTAATTCCTTCTCGTGCTCTTTGATGAGTTCGTTTAATAACATTTTCTTGATCGGACTTTCCATGTGCTTGGAGGAGCTGTCGTCGGAGGACTCGGAACTCCGTCCTCCCACCCGATGATGCTCTTTTTGCCTTCGCTCGTCGTCATCATGCGCGCAACACTCGAACCCGACGCGACAATCGATCCGAGTTTGCATCATCTCTCTCAAGCACCTTTTTCTTCGTTACCCGCAATTTTTATTACAAAAATTAAAGTTATATATATATATTAGAGTCAGAGCGCGCGGCGACAACCAAAAGAAAGATTGCCGAGATATTATTAAAGATGAGTGTATTCCTCGCGCGTTTATCCCGTTGGATCTGGTTTTATGCGGTCGCAAACACGGTTCGAACGACGATTCGTTTGCGCGGAATTTCTGTCGATTCGTTTTCCCTTCGTTCTTTGTCACTTTTTCTCGCAGGATCTTGTGGACTCTTCGTCTCTAGGGTTGTAAACCCTAAGCAGACTTGAGGCAATTTTTGAGCAACTTTCTGACAAACAACAGAAGAAAACTTTTGTGCGCGAAACTCTCCTGGTTAATAACAGATCGGACTTTACGTTGAAGTTCGTAAACGGTATAACGTTCGAATCGTCAGAGAGTTCGTGTTGTATTTTCAGAAATTTTAACCGCTTCAGGAAGCGCATTAAAAACACGTAAGAACACACGCAATAAATGTCCTCCGGGAAGAAAGCCTTGACCTCGAAACTCCTCCACGCGACGATGACGATGATGCGAGGAGGAGGAGGACAACAACAACAGCAAAAAGAACAATTCGTCAAAAAAGTCGTCGTCTGTGGACGCGCCAAGCGAGGCCTCTACCACGGGAAAACGGTCCGTTTTGGAAACAACGTCAGCGAGGACGGAGGGAACAAAACGAGACGGAAATGGTCCCCGAACGCGAAACGGAAACGATTATATTCGGAGGTTTTAAACCGGATGGTTCCGATGCAAGTCACCGCGCACGCTTTGAAGTGCATCGATAAAGCCGGTGGGTTGGATAATTACGTGTTGAACACGCCCGTGGCGAAGATGATGAGTTTGAAAGGGATGGAATTGAAAGAGAAGATGACTCGAGCGCTTTCGGAGGAGCGACGGCGGCGCGGCGAGGAGGAGGGGGCGAAGGAGGATTCAAACGAGGCAGAAGGAGAAGAAGAAGAAGAAGGGGAGACGAAGACGCCGAAGCGACCGCCGCCGCCGCGTCCGAAAACAAAGTCGTAGTGAAATATAAATATAATAGAACGGTAGTAGTATATATAGTCCTCGTTTTTTAAAGCGTAGTAGTATCGCCGCCGATAAGACGATAAGAGAAGGAAACCGAAGTTCTCTCGGGGTCTCTCTCTCTCTCTCTCTCGAAACTTCTTTTGGTTCAACGTCGTCGCCGTCGTTCGTTTTGCACCTTTTCTCGCGTAATCCTTCATCGTTTTTTCTCGTCGCTTTATTTCTCGATATCCTACCTTTCTTTTCGGATCTTCGTCACTTTTCTCGCCTTTCGCAAGTTTTGTATTCATCATTGATAACATCGATATCATGCCCTCCAAATCCACCTCTCGAAAGAGTAAAGGAGGAAAAGAAAACGAACGATTCTCTTTTCCGGCGGTGCCGAAAAACTGCGTCGTCACCGGTGGCACCGGTTTCGTCGGCCGACGATTAGTCGAAATGCTCGTCGAACGAGGCGCTGAGAAAGTCGTCGCGTTTGACATCAGTCCGAAACCATCGGACGTCGTGGACGATGACGACAATGATGCGAAGAAGGATTCAAAACGCATAGTGTGGATGCAAGGGGATTTGAGAAAGTTATCGGACGTGAAGAAAGCGATCAAAGGTGCGGATTGCGTGTGGCACATCGCCGCGTTGGTGGGACCGTATCACGAGAAGGAGATGTACGAACAGGTGAACCACGTCGGGACGAAGAACGTGATCGAGGCGATGAAGTTTCACGGGGTGACAAAGTGCGTCATGAGTTCAAGTCCGAGCACGCGGTTTGATGGGAACGATATCAACGGGTTGAGAGAGGACGAGTTAGATTTTCCAAAAGTGTTTTTACAAGAATACGCCGAGTCGAAAGCGAGAGGCGAGAAGGCGATGATGAAGGAGAATAACAATAAAGATTTTTTTAGCGTAGCCGTGGCGCCGCACCAGGTGTACGGGCCGAGAGATTACTTGTTCTTGCACAACTTTCTGTTGAACGCGAAACGGTTGCGGATTTTTGGCGACGGGGAAAACTTAATATCCGCGTGTTTCGTGGATAACTATTGCCACGGTTTGATTTTAGGCGAACGCGCGTTGTACCCGGATTCCCCGGCGTTGGGTAAGTTTTACATCTGTACCGACGGCGAACCGATTAAACTGTGGGAAATGATTGATAACGCGTTCGTCCGACTCGGCTTTAGAAGTTTAAAAACCAAGTTTCGGTTACCTGGTTGGGGATTTATGATGCCGCTGGCGAAAGCGTGCGACGTGGTTGGCTACGTCCTCGGTAAAAAATTCAAACTGACGCCATTTTCTGTTCGAATGTTACTCATCAACCGTTACTTCGACATCTCCAACGCGAAAAGAGACTTGAACTACGAACCCATATACTCCTACGACGACGCTTGGGAAATAACCATGGATTGGTTCGAGAAAGAGTGGATGCCGAAACACGCTCCCGAGGTGGAAACGCCGACGAAGAAAAGCGGGAACGCGAAGAAACGGTAACAACAGCGTTTCGCGAGTGACCACTACCACGTCACGTGTTATTAGAATTTGTAAACAACGCGCTTGAATACGAATTAAAACGTCGTTATCTTCGCCCGCGTCTGAATTAAAGTGTTCACGGTTTCTCTCTCTCTCTCTCTCTCTCGTGCGCTCGCGAAAAATATCTCTTTCAACACATCTTTCCTTCTCGGCCTCTAGTTTTGGATATCGTCTGACGTCACAAAGCGAAAGAACATGTTCGCCTCCTCCTCTTCCGCGGCGCGAGCAATCATTTGCGCGCCTCAACGCACCAAAAAAATCACTTCTCGACGAAGGAACGGACGAAAAATGTCCACCAAAATCAACGGTTTCATGACGTTGCGGTCGGAGCCAGACGCCCCGGCGCGATCGGTGACGAGCGATGATGTCTCCTCGTGGCCGGAAATCGAACGGCAATTGGTCAAGGCGTGCGCGATATTCGCCGGCGATTCTTCCGTGAACGGGCGAATGCAAGCGGCTGGCCAACTCGGTCCACACACGACGCACGATGCGGTGAGCGAAATGAGCGTCGTGGAAGTGTTCACGACCGCGTACGAAGGGAGTTTGGAAGATTGCAGCACGATTTTGGACGTGCACTATCGATTGTTGGGTGCGTTCGTTTCCTTTGAATGACTTTCATTTTTATTCTTAAATCAAACGCGCGTACTTACCTCACGTTACCTCTCATCAATACAGCTGAAACGCTCATTCAAGGGAACACGGAGTTAGTCGAGCACGTGTACGAGAAATTTGCGGCGTTACCACCGAGATTACGCAAATCCAGTTTGCGCGCCACGGCGGCGTGCGCCGAAGCCGGATTGTTGCACACGAGAGAAGAGTACGAGATGATGAACGCGGTGTTGAGCGAAGTCGTGGAGAGCGGGGACGCGGACGAAGGCGCTTTGATGGAGTTCGAAAAGAACAACGCGATGTTAAAAGCGATGGACGATATGTTAGAGGCGATGTTGAAAAACGTCTCGGACTGGTAACAGAATCTGAGCGATACTCTTTCCAGATAGACTTACTTAGCCCGCGCGCGAGAGTCAAATAGCAGAAAATTTTTAATACGATAGTCACACGCGCAAAGAATCCATTGTTGAATTCGTTCGTTCTCTTCTTCTTCTTTTCAATTATAATTAGTAAATATATGATGAACAACGCCTTAAAAGTTAAACTTCAATCGTTCTTACTCAACTCCGTTCCCGGCGCTCCGAATATCAACGCGTGCCAAGCAAACACGATGAACAACATCCCGCCAACCGCCGCGACCAACCTCTGACTAATTTTCAACGCCAAAATCTTCCCCCCAATCACCGCTAAACTCGTACAAAACGCGTGCCCGATTATCGCTCCGATGGTAACTCCGTACGGGTCTTTATGCGCGGCCAACGCGATGGTGGTAATCTGCGACCGATCCCCCCACTCGGCTAAAAACGTCAACACGAACGCCTCCAAGAAGATGGGCGTACACACTCGACTCAAAATCCGCCTCATCTTCCCTTTCGGCGCTTTCTCCACGTCGATTTTCTCCGCCACTTCGTCCACTTCTTCTTGCATTGAACTCCCCGGCTTTGACCGCCACGCGATGTAAAACAATCGGCACCCGAAAAACGTGTACAACACAAACGCGCATTTGTTCACAACTTTCGGACTGATTAACATCGGTGCCAGAACCCCCATCGCGGTCGATAACACCGTCATGATTGCCAACGCGCTCAACGCCCCAGATAAAACTATCAAACGTGGATGACGCATGGCCATGATTGCGGCGATAATGAACGTCTCGTCCCCTAATTCCGCCACTAATATCATCGCTAAAGAGGAGACGAAGGCGTCTTTGAAGTCGCCGACGCCGTCCCCGTCCGAGTCTTTGAAATCATCTTTTTCCTTCCTATCGTCCGTGTTGTGGATGCTAAATTTTCTACTCAATCCTCCCTCTTGTTGTTCTTGCGCGGAAACCTGATTTAAACAGTTTGAAAAAAGAGCGACGATCAGGATCATCATCATCAGTATCGTCACACGAAAAGGAGTCTTCCTCTCGAGGCGTCGATTCGACGAGACCATCGTCATCATCGATCGCGGGTTTATGAAAGTCTTATCTCTTGGTTTCGTGATTGAATTTTTTTGACGATTTTTGGTCGTTTTGGGAGGGAAAAAAAGGAGAAAAACTGAAAGAAAGGAGACTTTTTACTCCGAGCGGCTTTGCGAAACGAAGCGCGCGATCGCCGTCGTCGCAGCTTTACTACAGACCAGCGCGAAAGAGAGAGGTCTCGTTTTTGTCTTTCCGCGGTAAAAATAAAAGTCAGAGGAACATTTTTGTATTCTCGTATATTTATCGCACAACGACAGCGGTCCGGGTATTGCGCCCGTACGTTACTCTTAATATTAGTATTACAGCTCTCGAACGCCACATTTTCTTACAATCTCTCGAAACCCTTTCTCGGTGACCTCGAGTAGTACGTCTTCCTTGTTTTGTTTCGAATCGAGATGATTATTGATGCGAATAATCTCGCCTTTCGCTTCGCTCAACTCGTACGCCCGAATCATGTTTTCCACGTCCAAGACGGTCCAATTTTGGTACCCGAATTTGACGCACATTTCGAGAAGGTTTTGGATCGAAAAACCTTTCATCACTCCCCCTTTCCCTCCTCTTCCTGCTTTTTTTTCATCATCGTACTTTTTTTCTGAGTGGTGGTGTTGTTTTCTATCCTCCTCGGTTTTCCCGGCGGCGCAGAGCTGTTCGAACGCGCATTTGATCGTTTCTCTCGAAGGGTGCTTTCCCCGTCTTTTCTTCTTTGTCTTCAGAACATCTTCTTCTTCGTCGTCGTCGTCGTCCGACGTTGTTGTCGTTCCGCCGCTCGTGGTGCTCGAACTCAAAACGACACCCTCCTCCTCCTCTTCATCATCTGCTTCCGGTACTCGTCTTTTCTTCCGTCTCGATGATGATGCTTTACCGCGCATTTCGTTACACCATCAGTACAAACGCTTCGTAAAAAAGGAGAAAAAAAAAGTGAAGCAAAAAGCAGATCATCTCGTAAAGAAGAACAAACGCATAATACCACGAGAAGACGCGAAAATCGCGAAGAAGAAGAAGTTCGATGCTCACATCGTCTTAAACTTCCTCGTCGTCCAATGCATCGTTTAAAACGTGTGATGAAAGCACTCTCATCTCAAATATTTCAGACAACAAGGAACAACCAGAAGAGACATGATTCCAAATATCAGAGAGCACATGTTGCACATGCGAGAAGAAGAAGAGTTTCGTTTCTTGGAATTGACTCATCTCGTAAAAAAAAAGCTCGAGACTCTTGTCAAAAAAAAGGCACGAGAGAGAACAAAATTTTATTCTCTTCTCTCTGTAGCGAGAGAGTCTGTCTTTTGCGCTTTCTCGTCATCGTTCGCGCATAATTAGGAGTAGTGTAGTGGTGTATTACTATTCGGTGGTGGTTTCACGAAAGCGAGGAACTTTGAGGTCGTCGTTTCTTTCAGAGAAGGAAGGAGAGAGAGGAGCAAAAAAGAAGAATTGGATTTGAAATTTTATCTGCGGTACATAACGAACTCTTTCTTTTACATCATCATGTTCCGGTTGCGGAAGGAAAGAGAGTCGCAGTCTTCACAAAACTCGGCGTCTTCCTCCCCACCGAAAGGCAGTAATAATACGAACGACAAGAACACTACTAATTCAGTCGGGTGCGCGGCGTTAGTCTTGGACGCGCCGACGAGGAAACCATCGAAAGCGTTGAAAAACTCGGGGTTTCCGAGAACCCATTTTAAGTGTCCAGATGGGAGATACGCGCTTGGGAAACAATATTTAGTCGTTCCGGAGATGACTTCAAACTCTGCGAGAAAAGAACAACACACACAACTTAGGACGAAAGGGTTGGAGGATTTTACGACACGGGTGCATAATAGTAAAAATGGCGATCCGAACGCGTCGATTTTGTGTACACATTTTTACGACGCGCAGCACCGGATGACGATGAAACTTTTGTTCGTGGCGAAGGGCGAGAGCGTGGCTATGTTTGATTATAACGCGCCGAGTAAAGACGGGTGCGTGAAGATTTTGAAAATCGATCGCGCGCCGAACGAACAACGGAGCAGTAGGAGTAGCTCGAGTTATTTTTATAGTCCAACCGGCGGCGGCGGCGGGTCGCAACATTCGAACAGCACGAAAGGCGTCAACGGAGTGGACGAGGACGGGAGAGAAACGATTACGTGCATGACTTGGACCGGGGAGCGCGTGAATGATTGGAAGTTTGCCGACGTGCAACAAGGTGGAAATAACAAACCAACGAATAATACTAATGATAATAATAAGAATAACAACAACAATAACAGCAGTAAAACTGCATCAACGATAGTAAATGCGAAAGATGAATTCGTCCCGGATATGTTCATCGGTTTGAGCTCGGGCGCGATGTTAGCGGTGAAACTTCGAAAGTCGTTCTCGGATAAAAGAGCAAACACTACGAAGCGACTTTTACACAAAATGCGCTATCAGACGCAAACGAATGATAAAATATCGTCGTCGGGAAGTGTGCACAGAACGACGTGCATGAAAGTTTCTCCGGACGGGAAGATTGTTGTTTCTTTACACGCGAGCGGCGACATGTATCTCTACGATAGAAGTTTGATGGGATTCGAGTCCTCGCAACCGAGCACGACGGCAAATTCAGGGCACTCAATAGCAGAAGTGACACAATTTGCGCCGGTATTGTACCCCGAAGATTCAAGGTTGGATGTCGCGACGTCTTCAACGACGACGAATCCGCGTTCTCGATGGCACTTTGGCGCCGCGCCGTTGGAATCGTGCGCGTTTTCTGAGTCTGGAAAGAAATTGTGCGTTTGTAGCAGAGATGGCGTCGTACGCGTCATCGATATCGCGAGAGCCTGGAGAGAAACCAATAATAATAGCAGCAACAGTAGCAATAGCAGCAACACCGACAGCAATAAAAATATTTTTACTGTCGCGAGATTTATCGATACCGGGTTCAGGAGTTATTTCGGCGCGATATTCGCCGCAGCGTTTAGCCCTTGCGGTAGGTTCATCGCGGCCGGTGGCGAAGCCGCTATCGTCGAAATGTTTGATTGTAAACACAAGTGTGTGGTTACTTACGGTGGCGCTGGTCATCAAAGCTGGGTCTCCGACATATGCTTCGATGTGCACATGGCTACGAACGATAAGAATAGTATGAACGCTGCGTCGTCCTCCTCCTCCTTGGCCATGCAACACAACGCAGATAATAATCACGCAGAAGACGACGATTCGGATTCAGATACAAATTTAGGCAACGACGTCGAGCCGGGAACGTTGCGCGTTGTTTCTGTCGGAGCGGATTGTCAAATGTGCGTCTGGGATTTTCTCACGGAAGCATTTATCGACGAAGACGACGAAGGATACAACGAAGAAGAAGAAGATGAAGAAGAAGAAAAAGAAGACTCTGGTTCAGACGGCGACACCATGATGCACGACGATGGAGATTATAGCGAGCGACATCCGCATCACAGACGGCAACGTTCGAGGAGTGTCGCGATCGGGGGAGGTAACATCTCACGCGAACTTAATTTTGTCGGTGAGGACGACGACAGTTTTCCGACGACGACGACGAAGAAGAAGAAGAAGAAGAAAAGAGACGACCTCTCCGTCGAGGCGGACGTAATCGTCGAATCGATGAAACGTAACGAAACGACGAGACTGTTACCCGTCATGGCGCATAAATTTCACGATCGACCAATCGCAACGGTACAAACGAATGAGCACGGAATTTTAACGTCTTGCGATTCCGGAAAAGTGAAACTATGGTCCAGACCTATAACCAAGGAGCGTTACTTGACGTTTGTCCAAGAAGTAGACGAGGAAGGCGAGGGCTGAAAGTAAAACAATAATGGTAATAATATTATTCGCCTCTACATACATTTTCTCTCTAAATACATACATAAAATAATATTCGTTTCTATACCGGTACTTATTTTATCCGCCGCTCGAAATGTGTAAATCCACCTGCAACACTCTCTTCACCTCTTCGTAAGTCACAAACGCGATGGCGATACTCGGCATGACTTTAATGTAGTTCGCGCTCAAGCCGTGAAAAAACGCCCCAACACCTTCATATCTCGCAATTTTACCAAAACAATCCATCATTCCGCTATACTTCGCTTTCTCCATCGTCTTACTCGCGCTTCCTTGCCACCCGGCGACTTGTAAACGTCGTCTGACCACGTCGAAAGGATACGCCACCGTCTGACCAACCGCGCCGGCGAAACCGCCGCACGTTAACGATTGCGCCACAGACAACTCCTTGCTCGATTTCAACTCTAACTTCGCCGCCAACATATCCTTCAGCGTCTCGTACACGGCGAAATTCAAACCAACGTACGGAATCACCCCAATCACGCTCGGCAATAAACCTTTATACAAGCTCCCGACGCCTTCGTGCTGGATGATCTTTCTCGTCGCGTCCACCATCCCGTTGTATTGATGTACCGTCCCAGCTTGCACCGTCAACCTCCCCCTTACCATATCCAACGGATACACCGACGTCATCGCAATAATCCCCGCCCCAGCACCGCCGGCTAACCGATTAAACACGTTCATCTCGCACTCCGGGTCTAAAGTCCTCCGAAACTGAAATATCGCATCCGTTATGCGTTCGTAACAGAAGAACTTCACCGCGGAGTTCGGAACAATCCGTATGCAGTTCGCCCCGTTCCCGATAAAAAACCCTCTCAGACCATCTTTTTGTAAAATCGTGTTCAATCCTCTGTACACCGTTCCGTACTCCGTCGCCGTCCGACCGTGGACTTGCTGTAAAATCTTCAATCGTTCCAAAGGTGCCACCGCGGTCCTCGAGACCCCACCGGCGATCCCTCCGGCAAACAGCGATTTCGCGATCGATGTCCACGTGTGCACTTTCGGTTCGTGTATCGTCGTCGTCTTCCTCTCTTTCGCGGAATGCGCGGTAAACACACACTCAGAACATTTGTCTTCTTCTTCTTCTTCGTTTCTTTTCATCGTCTTCATCTTCATCCAAGCCGCATTTGGACGACGATGATATCCAAAAATCTCATCGCATACATCGGACGACGTGGACGTTGCGCACCCGCGCGACGAAAAGATTCGCGAGTTAGTAGAGCGGTAAAACTCCCTCGCGACTTCCGACGTCCTCGTTGTTGTTGTTGTTGTTGTTGTTGTTGTTGTTGTTCTTTCTCGTTTGTTCTTCATCTCCTCCTTCTTCATCTCGATTGAAATATGCACTAATTTTTTGGAGGAGAGAGCGTTTGGAAATGGAGGAAAAAACAAAAGAGAGAAATTTTTTGTTTTTTTTTTGAGCTGCTTTTTCTGCTGAAACGAGAGCGTTCTTTTGTCTCTCGAAAGCGCAGAGAAGAAAGACCCTCATTCTTCGAAAGACCCGCAAAATCAAAGCATTACACATGACGGCCAGAATCACGTATAAAAGACGGTACGGTTTTAGATGCTCTCGTCGTTTTTTTTTTGCTCGCATTATTCGCGAGGAGAGGATAACGTTGGAGAGGACGCGAGCGCGTTTCGGAACGTTTTTCGTTCGCGCGCGTGAGGGTGATGTGTGTATACATGCGGATGAGGAAATTTTAAGCGCGTTTTTCTCTCTCTCTCCTTTTTTGAGAGAGAAGAAGGACTTTGCGCGAAATTTTACGCGCGGCGGCAGAGGAGGAAACGCGAAGGTGGAATGGGCTCACGCGCGCTTGATTTGTGCTCGGGTGCATTCTTTGCGCGCGACGACGACGATTCGAGAAGCGGGATGATCGATGGAGGGCGAAGCGTTGGAGTCGGTTTCGATTTCCTTTTTCTGTGTCTTCCTCTCTTTTGGCCGATGGGGTCCTCTCTCGCTCTCGCTCTTGTTTTTTGGATTCTTATATGTGCTTACCGATTCTTTTCTCTCCTTAATCGAACAAACAGACACTGCTACGCGACCAGATCGAACAAGATCCGCAAGCTCAGACTTCCGGGCGGCAAGTTAGGCATCCAGTACGTGAAGAAGAAGACGAAGGGTCCGCAAACGCCGTCTGGCGACCACGGGAAAATCCACGGCGTCCCTCACTTGAGAACCCAAAAGTACTCGAGAAAACACTTAGCGAAGAACAAGAAGACGGTGAACAGAGCTTACGGCGGGGTTTTGTCGGGCGGTGCGGTGAGAGAAAGAATCGTTCGCGCGTTCTTGGTTGAGGAGCAAAAGATTGTGAAGAAGGTGTTGAAGTTGCAAGCGAACAAGTAATTTGATGATTGCGCGGACGAACCAGAGACAATAGTAAGACCTTTGTAATAGCAATATAAACCTTTAGACGATATATCATACTTAAAGAAGCAAAGTTCACTCTTGTTTCGTTTCGATTCTCTCACCGAAAGATATTCATTTATTTTCACTACAAATTTGCTTTTGTTTTATATATTCTCTCTCTCACTCTCTTTGCTCTACTCTCTCTCGCGTTCGTGCTGCGTTCTTCATGCCGCGTTCTCCGTATTCTACATTTTTTGCTATTTGACTTTCACCTCCTCCTCTGTTGGCTGGCGTTTCGGAAACCTCTGCCACCGCCGCCACTCCTCGACCCTGGACTCTTTCTTGGTGTCGTTGATGTTTTCTCCAAAACGTCGCGACACACGGGACAACTGTTCTTCGATTTAAACCACTCGTCCACGCACTCGTAATGAAACACGTGCCCGCACTTCTTCAACTCGCACATCTCCTCGCCTTTCTTCATCTCGTCCAAACACACCGCGCACTGCGTTTCATCCTTCTCGTTTTCACCGCCGCCTTTTCTTATTTTCCTCTTCTTCGTTTTCGTTTTCCCGTCCATCTCTCCTTTGTTTTCTTCTATCATCGTAAACCTTCGCAGCGTTTCCTCCCTCGCCTTCTCGCTCAGCGGTTGTTCGAAACGTCTGTCGTCCAAATCGAAAAAGTTCACGTTCCCATCCCCGTTCATCGATCGCTCAATCATATCCTCTATCATTCGCATCCGATCGAATGCAAGTGGTGGTTGCCTCGTGGGTGGCGGCGAAGGTAAGCGGCGTGCCGGACGATCGTATTCCGTCCACACCGCGCCTTCCGAAAACAACCCGTGTTCTTCCACCGTCTCTCGAAACGGCACGAGCTCTAAAAATTCGCTCTCGCCGCACGCCGGACAGGTTGGGGGTAAATGCTCCTCGTCCAACGTGGACGCGCACGTGAATCGCGCGCACGACCCGTGACACCACACCCGAAACGTTATTTCTCGATTCGTGTTCGGTTCGAGCTGTATGACAGTACCACTCGTCGTCGTCGTCGTTTCCGGGTGTTGGTCTCCTCCTCCTCCTCTGCCTCTCCGCGATGCTAAAGTCGACGATAAAGCGTTATTAAACAAAGCCTCCATGTTCCCTCGCGAGGGCTGCCTTGGAGGCACAGGCATGCGTGATGTGTGCGCGTGAACTCAAACGTCTCCTCCTCGTTCCTCTTCGCGCTCTTTCTCTCTGTCAAACACGCAAAAGAGCGTAGTTCGAGAGAAAAATCTGACGCGTTTTTCGTTCGTATTTGACTTTTTCCCTTTCGAAAGAATGCAAAGAAGAAGGAAGTTATACGCGCAGGCAGAAGAATACGATACGCGCGTAAAAATAAGAGCTAAAATGAGCATTGCTTTTTACATTGAACTTTCTACTCTCTCTCTCTCTCTCTCCCCCTCTTTCTCCATTTCTGTCTCTTTCCCCTCCTCTCTCTTTCTCTAATTTTCGTCCTCGTTCGCTTCCTCTTCTCTCTGACTTCGCTATAAATATACAAAATACTCTCTTTTTCTCTTAATCCGTGCCTTCGACGGTGGATTCAACTCTCAATAACACGAAACCGAGCGCCAAACCGATGAGGGTGCAACCGAACAAAGTGGTGGCGACGTCCCCGATTTCCGCGGCGGCGTCGGCGATTTGGGAGATTTCCATCGGCGACAACGCGGCGGTGGCGACGGATTTGCGGGATTTTTGTTGGACGACGTTTCTTTTGCTGTTTGAGTGAAAAGCGGCGCAAGCGAGAGAAGACAAATGCAAAGAAAGAGTTGGTCAGCGACTGATTCTGATTGTTCTCGTGTTGCGAAAACGCGTTCGATTTGGACAGTCTTTCGAAGAAAAAAGGAGAAAGAGCAGAGAGTATAATTTTTATCCTCTTCTTCTTTCGGGAACTTTGTTTGAAAGACTTTGATCCGAACGACGACGAACGAACGAACGAACGGGTAAAATAAAATAAAGAACACGCGTTGGAAACGTACCAGACAATCGGGGCAGAAACGACGGTCTTGGAGAACGACGCGACCTTGGAGGATCTGTTGTTTTGCAGGTGTGAAGGAAGGAAGAAAGAGAGTGAGTTTACGATAAAAAGAGAGAGATATCATCGGATCGTTTTGTGGATTATCCAAAAAATGACAAAGTTTACGAACGCGCGCGGACGACGGAAGCGGTGCACGCGAACGAGCTCTGGGCATATGTGGACCACAAACGCGTCGTTCTCATTTGAAGCCGCGCAGATAGAGAGAGAGAGAAGACCCCGACCATCCGTTGGTTTCCAAAGCCGCACATAAAGGAATACCATTAAAAAACGCGCGCGTATTGCCCACATCTTCCCACTCTCGTCCAAAAAAAAAGAGCGCAAATCTCATCGTCTCGAAATTCGAGCGCAAACTACATCAACGCACCGTCTGTTGGACGAAACCGTCGGCTTAACCGACGCGACGACAGTACTCGCGGTTAAAGTGAGTGCCATTTTTGTTCGTATAATATCGTTTTCGTGTGTGAATAAGAAAATGTAGAGCGTAAACTTGTGCGGATGATTCTTTTTTTGAGAGGCAAAGCAGAGGAAAAAAGGAGAGATTTTTCGCTTCAAAAAAACGAACAAAAACAGCCACAAAGAAGATTTCAACGAATTAGTTACGAGCAGCACGAACACACACGACACGGTGGGAAGAAAGAACGCGAGAACAGCGACTGATTTAGTCCGCTTCTACTGCTCTCCCCGCGACTGACTCTCGTTTCTTTTCTCTCTCTTTCTTTTGTGCGAACGTTTGAAAGTTTTGGGTGCGTGTGTGTGCATTGTCGTCGTCAAGCCAAATTACGTGTGTTGATATATAAAATCGAGTCGTAGTAAACCGAAAAGAAAAGAGAGAGAGAGTTAACGAATATGTTGAACGGACATCACCACGCGTTGAACGGATCTTCGCATCACGACGCCTCGCACCGGCTCCGACGGGAGGCTAAAAGAGCGCTGAAGAAAACCGGGTTTACCAGTCGACAGATTCTGTGTTTTTTAGGCGTGGTCGTGACCGTGGTACAAATGTTTTTCGCCGCGAAATGGCTGACGAGCGGCACGTCAGGAGACGACGACGACTTCGACGACTCGACGATTGATTACTCCGCGGCGGACGTGGATGATGAGACTTTGAAGAAGATGGGTAAATTAACGCCGACGATGATGATGGGTGATGATGATACCGTGAGTAAATCGGGTCCGTATAAAGGATTGCGCGTGCACGATACGAAGACGGATAAGTATAAGAACAGAGGCGCGAGCGGCGAAGAAACGGCGTTGGATTTTTGGGAGAAGCATTTCAAGTTGAAACAGTCGGTGGATTGGAACGATTTTGCGGTCATTTTATTGATGGAACACGCGAAGGATGTTCAGAATTTAACAGCGTCGTTAGCGCCGGCGATTAGCGGGCACTTTGATGCCAACAACGATGGATTCGTTTCGAGAAAGGAGTACAACGTCTTTTTGAGAAAGTTTGGCGTGCAGGGCATGCAAGAGAGTTTGCAGTTTGCCGTGGACGCGTCGTTGGATAACTTTTGGAGGCGAGATCCGATGGATAGGCGAAAAGCGAACCCGATTGGCTGCGCGATGTATTTAGATGGACAACACACGAACCACGTGGAGTTGGAAGCGAGTTCAGATTTTCATTTCAACGGCGCGAAGCCGTTTGCAATTGAGGCATGGGTAAGGCCGCACGCGAGGCCGAAAAACACGGACGCGGAGGCGCTGAAAGCGTACAGATTTGGCGGGGTTGTGTTTTCCAAGTACAATCGGGCGAGAAGAGGACAATATTTTTTC
>Ga0209630_10003070_pt1 | contig 15469 bp, 19 predicted proteins | sample COG_01_FD_184745 | JGI IMG/M metagenome (GOLD analysis project Ga0209630, IMG submission 184745) | Pelagic Microbial community sample from North Sea - COGITO 998_met_01 (SPAdes) (version 2) | ecosystem: Environmental > Aquatic > Marine > Neritic zone/Coastal water | place: Helgoland, sampling... | reverse complement strand
AAAATAAAAAAGAACTATATTTATAGTAGAATATAATTAGGAGAAAACAAAATGGCAGAAGTATTAGAATTTAACGATATGTTTTATACCAACTTCGAACCGAAGATGAAGAATAGATTCATCATGGTAATCGATGGTATCCCTTCATATCTTATAAAAACAGCAAACAGACCTTCAATTCAATTTGAAACTGTTACACTAGACCACATTAACGTTAAAAGAAAACTTAAAGGAAAAGGTGAATGGCAAGATGTAGAGATTACTCTATATGACCCAATCGTTCCTAGTGGAGCTCAAGCGGTAATGGAATGGGTGAGATTATCTCACGAATCTCTAACTGGTAGAGATGGATATGCAGATTTCTATAAGAAAGATATCCAATGTTACCTATTAGGACCAGTTGGTGATAAAATTGAACAATGGACTCTTAAAGGTGCATTTATCAATAATGCAGTATTTAATGATTTAGATTGGGCAAACTCAACTGACCCAGTCGAGATTTCATTAACATTATCTTATGATTACGCAGTTTTAGAATTCTAATACATATTCAACATATTTTTATAAAGGAAAAAGTTCTCTTAGTGAGAACTTTTTTTATGTCTTTATTCCAACTTTTTAAAAGTTATATATTTATATACAAACAAATAAATTAAATGTTATGGCAAATTACGATTTTCCTACGGAAATAATAGATTTACCTTCAAAAGGTAAATGTTACGAAGAATCAAACCCATTATCAAAGGGTAGTGTTGAAATCAAGTATATGACAGCAAAAGAAGAAGATATACTTGCATCACAAAATTTGATAAGGAAGGGGGTGGTACTTGACAAACTCTTCGAATCAATTGTGGTTCAAAAAGATATTAAAGTTGATGATATTTTAATCGGTGATAAGAATGCTATTTTATTAGCAACTCGTATTTTAGGATATGGTAAAGATTACAATGTAGAAGTGATAGACCCTTTTACAGGTGAAAAACAAAAAACAGTAATAGACTTATCAAAAGTACAAATCAAAGAATCAAACAATGAATTATTCAATCATAATAATAGATATGAATTTGAATTACCTATTGCAAAAAAGAAAGTTATTTTTAAGTTATTAACTCATAAGGATGAAAAAGATATTTCAGCCGAAATACAAGCACTACAAAGAATACAAAAAGGAGAATCTGTTTCTCAAGATATCACTACTCGTTTAAGACATATGATTCAAGAAGTTGATGGAAATAGTGATACAGGATTCATTAATAACTTTGTAAAAAATGGTTTATTAGCTAGAGATTCAAGAAGTTTAAGAAATTATGTAAAAGATTTATCTCCAGATTTGGATTTAACATATCAGTTTACTTCTGATATAACAGGTGAAAAGGAGGCACTTGATATACCGTTAGGTGCCGGGTTTTTTTACCCTACCGACTGATTACTCGATTCAACTTCATAATCAGATTTGGGAAATGGTTAACTATGGTAATGGATTTACTTGGTCAGAAGTTTATACCATGCCAATTCATTGGAGAAGGTTCTATTTCAAAAAGTTAGTAGATGCTAAGAAGAAGGAAAAAGAACAATACGATAAATCAAACAAAAAAAGTGGTCCAAGAGGACCGAATGTAAGAGTGAGGAAATAACATCCTCACTTTTTTTTTACCCTATATTTATAGTAGAATAAAACTATATAAAGGAAACCAATATTATGTCCAAAAATAAAATAGATGAATTAAACATGGTATCTCGTTTTTTCGGAGATGTATTTGATAATTTAAAAAATGGTACTGCTGATAGAATTATCAAACAAGTTAAACAACAAGGTATGCCAAAAGAAATTGTTGCTAATCTAGAAAAACTAAAGAAAGATACTGATGATTTAACAAAATCAATTGAGAGGTATAACAAGAAAGCTAAAAGATTAGGTCAAAAACCAATAAAAAGGTAATATAGCTGATGGCAAGTAGATTAGAGGTTCTTAAGCAAATAGAAGCTGCAGAAAAACGAATAGCGGATTTCAGGCAGAAGAATGATATGCGCTTTAAGAAAAATAAAGATGCCGAATTTAAAAGAGAGAAAGAACTCATTGACTTAAAAATAGAAGCTGAAAAACTTTTATCTGAAAATCTAAACAAATTCTCCGATATGGAAAAAAGTATCGGTGGAATCTCAGGTTCATATAGAGATTTTAAAAACCAACAACAGGAAGTACTTAATATAGCAAGAAGTGCAGGTGATTTAAGTAAAGAAGAAATTAATCAAATTGATACCATACTTGATACATCACGACAAATTTCAGATTTAACAGTTGAAGATGAAGCTCAATTAGAAGCCTTAACTAAGGAATATGAAATACAACTCAGTAAATTATCATCAATAGACGGTGCTAATCAAGATATACTAGATAAAATAAAAAATCAAAATACTGAAGCAACATCATTAGCGGGTAAAACCAAAGAACAAAAAGAAGTATTAGATAGAAGTGCAGCAGCAAATGAAGAACTAAAAGGAAAAATGCAAGCATTTTCTGAAAATGTTCAAACTGCTCTGCATCATATGACAAATATATATGGTATAATGGGTGGTGTTTTACTTATAACAGGTAAAGTACTAGAGAAGTTTTTTGAAGTTAATAAAACACTTGGTAATGTAGGAAGAGGTGTAACAGAATTAGGAGCTCAATCTACTCTATTATCATTTGCATTCGATGGAGCTGCAGAGGCAGGAAAAGATTTATCAGAACAATTAGGTTCAACTGAAAAAGTTACTCTGAGATTACAAGCTAGTACACTAGCCATAGCACATAATATGGGTATTACTGCAGGTGAATCTGCAACTTTACTAACATCTCTTCAATATCTTAATAATGGTTCAGAAGATACTGCAATAAGTTTAGCATCTGGTGCAAGAAGTTTTGCGGAGATGAATAATATTAATGTTGCTTCTATGATGGGTGAGTTAGCAAAATCCACAGAAGAATTTGCATTATTTGGTAAAGATGGTGGTAGAAATATTATTGAAGCGGTTGGTGCTGCTAAAAAGTTGGGTGTTGAATTTGCTCAAATATCTGGTATAGCTGATAATTTATTAGATTTTGAAACATCCATAACAAAAGAATTAGAACTATCTGCAATGTTAGGTAGAAATATCAATTTATCAAAAGCTAGACAATTGGCATTTGATGGTAGTTTAGCAGAAGCAACTGCAGAAACTCTTAAACAAATAGGTGGTATAGCTGAGTTTGAGAGAATGAACTATTATCAGAAAAAACAGACAGCTGATTTATTAGGTGTTTCTGTTGCAGAAATGCAAAAAATGGTTACCAATCAAGGTTCTCTAAATGAGTTATCAGAAGCGGGAACTGATACATTTAATACTTTAGGAGAAGCAGCGATGTCTGCGGTTTATGGATTCTTACCAGGACTAGCACAAGCTGCAGGTGGTTTCCTTCTTTTAGCTTCTCTTGGAAAAGTAGCTGGTCTTGGTATTTCAAGTTTATTTGGAGGTGTGGCGACTGGTATAACCTCAGTAGGTACTGCAGTAACAACCACAGTTACGGCGGCGGGACCAGCAATTGTTGGATTCTTTAGTTCTCTAGCAACTGGTTTGGCAGCCATGGCAAATCCTGCAACTTTACTTGGATTGGGAGCAGTTGCTCTTGGATTTATGGCAATAGGATTTGCATTAAATTTAGCCGCTCCGGCAATTGAAGCCTTTGGAACTGTACTTAGCTCTGCACTTGGTGGAATTGCAAGTGTAGCGACTGCTGTATTTGGTGGATTAACAGATATGTTATCTGTAATAACACTCGAAAAAGCGGCGGCTCTAGTTGCAGTTGGGTTTTCATTTAATATGTTAGCAGTTGGTATAGGAGCACTTGGTATAGCTGCACTATTAGGTGGTGGAAAAGTTGTGAGTTTTATAGAAAAAATTGGTGCAATTAATACTTCTTCTTTATCTAAAAATGCAATGGCAATTAATAGTTTTGCAGAGGGTATAGGAAGATTAAATGCAGAATTACAAACTTTAGATACCGAAAAATTAGAAAAACTTGAAGATGTTTCACTAAGTTTATCAGTAGGTGCGGCAGTAACAGGAGTAGCAGATTCTATTGGTGGAATGATTGATGCTGCATCAAATTCATTATTTGGTGAAGGTGGAACTGATGTACAGACACAAATGCATAATGAATTAGTATTAATTAGAGAACATTTAGCAACACCAAGAGTTGTACAAATTGATAGAGAAAAAGCAGGTAGAGAATTAGCAAAATCAACAGATGCAGAAGCAGCAAATGTATCAAGTATGGATAGATAGGAGAATAATATGGCAAGAACAATTATGGAATTATTTAATGACCAAAGTTCGTACAAATACGGTACTAACTATTCTTCTGTCAAAGCAGATACAGAAACTTTGATTGAACAAGAAACAAGTGGTATTAGAATAAAATCTGCAGTTGATATTAATAATCCTCTAATATATGGTAACGAATCAACTCGTATTGCAATAAGAAGTACACCTTCAGTTGAAAAAATGAAAGGAGCTACCGGTGGCGAAGGTGGTGATGGTGGATTAATTGGAAAGGGTTTAGGTGCAATCACTGGTGGAGGATTTGGTAGAGCTCTTTTTGGTGGACAAGTAAATTCTTTATCCGAAGCACGAGATGGTGTAAATTCTAAATTAGGTATTCCTGGTTCTCCAATACCAACATACGTTGATGGGACTGGTGAGTTACAAAAAGGAAAAGAACCTGATACCATGATTACTCTTGGTAAAATAAAAAACGATGCAGCTGGAACTGAATTTGGTAAATTTTTAAAACAAACAGGTGGTGGTAACTTTAGAACTATTGGAAGAAATATTATTGGACAGGGTATATCCCTTGTTAAAGATAAAGTAAGAGATACTTTATTTGGTTCTCCAATATCACTTGGTTCAAATGTTGCATCAAATCAATCATATGAGTATAGTTCATTTGAACCATATTCAACTACAATTCGTAATGCAAAAAATAATGAACCTGAAGAGGATAAATTACAACTTGTACAATCTCAAGCAAAAGAAAAGATTGATGAATTAAAAAATAAAACAAAAGACTTACTTAAAAAGAATAAAAAGATTGATGAAGAAGTTGAAGATAAATCTACATCTGATGAGGAAATATATTCTGTAAAAAATGAACAACTAAAAGTAAGAGATAGTAAAGAAACTAATCTTTCAATACCAACTGATGAATCAAATGATGAGGTTAAGAAAGATACTGATAATAAGTTAACTGAATCTGCTCCTTTCGGTGAAGAAGAAAAAGAAAGAGTTGATTATAGTGAAGGTAATAAATACTCTGGTATAATTAGAGAAGAACAAACTGATGATACATCAGATGGAAAATTTACAAGAATAGACTTAAGTTCATTACCAGGAAAAGTAAATAAAGAACCTACATTGAGTTCAACTATAAAAGAATTAAACTCAGCATTTAGTTCAGAAAATCCATATTCAAAAGATATGCCAACATTAGAATCTTTGTATGGAATGGGAACAACTTTTGATAGTTTAAATGCAGATGGAAAAGAAGGTGAAAACTTTACAAGAAAAGAACTTGAAGAAAATGATTTAGTTCCAGTTTGGATTGCACCAAAAGGAGGAAAATCTGTACATTTTAGAAGTGTTATATCAGGTCTAACAGAAACAGTAACACCAGGTTGGAGTACTCAGAAGTTTTTAGGTAATCCATATGCTTCTTACAATTATGAAGGAGTTGAAAGAAGTTTATCTTTTAATTTAAAAATGTTTTGTTATTCTGCATCTGAACTTGCAAATATGTGGACTAAAATTCAATTTATTACAACTAATTGTTATCCAAGTTTTGAGGTAGTTACAGATAGTAAAGTAGTAAAACCACCTATTGTAGAATTTAGAATAGGAAATATGTATAAAAGTAAAGTATCATTTATTGAATCTCTTTCTTATACAATACCAGATGATTCTAATTGGGAAGTAGCTGATGGTTTACAATTACCAAAAATTGTAGAAGTTGCTATAACAATGAAATTCATTGAAAATGCAGGAATAGAAGATACTTTATATGCATATGAAATAACTGATGCATCATTAAAGATTATTAACGAAAAAAGAGGAGTTTCTAGTGATAGTGGTGCAGAATTTTCTGAAGAACCTCAAACTTCTAATGAAACTACACCACCACTTGATAATACCGGTGTAGAGATTACAGAAGAAAGTGAAAAACAAAAAGATAATTCTGGTATTAATAAAACTCCTAAAGATGAAAGAACAGGAGAAACTTCACCTGAATTTGATGAAAGTGTAACTCCTAAAGCAAGATGGCTAAAGATAAAAGAAAAAAATAAAAAAGACCTTTTAGCTACTGGTAAAATACAAGAAGATGCTACAATTTTTTCTACATTAGTTAATGCTAGACGAAAAGTTGTTGCAGGTAGATGGTTTGGTTATGACTATGATACTTTAAGAAAAGAGAATGAAGAATTTATTAGTATAAAATTCCAAAATGCAAATAATGTAACTAGAAGAGTTTTTTCTGTAACTAGTGGAAAGAAAGGTTCAACTGGTATTCACTATGATAAATGGAAAAGAGACCAAGCAAAAAAACAAGAAGCACCTAAAGAAAATAATTCAATAGAAACTTACTAGAAAAGGAAAATAATTATGGCAGGTAGATATGATAGTAATAAAGAGAAAAAGTTAAAGGATGGTAGAGTAGTCTATCGTACAAAAATATATCCTAATATTCCTAAAAAAGATAGCGATGTTTATGTTGTTACTCAAGGAGGTGATAGATTGGATACATTAGCTTATCAGTTTTATAAAGATTCTTCATTGTGGTGGATTATTGCAAATGCAAATAATATCCATGGAGCAGATTTTGCTTTAGGTGATGGAACAATACTCAGAATTCCAAAAGACCATATTTCAATTGTAAATAAAATAAATAAATAAGATGAGTAGTGGATTTCCTCAAAGAGCTAATTTAAATGAGAGTATTACCAAAACTATATTAAGTAGAGCGGGTAATAATACTTTAATGTCTGAAAAAGTACCTTGGATACGAGTTACTTCTTGTTTACATAAATTTTTAACCTTAGAATCAACTCCAATGACAGATTCATTTGGAGATAGATATGGTTCAAGTGGTAAAAGTGGTAGAATAGGAATTGATAGTGATGGTAAAAGTGTTTATGCTAATGAATTAAACGATGCAAGTGGAAACTCAATTGGGCAAGATAGAAGTTTCAGACCATCACCTACAATAGAAAGTGTAGCTGTAACTCAAGGTAACGAAGGATTATCTAAAAAAACTAACTTTACAATAAAATGCTTCACTATGGCACAAGCAGAGGCATTATTACAATACTTTTTAGAACCAGGTACTAATATTTTAGTAGAATGGGGATTTAATGAAAATGATTCTGTACTACAAAAAACTATTATAGATGCTTGTGAAATTGCAGATTATCATAATATTAAAACCTTAACTAATAAAAGAAAAAAATCAAAAGGAACTTATGATGCTACTTTTGGTATAGTAACAGGTGGTGGAATGGGATTTGGTGATGCAGAAACTTATCAAATAGAAGTTGAAATAACTTCTATGGGAGAAATGCCTGCATATTTACAACATCATAAAAATACAAGAACAGGTACCGAAGGACTTAACGATACTGGTAAAGAATTTGATGTTGCAGATATTAATGATGATGCTGAAGAAGAAAATTCTGTTGGAAAGGCATTATTTAAACAAATGTTCAATGATTTACCTGCACATAAAAGAATAGATGTTATAAAAAACTTAGAGTTAGAACCTTGGGCAACTAATGAAGGTAACTTTGTTAATATGGATAAGGAGATTAGGACTGATTTAATAGAAGCTACAAAAAAAGGAGAGTTACATAGTGATAAAAAAGATGCTGATGGTGAAGATATATCAATACCAACAGATACTCCTTTATTTGATACTGATAGATATATTAGAGTTGCTTTAGCTTTTACAATATTAGATTTAACTCACACTAAAGAGTTCAAATCTCAAAGAATTGGATGTAAAAATGTATCAACTCAAAATCCTTATATAAATTGGAGAAAAACCATATGTAGAGCTCATAAAAATATTTTTTCAACTAGAGGTGATAAACTTATGATACCAAATAAATTTGCACCAAATTTTGATTTGGCATCAGCATTAAGTAGTCAAGCAGAAGCAGGAGATACTATTGAAACTAATGAGGCTGGAAAAATTGTAGTACAAGGAGATAGAGGAACAATGCCAGATGGTTTAAGTGATAATTTTAAATTTCCTCAAAGTGTTCCAATAGATTATGAGGGACAGGCAGCATTTGATTCAGATTATGAACCTGTTAAGTATAAAGCACACGAATGGGGATATTTAAAAGATTTATTTATTAATTTTGATTTTTTTATAGATTGTATAAAAAGTCCTGGTTTATTAACAAAAGATGTTTATTACAAAATTTTAAATGGACTTTCAAGTGGAGTTAATATGTATTGGGATTTTCAAATAGTAGAGAGAGGTAAAGAAATACCAGATGATGAAGATGAAAAAGACCCTTGTCTTAAGTGGTGGAGAAAAAACCTTGAAAGTGAATGTAGAAATGGAGATAATGAATTACAAATTGTTTGTTTTAATTCAACAGGTAACACTACTAATGAATTGGGTCAAGCTAAATTTCAATCTAGAGGATTAAAATCACCATTTCTATCAGCTGAACTAACTATGGATATTCCTTCTGCAATGAAAGGTCAGTTAGTTATGCAAAAGGGTTCTGATAAAGATTCAACTCCTAATGCAGAACAAAAAGATAAAGATTTTCAAGGATTATTTACAAAGTATCAAGATGCAGTTAATGTAGTATTAAATCCTTTGAGAAAAGCAGATGAAAAGGCAGAAGAAGCTCGAAGAAAGGAAGAAGAAGAAGCGGCACTTGCAAAAGAACGAGAAGACGAAAGTCCAGGTGAAAGAAGTAGAAGAAAAGAAAAAGAAAGGAATGCAAAGAAGAAAGAAAGGGAAGAACAGAAAAAATCAAACTATGAAGCATTTGGTAACATGGCAACAATTGTTCCAAGAGTACAATATAGAGATGCTAATTTAGATGTAAAGGCTTCATTTTTTAATTTGTCTGGTAATGATGTTAATATAGAAGATTTAATGATGGTTGTTGCATATGATGATGAGAGTACTCTTAAAAGTGTAGAAGAGTATAATAGTGGAAAAATTGAAGGAAAATACATACAGGATAAAGATAAAGGAAGGAATGCAATCCCTTTACCTATTAAATTTAACTTTACAGTACATGGAATTAGTGGAATACGAGTAGGAGATACTTTTAATATATTTGATTTGCCAGGAAACTACAAGAAAAAAATATTTCAAGTTACACAAGTAGAACATGAAATAGAACAAAGTATTTGGAAAACATCTGTTCAATCAATGTTAGTTCAAATAGATGCATCAGATAAAACATATAAAATTAAATGAAAAGTATAGAAAGATATAATCAACTTAATCGTCCTTCACTTAAAGGAAAAATAAGTGAAATAAATACTCATATACCAACTCCAACTAAAAATGATTATGATTTGGGATATGTTAGAAGATATTTTATACAATTGGTAAACGATAAAAATTCTCCAATATATGAAGTTAATGAAAGAGTATATACTAAACATGAATCAAAATCATTTTATACAAGAACTTCTTTAAAATGGAGAATCACAGGTAATTTAGAAGAAACCTATGATATAGAAGGAAACTTAATTAATAAATCAGTTAAAGAATCAAATAGAATAGCAATAAAATTAGCATCACAAAGAATCCCTAACCTAAAATTATACTTACCAAATTTATTACAGTTTTATAAAAATTAAATATATATAGATATACAACTAAATTAGGTTACATGAATTATCTTACAGAAGAAGAAAAACAACAATTACTTTTTGATTGGAGATACAAAGGATTTTCTACAATAGAATTACTTAGTGAAGAGGAATGTGATGAATTGAATGAAGAATTAGAAAAACTTCGTAAGCAAAGACAAGAAACAACAAAAGAAGATGGTAGTGAATGGGGAGAATATGACCCATTTATGTATCCACACAAATTATCAGAAAAATTTGAAAAAATATTTTCTCATCCTAAAATTATAGAAGCAACAGAATTTTTACTAAATGGTAAAATAAGTGGAACACAAACTTGGTGTTATTTCAAACCACCAGGTCAATTAGGTAGAGATATGCATCAAAATGCATTTTATACAGGATGTAAACATAATGAATATTTAAACATTACTGTTGCACTAGATAATCACGATAAAGAAAATGGTGCAGTATGGAACTATGAAGGTACACATAGATTAGGTTTATTACCAATTGAAATAGATGAAGAAAGGGTAAAAACAAATCCTAAAAATTGGTCTAATGAAAGAGGTAAACCTTGTGTAATGCCTGAAGGACATGATTTCAAAAAGGTAGAAGGTACTACTAAAAAAGGTAATGTAGTTTTATTACACTCCCATACCGTTCATGGTTCAGAAACAAATCATTCAAATAGATTTAGAAGAAGTTTTTTAGCAGGTTATGCACTAGAAGGAACTGATTTTAAAAAAGGTGGACATATGAAACGAGAACCAATTGATATATACAGTATGTATAAAAAATATTGGTAAAAAACTTGGATTTATCATAAAAATTGTTTATATTTAGGTATGATTAAAAAATACCCTAAACAATTCAACAAAGTTTCAAATTATCTCAAGGAGAAATTTGGAATAGATGTATTACTTGGACAAATCACTGCTTTTATGGGGCATAAGAATAAACGAATATTCATTCACCATAATCATAATTTAGAAAAAAACGGATTATATTCTCTTCTACACGAAGTAGGACATGTTCTTCAAACTGATGAAGATAATTACTTTAAAACGATAGATGAGGATAAAGAACCTAAAAAGTTTAAGTTTCACCAATATATTAACGAAATAAATGCTTGGGAAAAAGGATTACTATTCGCTAATGAATTGGGTGTTAAGGTAAACATTGAAGATTGGGTAAAACTCCAAAATGAATCTCTCCACACCTACTCAAAAAAACTCTATTTAGAATCAATATAAATTAAAAAATAATTCACTTTTTGCTTGGATATATGGTTTATTTTTCGTATATTTACTATGTAAATAATTAATAACACTAAAAGATAAAACATGAGTAAAAAAGTTAAAATTTCAATTAAAGGAAACGAGTTCTTAATCCCTTCAGAATCAGTAGGTTCTGATAAGTACTCAAATGGAGAACAGTATATCTATATGAGAGCTAAGTTAGTAGCTTCGATAATCAAACAATTTGTTAAGAAAAATTACCCACAACTTAAAGTATGGGGAGGTTCTGATGTTTATAGTGGAGGTTCTTCTGTAAGAGTTGAGGTGTGTAATCAAGATGGTTCACCAGTAGAAAGTTCAATCTTTAAGAAAATATCAGAGTGGAAACACATTTTACAAGGCGGTTCATTTGATGGTATGTATGATATCTACAATTATAGAGAAGATTCTCCTACTACTGATAAAGGTACTCCTATGAAATATTTCCCATCTTATGTTTTTATAGATAACAAACCAAAATGGGGTTCTGTTGAGTATTGGATGAATGAATGGAATGAGTGGTGTAGAATCACAACTTCTGATAATATGACTGAGAATCAGAAAGAATGGACTGATAATGTAGTAAACAAATATGGTGGTTGGTTAGGATATAACAAACAGTATATGAGTAAATCAGTTCTTAAAAACATTGACTCTATAATGGGTTGTATTTAAAATATAAAATATGAAAGTATTAATAAAACCTCAAGTAAAAAAACCTTGGTCAAAAGAAATGTATGATTACAATGACAAGGTTGCTGATATGATGAAAAAAGAAATCATCAAATCAATTAAGATAAATAAAAACAATTGGGATGAACTAAATGAACTTATGAGTTTGTGTGGTGGTATTCGATATGGTGAAGGATATACTACTCAAGATTTATATGAAGATTGCTTATCAGAAGTAGAGAATGTTCAAAACTATTGGTTAAATGATGAATATCCTTATTGTGTATCAAAAGGATTAGTAAATGATATAGGATATAAATTTGTTGGTTATGACAAATAGTTGGTATTATAGAGAAATGGGTTCTCGAAACAAAAAGACAGGTAAGTTATCTTACTACCAAGTAAGAGTAACAGATTACAAGATTGATGATTGTGAATGTCCAGCAAGACAATTTCGTTCTTATTCACCTTGTAAACATATGAAAAGATTAAACGAAAAATTAACACATTTAAGTATATAAAACATGAAAGAAGAAAAAAGATATGTAGTATCAGTAGATATGTACGTTTATGGTGAGGATGATTACATGGCTCGTAAAAATGTACATAAGATGTTAGATAAGATTGATGAAAAGTATCCAAATGCTAGACCATCAATTAAAGAATTGGGTGAACAACCATTTGCAACCTTTAGTTATAGAAAACTAGATGATTGGAGTAAACCAATCCCTAAAATAAAAGATAAACCTTTACCTTTTTAATAAAAAATTTGGATATTAAAAATAAATTTCGTATATTTGTAAAATGAATAAAACAGATTTAACACAATTAGATGGTATGTATTATGTAGGACACTTAATCGATATCGATGGAAGTGGTTATGTAGATGAAGAAACTGCAGAACTAATCCTATTAGAATATAATGCAGGAGTTACTGAATGATATTAGTATGAAAATAAAAACAGGTAAATATACTGAACAAATATCGTTTGGTATAACTTTCACTAATTATTATAATGAATACCAAGCACTAATAATTGATTTCGGTATTTGGTATATAGAATTTATTGTAGGTGATTATAGTAGAAACTAATAAAGAAAAAGAACTATTTCTGAATTATTGGAATACAGAAGAATCTAAGATTATTCCGATTTGGGAAGATTTGGATAGACATCCTATGAATAATGGGTTGTCATTTTTGTATGTCCGATTTCGAGATGAAGAAACCGATGATGGTTATGTTCCTATTGATTATATACTTCCTTTTAATCATAATGATTGTGAAAAGTTAGAAATAGATTTATCAACCTCGAATCAAACAAAGTGGATTTGGAACAAAAAAGGTTTCTTACAAACCGATATTAAGGTAAATAATCTAAAAGATGTGCAAACTTCCTTATTCTTTGAGAAATTCCAATTATATGATATACAATCGAAATTAGAGGGTTTAACGAACTTTTACTATCGTTTGGGTATAAGAGATGGTTTGGGTAAATCAATCTCTATAATGAAGTGGGGTGAAGTACTACAAGGTATTGTTGGTGAATGGGATATAAAACATACAAACAATTGGGTGGATGAAACGATGATTCCTCTTTTATCAGATATCGAGAGAAAAGGGATTCAAGTCGATAGGGAAAAATTTTTTGATAGATGGCCAACTCACCAAAAGTCATTACTTTTAGAGAATACATTCACCGAATACAATCCATATACGATTACTTCAAGACCATCTAACAGGCATTTAGGTATCAATTATGGTGCATTAAACAAATCCGATGGTAGTAGGGAAGTATTCGTTCCAAAGAAAGGAAAACTATTCTTACAATTTGATTACGATGCTTATCATGTCCGAATTATTGGTAAGTTGATTAAATACAAACTTCCAAGTGGTTCGGTTCACCAATGGTTAGCAGACCAATATGGTTGTGATTATGGGGAATCCAAAGGAAGAACGTTTAGAATCCTTTATGGGGGTGTATCGGATGAAGATAGAAAAATCCCATTTTTTGATAAAGTAGATAAGTTTATTTCCAAGATGCAAACCGAAGCAGTGAAAAATGGATATATTCAAACTCCAAAAGGAAGAAAAATCCCATTAAGTTGGATTGAAAAACCAAATGCTCAAAAGTTCTTTAATTATATTCTTCAAGCGACTGAAACTGAATTCAACATTGAGGTATTGAATAAACTGAAAGAAAACGACTTACCTCTTCCTATATTATACACATATGATTCATTTCTATTCGAGTTTGATGAATCTGAGGTTGATACTATTAAAAAAATTAAATCCGTTCTCGAAAGTTATGGATTTCCTGTCAAAGCAGATTGGGGTAGTGATTACTCAAAAGTTTAATATTTATATATAACTTTTAAAAAGAAAGAAAATTATGAAATTATTTAAAATATTACTGTTATCATTCATCTTGTGGGGATGTGAAGCAGAACAAATTGTTGCACAAGAATTAAGAGAAGAAGTTATTGTAGAAAATGCAGTATTCAAAGTTTGGTACAACGAAGTAAAAGAACAACCAGTAAAATTAGTTTATACATCTACTGATAGACCAAAAAATGTAGATAGAGGTTCAATGAATTTTTACAAAGAATCAGATTACCATACATCAGACAATGCTGACTATTATGCAAACGTATGGGATAAAGGTCATCTTGCACCAGCTGCAACTTATTCGGATTCTAAAGAAAATCTACGACAAACATTCTCGTTTTTAAATTGTGCTTTACAAGACCAATATCTTAATAGAGGTGAGTGGAGATTATTAGAAGAACAAGAAAGAGAATGGGATGATGAACAAAACTTAACAATTACAGTTGAGTTACTTTGGGAAGGTGATTATGAAATTTTACCAACAGGTGGACATATTCCAACTCATATGACTAAACATATTTATTTTGAAAATGATAATACTTGTAAAAAGTTTGTATTTCCAAATGAAAATCCAACTTTAGGTTGGGAAGAATATGAAGTAGAATGTTCAACACCATCTGGTCGTAGAGCAACATCTAACTAATACTTATAATAAAGAGGAGATTAAATTATGGCTTTCAACTTTCCTGATGGAGCATCAAATGGAGATACTCACACCGCAAGTAATGGTACAGTTTATATTTACAACGGAACAACATGGTTAGTTGATTCAGTAAGTACCACAACAAACTTCGATACAAAGTATTTAAACACAAATGGAGACGGAATCTTAAGTGGTTCTGTTACAGACCAACTTCCAAGTGGTGTGATAAGTGGTTCATCACAATTAGATGGATTTGTAAGTTCATCTTCAGCAAATATTATAGAAGTAATGACATCTGCATCTTATGATGCAATTACACCAGTTAGTGGTACTTTATATATTATACAAGGATAAAAAATGGACAGAAGGATTAATACTGCACAAGGCATTACTTTCAATAATGTTTCGGTAGATGATGTTTATTATAATAATGAACACATCTGGCCGACAGGTAGTCATACTCCTTGGTCACCAAGTTCAGATATTACAACAGTTGCTTGGATTGATGCATCGGATTCTTCAAACTACACAACAAGTGGAACAACTTTAACTTCGGTAACTGATAAAGCAGGAACTTATACAAT
>Ga0209630_10003069_pt1 | contig 15472 bp, 19 predicted proteins | sample COG_01_FD_184745 | JGI IMG/M metagenome (GOLD analysis project Ga0209630, IMG submission 184745) | Pelagic Microbial community sample from North Sea - COGITO 998_met_01 (SPAdes) (version 2) | ecosystem: Environmental > Aquatic > Marine > Neritic zone/Coastal water | place: Helgoland, sampling... | reverse complement strand
CTACCGGACAATTTGTTAGTGAACTCTCAATTCTACACTAAATAAATGGAGGTCAACAAAAATGACTTCTCCAAAGACTATTACGATTCTTTGGTATGTCCTGAGTGCGGTGGGTGCATTTGTCACACTTGCTCCTGCCCAGGCGGTCCCTGTAGTGCCAAACTTCACCCAGGGATCAATGACGAGTCATACGGAGACAACATCAAAGGTGACTGAAACGATTAACTCTATAGACTATGCAACCGGATGGCAATATTCAGTATCGGGAACAAACGTGACCAACGGGGGGCAATCCCTCAGTCCGAACCCAACGACAAACTCAGTGATAGTGAATCCATTAGGAGGAACAGAGGGGCAAGTAACAAGCGCCAACTCTGGTCTAAATTTAAATGGACAGAGCTTCTCAATAGCAGAACCAGGAGCAGCATTCCAGTTCACTCAGACCTACATGGGACCGGGTGTAACAAATCAAACAGTGATACAAAGAACCACAGAGGTTACCAGCGTAACAGATACTACAAGTATCTTTACCCAGTAATGGGGTTGTTAATCGCATCTCCCGTCAGTGCTGCTGATGTGGGAGGTGTTTCTGCGACTGCAAACCCAATCGCAAACTCATCAGGCTCAGTTACGAATCAAGCTATTCAGGTGTTACAAGGACCGTATATCACTAACCAATATGGTGGTGGTATCGCATGTCAGGGACCGACTGCTAACATAACACCATTCATTACTCATGCTCGTAATGAGAAGGATCCATTTGAGACACACTACATGGAACCTCAATACGACAACAGAGACTTTGAAGGTCAGATGGTAGAAACCCAAAAGGTAGTAAAGAACTGGCCATGGGAACCACATTATGATGATAGAACTTACACCAATTCAGAAGGTGAAGAAGTTCGTGCCTATGAAGATGGTGCAGACATGTCTATCACTACCATGGAAATGATGGGTGATGGTGTGCCTGATAATCCTGGATCTAAACTATGGGATAAACCAATAAGAACTGGCGACACTAGAAACTATAGCACTAGTATTGGATTATCTGCAACACTTTCTTTTCCACTTGATGGTGGACTACAAGAACGTTGTAAGACAGCAGCAGATACTCAGATTGCTTTACAAGGTCAGATGCTTGCTAATAAAAGATTAGATTTTGAATTAGCTAGACTTAAGAATTGTGGTCAGTTAATGCAGGCAGGAATTTCTTTTCACCCACGCAGCCCTTATAGAAAAATATGTGCGGATGTCGTAGTTAACAATGTTAATAGTATTAAGCAACATCGTCACTCTATCCCTTCGGTTTCAGTGCCGACCGTAAGACCTTTATCGCCCGGTTCCGATCCCGTTGCTCCGCCTTCCTCTCAGCAGCAGACAGTACCGGGGGCTTCTTACCCCGTAAGGCAGCAATCTTCTTCACAACCTTCTTCGTCACAGGTTTCACCACTTTTAACAAAAGATCAGCAAGAGGCTTTGCAAGCAGTGCAGAGGTCGTCGCAACTACAGCAACTGCGACGGTAGCAGTTATCATACCTGCTGATGGTATGTTCTGGACAATCTGATCAGGTATATTTAAATTCTCAAATACGGGGAGACATTCTTTTCCTACTGTCTCATACCTAGTAATCTTTTTATTACCCTCTAGGATTTTTCCTACGGGGTTTTTTAATTCTTGTGCTCTACTTGGACACTCTGCTTTTGCAGGTGGGGGTGGTGTATTTGTCTTTGTTTCTGGTGTCTCTGGTGCTTCTGGAGTATTTGGGACGACTGGTGGGGGTGTAGATGTTGTTGTTATCTCCAATCTACGTGGATCATAATCTATTGGATTGAAACTAGGTGTTCCTGCATCACAGAATATTTGGACGCCATCTCTATCTTCATCTTTTAGAGTTTGGTTCTCACTACTATCTCTATGTGATTCAACACACCCTGGCATATTAACAATAGGAATACCCACCTGTGAAGTCACGGGTGGGTAAATTGGTAGTGCCTGTGGAGGATTACTCACCCAATCAGGCATTACATTAATATTTAAATCACGAATATCACCAATACGAATATCATTATTCGGTATATTAAGGTTAGGTATATCCATCAGCAATCATTAAATACTGATCCAACTGTAGAACCAATACTAGACCCTGCTTTTTGTCCTAACAATAATGCCCATCCACCTGCTAACCATCCAACGTATGGGATGCCAACAGCAGCAGGAACAGCAACACCAGCAGCGATAGCACTACCTGCCATTGCACCTTGACTCCGTGCGCCAGCGTCCGCCACTAAACACTCTGCTTCTTTTGCACTCAACTTTCCCTCATCATCTGTTGCACCTCCCATATTTCTGGTGCCTTCCATAGTGAATTGATCGCTACGATACTCACGACGGTTTTCATATTTCTTACCACCAAAGAAACCACTTTGATTTTTTTGAAGTTCTAAAGATTTATCCGACTGTAAAATTTTAGGATCATTTGCACGATACTCAATTTCATATCCATCCTTACCTGCTTTAATAGTATAGGATGAATAATCTCCGCGAGGGATATTAATTGTAGGAACCTGAGGAACTTTTGGTTCTTCTGGTCTGTGAATTACATAACCCAACAAACCAACATGTGCTAAAGCAAATGCAGATCCTAAAGCAAGAGCAATCACTTTGACTGGTGACTTGCTCTGTACATGCTCGGTAACTTGCTCGGTCGAATATTTTTGTGCTAACTCTTCTGGATTTGTCATGGCAATCTAATCGCAGGACCAGTTGTGGATGGCAAGGAAGGAATAGCACCACCAGTAGCACTAGGAAGTTCTGGCATTGCTGCGTCCATCATTCCAGGAAGAGCACCAGAGATTGCTTCACCTGCAGCTGCAGCAACTTGAGACTTGATGTTCTCAACAATAGAATCTTTATTGAGATATACTGCGGCACCACCGCCGACAATACCTGCAGTCCCTACAAATGATAGAACTGCTAATACGTTAATTACTTTTTGCATTTTATTCTCCGTTACATTTTGTATGAGTCGTCAGTAGAAATTTTGATTGGTCCCTGCTCAAGACGAATAGTCTGTGAAGGTGCAGTTTGTGCTGCTTTCTCAATCAATCTTTCCATCTGTTCTTTTGTGATGCCACCACCACCATTACCCCCACCTTCTCCTGCTTTCTTCGCTGCCTGGACACCAAAAGTAGCTAAAACTCCGGTGAAGACGCTGGCTATAAAAGTCGGATCTAGTTTCTGCTCTGGTATACCGAGTGCAGGTGGAAGTTTGATGTATGCCAGCGTGAGTATTCCGCCAGACCAAACAAGGATGCCGAGCCTAACAAAAGTAGACAGAATAGCAAGCTGTTCTTCTTTGTCATCTGCTGCCTCTTTAATTTTACCTAGCAGACCTTTCTTCTTAGGGTCTTCTTTCTTGATTTCTTCTGGCATTAATGAACAGCAAGGCTCTTTTATTTATCTAAAAGATACTGTTTTTCATTTTCGTATATATGACGCTGACCTGTCTTAAGTTCCCATGCATATACTAAGTCAGGAATTAACCACTGGTCCACCCTAACACATTGCTCCCAGTTAACAGGGTGAGCACAACTCACTACTACAACAGCAAAGAATGCCTTAACGTGGATCCAGATGGTAAACATTACTCTTTAATATATCCGAAGTCTACCAGATACTTTCGGGTAAGAGCAGTAGGTTCATAAACTTCCCACATATTACCCCCAGCACAAGCAGCAAGAGCATTCATAGTCATGTTCTCTGTTCTACCTGCCCACTGTGCTTCTGCTTCCCATGGTACAGCAGACTCTGGGTATGTACGTTCTGCCATCACACGCCAGATCATAGGAACTTCATCCTCTGGTTTGATGATAGCAATCAGACTATTGTCAATCGTTCCTGCCATACAATCTTGTGCTGCATGCCATCCTTCATGACGCATTACCATCATCAGGACTCCAGGACTACCCATGTGATCCTTATTGAGGAAGAAGTTATTGGAGACAGTATGGTATACACCACGATGCCCTGCAGGAAAATACTTCTCATCAGCAAGGAATACATTCACGCCAACTTGATTGAGTGAGTGTAGGATGTTATGGAACTCACCAGTCACACTAGTAAAGTCTTCCATATCATTGTAATTGGATGAGATGTCAAGCATAGAAGTTACCTTTACCACATCATCGGTGCATTCACCTAGCAGCATACACCCCATCGCATGTGGTGAATTGTAGTCACTTTCTCTAATTGGTTCTGCTTGTGCAGGAATAACAATCGCAGCTGCAGCAAGTGCAGCAAATAATGTTTTGATCATAATTAGTTTTGAAAGGTTTTAATGAAGTACTCAGCGTCAATTACTACTAAAGGTTTCTTACCATTTTTTTTGATAATCACAATCGGTTCGTAATCACCGCAATTGGATGCCGATTGTTCGTAAGCATCCCAGACATTTAGTTTCTCCACGTTCTTGCATTCTACACTATGGGGGAACTTTTGTCTAGCTGCTCTTGCCATAATGAGATCTTCTCCACCTGCACCCATTGATCTAGATTCAATGTCCTCAGGATGTACGCTAAGATGTTCAATCAATTTATCTCTAACCCACTGCTGTAACTTTCTACCTTTTGCCTTAGCACTCTGTGGTTTCATAAAAAAATACCCCCATCATATGATGAAGGTATTTAGATTACATTAATGGGTCATCCCACGGGTCTGGTATTTCCACTTCATTGCCTGGAGAATAAAAGATTCTGCCAGACTGTTCGGTCCTAGTTTCAGGAGTTGCCAGTGTTTCTCCGACAACTCTGGGTCTGCTAATGCTAACAGTTTCCACGGTGGTGGTGTTTTCACAGTTGAAAATCAGCGAAAGTATCTTTCTTAACATCCTGCTTAATTCCCCCAACGATATAGCTTTCATTCTCAGTTTCCTGAGGTGCTACCTGAAGACCTTTAGAAGAGATCCAATGCTCGGTCCATGGTAGTGGATTATTCTTAGCAGCAACATCATAAATTGGTTTCAAACCGATTGCTTTCATGCGACGGTTGGCAACCCACTCAACATACTGTGTAAGAAGTTTAGCATTGAGACCGATCATAGAACCTTCTTTGAACAGATAGTCTGCCCAGACACGTTCCTCACTTACCGCTGCCTCAAATGCTTGATAGACCCACTGCTCTTCTTCTTTAGCAATTCTAACCATGTCTGGGTCGTCTCCCTGACTCCACTTATTGATAATGTTTTGTGTAAGAACAAGATGTTGGTTTTCGTCTCTTGCGATGAGAGAGATAATTTTAGCGGATCCCTCCATGAGTTTAAGCTCTCCAAAAGCGAATGAACACGCGAACGAAACATAGAACCTGATACCTTCGAGGATGTTGACATTGACTACAGCACGATAAAGTTTACGCTTCAGTTCATACAGATCGTATTCAGCAGCGGGAACTCCCTCAAGGTTATGCTCCCACTGATTGCTACTACCATATTCTTGAGCATGGTTGATGAAATCATCATACGCACCTGTGACCGTTTCGGCGCGTGATAATATCATATCATCTTCCAGGATCGTGTCAAGCACTTCTGCTGGATCAGCATAGACATTTTTGATGATATGCGTGTATGAACGACTGTGGATCATCTCCATGAAACCCCAGACTTCCATACATGCTTCCAGTTCAGGCAGAGAACAATAGGGAATGAATGCCATACCAGGAGCACGACCTTGAACTGAATCAAGCATGATCTGATACTTTAGATTAGAAGTAAAGATATGCTTTTGTTCTGGACGCAATGATTGATAATCACCACGATCTTTCTGTAAGGAAACCTCTTCCGGTCTCCAGAAATATCCAAGTTGTGTCTGAGTAAGTTTATCAAACACTGGATACTTATAAGTATCATAACGCTGAATACCAAGAGGAGCACCGAAGAACATCGGTTGCTTCTTAGTATCAACTTTATCTTTGTTGAATACAGTCATACCACGAACAGTGGTATTGGTGTCGCTAGATCCTAATCTAAAGTTTACAGGACTCACAGTCTTCCTCCTCGGTGTTTTCTATACTTGAAATTAAACTTTCTAAACTCTGCTTCACATCTTCCTGATATTCATCAGTCTTGATGTCGTATGTATTCTGATAATAAGAAGTCTTCCAACCATACTTGTAAGTAGTAAGGAAGTCTTGTGCCATTACTGAAACTGGAACCTCATTGTTATCAAACTTTTCTGGATTATAAGACCAGTTGCCACTGATTCCTTGATCAAAGAACTTTTGCATAATAGCAACAATCTTAATGTATCCAGCATTAGATGCCATATCCCATAAGAGTGTGTAGTTATTCTTCAGTGTAGTGTACTGTGGAACAATTTGCTTAAGAACCCCCTTCTTGGATTTTTTAATGGACAGATAAGCTCGTGGCGGTTCAATTCCATTGGTGGCATTTGACACAACGGAACTGCTCTCCGATGGCATTTGTGCAGACAATGTTGAGTGCCTGAGACCGAACTCATTGATAGATGCCCTAAGAGACTCCCAATCATAATTGTAATGTGGTGATACGATACTATCTACATCGGTCTTATATGTATCAATTGGAAGAATTCCATCAGAATATTTGGTCCTATGGAATGCTTCACATACTCCTTTTTCTTTAGCAACTTGATTAGAAGATTTCAGAAGGAAGTATTGGAATGCTTCAGTCAATTCATGAACTAAATTCCATGACCCCTGATCATCATAGTGCTCGCCGTTACGAGCGAGGTAGTGTGCTAAACCAATAAATCCTACCCCTAATGATCTTCTCGCCTTTGTAGAGCGTTCTGCAGCGACTACAGGGTATTTCTGATAGTCGATTAGTTCTTCTAGACTGCGAACGGAAAGATCACATAGTTCTTCCATCTCAGAAAGTTTGTAGACCTTACCTACATTGACAGCAGAAAGAATACAAAGGGCAATCTCACCATCAGGATCATCAATGTGCGTGAGTGGTTTAGTCGGAAGAGTGATCTCCTGACAAAGATTACTCATGTAAACAGGATCTTTAAAGGAAGAGTGAGTGTTGCAGTGATCGATATTCATAAGATACAACCGACCAGTCTCTGCTCTCTCCTTCAGAATGTTTAGAATTAGTTCCTGTGCCCCGACAGTCTTTCTTGGAACAGCATCATTGAGTTCATGCATCCGATATAAAGTGTCAAAGTCATCACTACCAAAAGCATCATAGAGACCTGGTACGTCATGCGGTGAGAAGAGGCTAATCTCTCCATTCGCAATGAAACGTTCGTAGAAAATTTTTGAAATCTGGATTGAGTAGTCAAGTTTCCTCACTCGATTGTCTTCGGTTCCTTTATTGTTCTTGAGAACAATAATGTCTTCTATTTCTTGGTGCCAGATTGGGAAGTGGACTGTCGCGCTTCCACCTCGGATGCCATTCTGAGTGCAGCATCTGACAGTTGCTTCAAATTTTTTGAGAAATGGGACAACACCTGTGTGCTGTACTTCTCCCCCTCGGATCTTAGCGTTGATGCCACGGATTCTGCCTGCGTTGATACCGATTCCTGCACGTTGAGCAACATACTGGCCAATCGCCATGTCACTAGAAAAGATGCTATCGAGGGTGTCATCGCTATCAATAAGAACACAGCTAGCAAACTGTCGAAGTGGAGTTCGCACCCCTGCCAAGATAGGTGTGGGAACGTTGATTTTGTGTTTGCTGATTGCGTTGTAGTATCTTCTGACATAATCGAGACGAGTCTCCTGAGGATATTCTGCGAAAATTGTAGCGGCAACTAACAAATATGCATACTGGGGAGTTTCATACATTGCATGTGAACTCCTATCTTGGACGAGATACTTGTCAACTACCTGACGAAGACCAGCATAGGTAAACAAATAGTCACGACCATGATCCAGATATGAATGAATTTTTTCCCACTCATCATCAGAATATTTAGTTACCAATTCAGCATCATAGATGCCACGCTCGATACCTTCATTCAAATGTTCTTTGAGATCAGGAAATCCATGCTTCCAATCATCACCAAATACTTGCTTATAAAGACCAAACAATAATAGACGTGCTGCTACAAATTGATAGTTTGGATTATCCAAAGAGATAAGATCACTAGCAGAACGAACAAGGATCTCTTGAATTTTATCAGTAGGAATGCCATCATAAAATTGAATTCCTGAGTTCATTTCTACTTGACTTGCAGAAACTCCGCCAAGATTATCACAAGCACATTCGACCATCGAATGAATTTTTTCCAGGTTCAGTGGTTCAATTTCACCACTGCGCTTAACAACTTTGATTCCGTTACTCATACTTTCTTCCAGGCGTTTAATTTAATGATTGCTTCTAGTCCTTGGTAGGTATTACATTCTACCAGATTTTGCACGTTGTGTCCAGACATCTTCATGTCATTGATATCTTTTTCAATCACGGCGCTTGGCCAGATGACGATACTATTCCCAGATGAGATAAGTTTTTCATACTTGGCAACGATCTCTTTGTTGCGTGGCTCATTGTCCAGAACATAAATGAGATCGTTGAACTCAGTGCCATCCAACGTAACGTCAGATCCGCACATGGCGATTGAATTTGATAAGAATAAGGAATCAAATGGTCCTTCGGTGACATATATTTTCTTAGCATTGTTTACTCTATCAAGTCCAAATAATTTAGGAAATGATTTATCTAAAATCGTTGTGATATAACGAAGTTTAGTATTTTTATCTAGCGACCTCCCCTGATGCCCAAACACCTTGCCATCACTAGACATTAAGGGGATGACAATTCTAGATTCTTTTTGATTATTACTGAGTTTTGCCCAAGCATTGAAGTCCTCTGCGTAGTAAAAAATTGAGAATAAATTCTCTGGAATTTGGCGCTGACTTAAGTATACTTTTGCGGGATGTTCTTTATTTAGAGTTTCGACTTTTTTAAGATCTGAGAATATATCTTTCCTGAATACTGGTGTTGGAATTTTAAAATCTGGCACAGCAGTATTAGATCCCTTGCCAGTGAGACCTTCTTTATATCTCTCCATAATGTACTCATCATGGAGTGCAGGAGATTGATCTTTTAAGAAATTTGTAAACGTTCTGCCAATGCCACAGTTATGACATTTGTAAAAATAATCATTACGTTTGCGATAAAAATAACCCCTAGTTTTATTGCGATGCTTCTGTGAGTCACCGCAGTAGGGGCACCTGAATGTATACAGGTCTGATTTCTTTTTTGCAAACTTTACAAGTTGAGGCGAGATAAGATTAATATACTTCGCATCAATAAAATTCATACTATAGTGGCGAGTTGCTTCACATCACTATAACAGGTTGCCAGTCCCCTGTCAACGATGGTTGAGGCAACTGGTTCATTGTAGGCATACCACCAAAAAAGTCTGATACCTTAAGTAGGATGACTGCTGCCGTAGCAACGCCAACACTCACCCAACGGAAACGAGAAAGTTGTTCTGTTCTCTCTTCTACCTTATCAATCTTATCTTCTACTTTCTCAATCAGTTTAATTAATGCAACACTGTTTTTATCAACTTCGTCTAATCTATTTTCATGACGTTCTAGAATGATTGCCACTCTATTACTATTTTCAGATATGGATGTAACTGCTCTCTCTAACTTATCCAACATTTCTTTAGAAAGGTCTTCATAGATATCAAGTTTTGATTTAAGGACTGCTAAGTCTCTCCCAACTCCGAAGGGTGCCATATTACATAGATGTTGGGTTGAACTGCATAATCTTAAGGAAGTCTTCCACACTCTTATTCATGAGGAAACGATACTGATCCTGAACGCCAGCGTCGAGTGCTTCAAATGTAGCAACCATTCTCTTAGCAACATCAGTGTTAACTCTAAGTGAACGACCGTCTCTGAACTGAACGAAACCTTCTACTTCTTGATTGCCGTAGGTAGATTCCTGTGCCAGTTTCATGAGAGTTCCAAGAACTTCCAATCCAGGAGCCTGAGTTCCTGCTGATTCTGATACTTGCTTCTGAAGTGAACTAGACTTCTCAGATGCTTTCTTTCTGAAGTCAGACAAACGTGCCTTCATCAGAGTATCCATCTCCTTAGTCTTATTCTGCATTTTGCCTTTGGCATCCTGCGCCTTCTTCTGAACTTCTTTCTGCTTGTTCAGTTTCTTCTGTTGGGCAATTTGCTTTTGGGCTCTCTCAGTTTCTGATGGACCCTTTTGCTTATCATCAGCTTCGATGATGTGTTGTTCTTGTGTCATTTTTTTCTTTGCCTTCTTGTCTCGGTGGGATAAAATTCTGCTTACAAGTTTACGACCTGCTTTTGTTCTACCATCATACTTTTTCTTTTTCTTACTGGCAGGAATACCAGGAGGTTCATGTGCGGGAGGTAGTGCTACATTAGCACCGGAACCAACAGAATTTGTTGGTTCTTCCCACATTTGATATCTCGCTTGTTGTAGAAGTTGTCTAATGTTTTTCATATTTTATTTAGTTCTTCTAGACATTTATGATCTGGTTCGACATACTCCAAATAGTTTGGTGGCATCCTGTTTAAGTATATCAGAAAAGATTTGAGAACGGGCCAACAATTTCTTTCTATTTTATAAAACAGTAAAGGAACCGTGGCATCATTAAATACATTAAAAAGAATAATTAAATGATTTAAAATTAAATGATGTTTAAGTATGTCAGAATTTATATACTTTCGCATAAGTTTTTTGACATACTTAAATCTTTTTAAGTCCTCATCAAATTCTTCTTTAGTTGTACATTGAGGATTGTTGTAATATTTAATTGCAAAGAAGACATAGTTGTCTTCGTTCAGTTCATCAAATCTCATTTAATTATCAGGTAACGGTAAGTGTAGCAGCAGAGGAAGTAACATCAGCACCGCCGACGACAGAAACTACACAACGATACTGATTAGCATCGAGTCCTGCAACATCCGAGATGTCAAGTGTATTGGTAGCAGTACCACTGACAACACCTGCATCAGATTCATTGGCGAAGGTTGATCCACCGTCAGAAGATTTCTGCCACTGGAAGGAAAGTGTTCCGCCTGAGGGACGGGAGGCAGCAGCAACAACGAATTGACCTGCGGCACCACTAGCTACTGAAGCAGATGCTGGTTGTGAATCAATAGTGATACCAAAATCTGCTGCGATAGTATCATCAGTCTGAGTTTCTGCACTATTTAATTCAGGATTAGAGATAACTGCTAAACACTCTGCCTTAGTGCGAGTTACTGCTCCCTGTGTATAGGTGGCAAATGCCCACCAACCAGGACCACTGATGCCACGAGCTTTATTCTCAGCGAGGTTTGCTTCCTGTGCGTCAACAAATACTACAGTCTGAGACTGTGATCCAGGACCGTTACCACGGACTCCTTCAACCTTAGTTTTGTTCGCGTTGGAATCGGTATTTCCGTATAACGCCATGTGATTTACCTTTGAAAGTTTTCGTAATCTTTGATTATTTATAAAAAAAGGGGAGTATACTCCCCAGTAAAATACCTAATTATTAACTGCTATCAGGCTTCTTCGCGATTATTGATTGCTTTGGTGACAACTTCTAGAAGTTGATCATCCATATCTGTCTTAGTTAACTTAACTGCTTTAGCAAGAATAACAAGACAGATCTCAACCATTTTCTCACCGAGTTCTTCATTCTCTGGAATATTTGAAACGGCATCTTTGATAATTTTTGATGCGAGTGGAAGTAAAAATGCTAACATGGTAAACCTCATTGTTAATGTCTACCATATATATGCCTTTAGTATTTTTTTACCTTCATTTTACTACCACAACCTTCATCTAATTCAGGGCAACAATCCATACCATGCTCAGAGCATTCAGTTCCTTCTGGAGTGCCATTACATTTTTTTGATTCGTCTAATCCCATTTCAGATCTCCAATCGGAGAACTCTTCTTTCTTGGTTCCAATTGCTTTACTGATTGCCTTACGACGCTTCATAAGGTACTTATCACTCTTATCAGTATCACCATCATTATCAACATCAGAATCTTCCTTGCCGACAGGATCAAGTCTCTTCTCATCTAAATCTTCCTCCTTCACACAGTTAGGTACATCCTTACCACCCTTCTTCTTAGTTCCTTTTGCCTTATATCCATCCCAGCAAGAGTCAGCACCCACATTAGCACGGGCTTGCTTCATGCTACCTTCAAATAATTTACCAGAGGAAAGTTTTGATAACGTAGCATCCATCAGTGATGATGAATACTGATCCTCAACGGTCTTTTTATTTTCTACTTCTCCGTAGCACTCTTTTCCAGCAATGCCCTCAGAGGATCGCTTGATTAAAGAATCCGAATAATTATCGTTGTACATTTCTTTATGGGTACTTTTTCTTTTATTTATAGATGTAGACCACTCAGGAGTCTTATTCTTACTATATCTTTCTTTCTTTTGACCTGGAGTTAAATCTTGAAGATACTCTCTGGTCTCATCAGTTCCAAGTTCATGGACCTCACTGATGTCAGAAATCCAACTTCTAAAAGTCTTATGATCTTCATCTAAACAGATCACATAATTAGGTCCACGTCTAATAATAGTGCCAACTCGATCATTCCCATTACGAACTTTCATTCCCTCAGGAAAAATCTCCTCATTATAATACTGCTCACGAATATAAACCTTCTGATTGTATTCCGAAAAGTTATACATTAATAATTTAAATTGTGTTCAACTATTTATTACTTTAACATAATGTCTCTAATATCATCCATAAGTTTTTTGCAGTCTCTATCAGAAATAGTTCTAGGCATACCAGTTCTAAATGAATTGAAATCAGATTGAACTGCTGCTGCTCTCATCTTACTGGCAGACATACCTTCAGCACCATCAGCATCTGGATCTCTTTCACCAGCAGATATCACTTCTAGTTTCCTGAATGTATATTCAATTCCATTATACTTACTAATCATAGCATCATATTGTGATACACGATCCGATCCTGCTACTAGAACACAGTCATGATATGTTCCTTGGAGAGCTTGGAGTGCTTTAATAATTGTATTAATGTTAGGATCATAAACAATGTTAGTACTCATAGAAGGAAACATCTTCTTCATGAGATCAGATTTAGTTTTTGAATCCAATGGATTTTTTTTCTTGTCCTGAGTATGAGTGGGGTAGATAAGAAAATCATCACCAGCAGCAATCTTCTCTACTGCTTGCAGAAGTTTCTCATGTCCGATTGTTGGTGGGTTAAATCTACCCCATGCAAATACTACTCGTTTCATTTGTCTCCTGCTACCCAGTCTTTAGATACATTAAAGTTTGCTACACTGAATGACAAACGATCAACTAACTTCACTGCGTTTGTTCCATTACTAACAGCAACATATCCTTCTGGTGCTGTGACTTCATAACCACCTTCTGTCTTAAGATAAGTTCCAATACGCTCGCCCTTCTCAAGTTTACGAATGAATACTAACTTCGCATCCTGTAGTAACTTATATAGTTGTACTGTGCTATTAAGAGGGTTCTTATTCTTTTCAATAAACTCCAGACCATCAAACATCTTCTTGAGTTTGGTTGCTTTTGCCTTCGGAGTTTTTACTTTATCAACTGCCTTCTGACATTCAGTCTCAAAATATTTTGTGAACTCTCTATAGAATGTATTCGGTTCAGGAACTGTTCTACCCTGACGAACATATGTGTTAAAGAAAATCTTTAATCGTGGTCCTACAGTCAACTGATCTTTAAGAACAATCTGTGCTGCTACCTCATCTAAGAATGATCCTGCTGTGCGAACATGAGTAGGTGCCTGAGTTTTAAGTTGAGATAACTTATTCTTCTCAGTAGGTGTGAGAAGAGTATCCTTTCCTAACTGTCCGGTCTCAGCACTCAATACTAGAATGTCATCACTCTTCTTTAATCTACTCACATCAAATCCGAACGAAGCATTCATACTGCTTACATCAGATCCTGAATAAGATGTATGAAATACTACACCGATCTTTGCTTTCTTTGCCTTCTCATATAGATCACTATCTTCTGGTATGGCATAGGTAATTGTATTAGGTTGAAATGTAATACAAGTCTTACCATCAATCACCTGAGTTTTCTTATCATGAGTAAACAACAGGTCACCCTGTGCTACACCATTGATACCTAGTGCTGGAAAATATTTTAATGATGCTTTTAATTTCTCTACCAGACCAGCAGCATGTCCGTGGTTCCTTTCAATATCAGCATCAACATAATTGATCTTCGCATCTTTATTGAAGACTGATTTAGTTCCGACAAAGAAGTTATCTGTGCCTGGATAGTTGCCACAGAAAATAGCAGGAGCGCCATCCCATTTCGTAGTGATCTTAAAGTTATTATTGCCACCACCAGTAAAAGTTTTTGCTAGTAAATCTAAAAACTTAAATGCATCAGAAGCACCAGCAGCTCCGTCAAATAATATACTATCTTCTAGGTGTTCTAAGTGTGTATTCTTACTCATGATCCTGCAATGTATTCGGATAAACCTTTTTGCTTCTCCACATAATTACGAATAGCAGTGCCACCCCACTCAATCTTATGTCTGAATTTAATTAGATCATAAACTTTATTATCATTTTTATTCTTAGCACTAATGATAACTGCTGGTAGTGGTGCTCCCACAGTAGGATCTCTAGGAACTGATTTGTGATATGTTGATGCCAGTTCTAGATTTGCTTCTACATCCAAGTCTGGTCTACCGTTGAGTGCCACATGTAATTTAGAGAAATCAAACTTCTCATAACCACTACCAATAATCTCTACAAGTTTTACATTCTCCTCATTTTTTGTAGCGAAGTCATCAAGTGTTTCTACAAAATGTTTTCTCCAAGAAGAGTTACCAAACTTATTCTGTATTCTGTTGTGTGCCCAAAGATAGATATCATTCATCACAGCAGCAGCATGATGCTTAGTTGTTTCAAAATCCCCGTCATTATGCTTGGCATAGATTGCTTCTAGTTGAACGTTATTGATTAGATTTTCATCTAAGATAACACCCCAGAAATTATTAACAGTTTGAATATCCCATCCGCCAACCTGAGCGAATTGATCTACCTCACGCTTGAGTGAGATCTGAGTGATAGCTAATTTTCTATTACCATATCTACCAGGAATTGTTATATCTTTCTTCCCATCAATCCTCACAAAGATATCAACCTTTGTCGTTAGTTCACCGCCAACACCATCAGCTTCGACTTCAATTTTATTGTAAACTCTATTATGATACATGACATTTGCTAACTGAGAAATTTCTCTGGAGTTAGCATACTGAACGCATGGCGTCATGATACTCATGCGGTCAGCAATACCTGATGCCTTCTCATCAGCATCTAAAAGTTGCTCGCAAAAAACCAATGACATATTGATGGGAGACAACTTAATGGTAAGTTCAACATCATCATCGGGGATCATCTTGGCGGACTCCCTAATGGTTTTGAAATTAGGAGACTTGAATATATTAAAACTTCCT
>Ga0209630_10003067_pt1 | contig 15476 bp, 16 predicted proteins | sample COG_01_FD_184745 | JGI IMG/M metagenome (GOLD analysis project Ga0209630, IMG submission 184745) | Pelagic Microbial community sample from North Sea - COGITO 998_met_01 (SPAdes) (version 2) | ecosystem: Environmental > Aquatic > Marine > Neritic zone/Coastal water | place: Helgoland, sampling... | reverse complement strand
AATATTCATACTGTTGGTGGTAAAAAAGGAGAATTCAATGCAGATAAGTTTGCTGAATGTGATATGTTAATCACGACATATCAAAGTATGCTTAATCTAGTTCCAAAGTGTTTAGAAAATAAGTTAAATAACCTCCTAATGAAAGGTATAAAGGAAGGAGAAGAGGAAAAACGTCAGAGTGATATAATGAATCTAAAACGTAAACTTGCATCCGCTAAAATCATGGATATATGCTCAGATTTTTCTGTTGTATGTGTAGATGAAGCTCACAAAGCAAGAGGTAATTCAATTGGAGATATACTAGCGTCTTGTGTTAATTGGAAATATAAACTTGGATTATCTGGAACAATGAAGATTGATCTAGAATATTCTGATTTCTATACTATGCAAGAGCGAACTGGTCCTTTAGTTATGACACTTAGTGCTAAATTTCTAATGGATAATGACTATTCTCCTGATATTAAAATAAAACAGGTGTTTCTTGAATATGATGTAAATAATCCTACGGTTGCCGAGTACTTAAACATTCAAACTAATAAATCACTACGTAAAAAAGTAAAAGATCAATTCCGGGACCCAATGGAATTTGGTAAAAAAATGCTTGAGATCGAAAAAGGTATTATATTTGATAGTGACGAACGAATTAAGTTTGTGAGCAGACTTACTAAGAAATTTGGAAAGAATACATTGATTCTATTTTCTGATGTTAAAAATGAATATGGAGTTAGGATTCATGATGCTATTAAAACATGGAATAGCAATACATTTTACATTGATGGCGGAGTAGAAACCCCAGACCGTGAAATTGCAAAGGATTCAATGGAGGCAAATAATGACGTGGTTATAGTCGCGTCATATGGAACGTTCGCAACTGGCATTGATTGTAAAAATGTTCATCATATTATATTTGTAGAATCAACTAAAGCTGAAATTACCATTAGACAGGCAGTTGGTAGAGGAATGAGATTCTTAGTTGGTAAGAATGTGGTAGTTATTTGGGACATCATAGATGATCTACATGGATACTCAGTTAAGCACTCTAAAGTTAGGCATGAAATATATGTTGATCAAGAATTTGAAATACTAAATAGTAAGCATGTAAATCTTTCTGATTTTAATGATTAATTATCACCATCCTTAGTAGCATATTTAACTCCCATTATAGTACCGATTATACTAAATGAGTTTGTAAGTAATATACTTATGATATTAGTCCACGTGGATCCTATTATTGTTGAATCGATTCCTTGTAAAATAACGAATACATATAGTGAAGTTGTTACCATTCCCACTCCTACTATTATCCATAGTGCAATTCTTACTATTTTTCCTATTAGTTCAAATTGAGATTTTTTTTGAACCAGTTCAAGGTCAGTTTCTGCAGAAATCCTAGCATTTTCTGCTTCTGTTTTAGCGTCTTCTGCCTCTCTTTTAGCCTTTTCTGCCTTTCTTTTTTGATGCAGAGATTCTATTTGAGATGCTTCTGCTTCCTCCTTTGCTTTAATTGCATCGTCTTTTGCATTTAGCATATCAATTCCAGATTGTTCTGCTTCGCCTAACGCTTTAGTTAATTGTTTATTAACTCTATCATTCTCCTTTTGGCTTTTAGTTAGCTCTTTGTTTTGAGATTGAACTCTTTTGGTTATATCTAATCGTTTTCTTCTTTTGTCCTTATCTCTTTCAATAGCAAGAGTGAGGTATTCATCAAGTTCCTCATCATCACTACTGTCAATTAGCTTAAGAATATTACCTTCTAGAGATATTCCATTTTCCTCATATAGCTTAAGCAGTTGATCTCGAGTATCCTTATTAATCCTAATCATTTATAAACCTTAAACTTTGCAGTTCTGTTTTTATAACCTAAATAATCTGATTTAAATTCCTCTAGCCTAGGCTCTATATCATCTGATTTTATTATCCAAAATTGGGCACCTGCATTTATTGCCTTTGCCTGTTCTTCTTTATCTTGTGAAGAAGATATAATTCCTATAACAAATCCGTTTCCATATTCAAAGTTAACCTTTCTAATTAACTCTATTCCATCATATGTAGACCCGGTAATATTTAGATCTACAAATATACACTCAGGTCGACGTTTGCTTCCTGTTTCATACAACCCCTTAAACAGTTTTGCAGCCTCGTCTGCTGATGTTAATCCCTCTAGGGAAAGAGTTATATCTAGAAGGCTACATGCATCCTCGAATACCAAATGGAATAAATCTTCGTCGTCTACTAGTAAAATTGAATTTATCATGTCTATGTTATATGTTATATTTTGATATACATCTATGTATAATTATATTTATCAACCTTGTCCATTAAGGTCTTCTGCTTTTTCTATTCTTTCAAATACTTTAATAATCTTCTTAATAATTGGATGCCTAACTACATCTTTTTCTGTTAATTCAACACATCCCATTTCTTTAATTCCAATAAAGTGCTCAATTAGAAGTTCAAGTGCGCTTTTTCTTCGTTTATTTACAGACTTTTGCTTAACGTCTCCTAGAAATATTATCTTAGCATTTCTACCTAGTCTAGTCATAAGTGTATATAGATTATCTTTTGAAATCTGTTGTGCTTCATCGATTATGATTATAGAATCATCTAGGGTTACTCCAAGTGCAAATGCAATGGGTAATATATCAATAATTCCATTTTCGCGTAATTCAATAGTTTCCTTCTTTCCAATTATCTTTTCAAAGTTAGATATAAACGGGTACATATACATTTCCATCTTCTCTTCCATTGATCCCTTAAGGTATCCAATCTCCTCGTCCTTTGGAACGTTAACTGATTTAATAAGGGTTATCTTTTTATATGCATCAGGTTGATCTTTAACAAACTTTAGTGCTTTAGCGCATGCTAAATACGTTTTTCCAGTTCCAGGAGGTCCAATGACTACACTAATATCTTTTTCTTCAATTAACTTAATTACTTCTTTTTGTTTTGCACCTCTGCATTTAATATTAATTCCCTTGTCTTTAAACATATCTTTTGTTTTTTGTTTTTTTCTATCATTTTCCCATTGTAATATCTCCTCGTCCAGTTCAATATCATCTTCATAAAACCGTTTCTTTCTAGTCTTAGCCATATTTTAGTGTATTTTTGATGCAATTACCACTCCTAATAATATCTTAATATGATGTAAATGTATATTATAAAAGTCTATTATTATATTCTTTAATTCTTCTGTGTAATCTTCCTCCTTTATCGTCTTAAACATTGATTTTATCTTTCTAAGTTCTCCCTTATCTAGGGTGTATTCTTCAGCTATAAGAAATTGGTCAAGTACTCCGTCGAACGCCTTTCCTATTGGTAGGCTACTTCCTAGTTTCTTAAGAAACTTTTCTCCCTTTTTAATACTATCTATTTTTTCTAATAATACTGTCGACTGTAGTCCATTATCCAATAATTCTCTAATCGAGTCCAACTTTTTAATTCTATTAGACTGGTCTACTATATAATTAATGTCATATGTGTAAAAGGATAAACTTATTTTAGTATATTTACCTTGATAATTAAAGTTAATGAATTCAGGTTTAACAAATCCTCCCGCTGCGTTCACTATTACCGGATCTATTCCGGCGGATGTAACGTAATCTTCTTCGCTATCAAGATTCATTGTATAGTCTTGAAATGGAAAAGATTGAAGGAATGGATATGCATTGAATACCTCCGTTTCACTAATTAGATGATCTTCATGTTCGTCATTCATTGAAACCTTGCTTTTAATTATTTATATAAGATAATGTAAAATTTAACTTTAAGACATGGAAGATAAGTCTAAATTAATTAGACAATTGTCACTCAGACAAGGAGCAATCAAGATTTTAATTAATTCGATATACGGAGCATTTGGAAATAAGTGGTTTTATTTTTATAATCCCGACATCGCACAGTCTATTACTCTACAGGGTCAAGATATGATTAAATTTGCGAACAGGGCAATTGATTTCTATTTTAAAAATAAATGGCACTTAGATACTGATTTACATAAGCATTTAGGAATATCCAATTATAAAATAACTAAAATTGATAACGACGTCATAATAGCTATATACACGGATACTGATTCCACATACGTTAACTTTGAGCCGGCAATCAATTCAATAGAAGGTCTTGATTACACAGAAGATGAATGTCTTAGGTTATGTATTGAGATAGATAAATTTAGGATAGGAGAATTTTATGATTCTGCATTTGATAAATGGTCTGCTAGGTTTAACACTGAGAATCGCCAAACGTTTAAACTTGAGCTTATTGCAAGTAACGCAGTATGGATTAAGAAAAAAAATTATGTACTTAAGGTAACATATGAGCCTAACCCAAAGGAAGATTTATATTCAGAAGACGATAGATACCTTTTAATTAAAGGACTAGAACCAATTAAAGCATCATATCCGGAATGGGCTAGAAAGCATCAAACTAAATTCATTAAGTACTTTCTTGAAAAAGGTATCAATGTTGATTTAGAAGGAGATCTTATTCCTTTAATTAAAACTGTTAAAGAAGAGTTTTTAAATTTACATCCAGATGAGTTCTCTCAGAGTTTTAACTTGCGACAGTATGACAAATATATAACTAGTGAATCTAGCTGCGTTCTTAAGAAAGGAGCGGCAAATGGCCCAAAGGCAGTTATTCATCATAATTACCTAATACTTAAAAACAAATTAGAGGGAAAATATCCTAGAATACGACAGGGTTCTAAATACAAAATGCTGTATTGCAAACCAAATGAATTTGGAATAGATTTATTCGCATATAACCCTGGACAATATCCAACTGAGATTATTCCTGAATTAGACTGGGATCAACAATTCTTTATTCTAATAGTTGAACCAATTAATAGAATACTAAAGGCAATAGGCATTAATACAATTGACGAAAAGTTAAAGAGATCTGTTGTATTCAAAACATCTGCAACTAAGTTACCAATGACGCGGGAACAATTGTACCCATATCATGTGATATGTGAGGCAACTCTGGAACACGAAGAAGTTCCAGAAAAGTTTTGGAATATAATTGGAAACCCAGATGCTGATGTGCCGGAAGAACACTTCGATGAGTATCTTCAAACCATAACAAAGTATGGATTAAATACTGTTATATTAATTAATAAGAATCTTAAGCCATACATTAATAGAATATCAAAAAAACTAGGGATTCTAGCATTTTCTCCGGAAGGAATAATAGAGGCTGAGATATTGGCAAAAGAGAAATTAATTGAAAAGAAGAGGAAAGCATCAGAAAAATTACAAAAATCAATAGATCGGCAGAATGCAGTTAAAATGAAGGCCCTCGATAGAGAAGCTAAGCGTTCAGTAGAATAACAATAATGGAAAATAACGATAATTACCTCATAGTTGATTTTGTCAGCGACGTTCTCAAGAGAGTATTTCCTGGAAATAGATTCAAGCAGTCAATCAATGATGAAGACGACGACAAGCTTAATTTTGCATGTCCATACTGTGGAGATTCAGAAAATGACTCAGGAAAAAAAAGAGGTAACTTATATATTAAGACCGCAACGTACAAATGTTTTAACGATGGGTGTTTAAAGTTTGTAAAGCTTCCTAAATTCTTAACTGATTTCGCAATTAAATACTCTCTTCAGATTCCAGTGATATCAGCGGAAGCAGGTAAAACTAAAGTAGAGACAGGAACAAAACGAGGATCACTTATAGAGTTTCTAATGAACCCAAAAGTTAAGGATATATTAATTAACTTCAAGCAACTCGCAGATAGATTCTTCTTAACTCCTTGTCATGAAGCTCCGGCAGATTCTCCAATAGGAATATATGTCAGAAGTAGGAATCTAATGGAATTGCCTGCATTTGAAAAGTCATGTTACTTTGATAGCCGACACGACAAAATGTATATATTTAACTTAGATCTAAGATCGGGTCGAGTGCTCGGTCTATCCATCAGGAGAATAAGCGATGATTACTCTGGCCCAAAGTACGACATTAAAAACTATTCTCAATTCATTAAGAACGGACTAATTCCAGCAGCAGACGAAAGTACAATTACTAAGATTGACATCATTAATAGTTATTTTAATATCCTTAATATAAAATTTAACCAACCTATTATTGTTCTTGAAGGGCAAATTGATGCTATGTTCTTGAGTAACTCAATAGCCACCACTGGTGTAACTAAGAGTAAAAATATACTTGGTACATTGATTTCTAAAAGAAATGCACGTATACTATTCGATAATGATCAGGCAGGAAAGAAAGAAACATTTAAACTATTACAAGATGGATACCAAGTATTTATGTGGTCGAAGCTCATAATGGATCTTCGCAGGCAGTACCCAAATGAGAGAAATAAAGTAAATGCGATAAAGGATATTAACAATCTATATAATTTTTATGTAGATATGGGAGATAAACAATCATACGATGAATTCAATAAACTAATTATGGGATATTTTTCAGAATCTATTTTTGATTTAATATTTGTGTAATTTACGATTATGTAAAGAATTTCGAACTATAATACAAATAAATAATAAAAAAGATAATAATGAGGAAATTACACACAACATTTTCATCGTTCAACGCAAGTATCATTAATGAGAATGCGGATGTTAACATGGACATGGACGAAACAATATTAGACGAACTAGTAGAACTAGTTGGAGATGAAGAAGACGTTGAAGATTGCGCAAAAGAAGCATTTGAAGACTTAGAAAAATCTTTCGAAAGAGATGAATTGAAAATGGAAGATGGAGATCAACCTGAAAAGTTGGTGATGTCTGCATTAATAGTTAAACTTGTTGAAAAAGGAAAGCTAGGACCTCATGAAGCAGATAAATTCATTGAAGATAAATTATAAAAACAATATTATGAAAAATTCAAACATTGCCGGATTTAATAGCTGGTACAAGAAAACCAAATTAAACGAACAAGACCATGAAGAGAATAGATCTGATCATGATAGACCTGTCTTAGTAGTACAAAGCCTTAAGGGACAAATAGTATGGATGTCTGCAATGTCACATGCTAATGCTTACCATGATATGCATGGATATGAATATGTATTACAAGATGGACAATGCGACATGGTTTATATAGTAGATATAGGCGCTAACGAAATACCTGAAATATGGGCAGGCGTAAATCGACCGAGTCGTACTCCAGCAAATGAATTATATTTTCAAGATGCAAATATACTTGATCAATTTGATGCTGAGTGGGCAGGAGGAGTTGATGGAGATGATGACGATGAAGCAGATAAGTTCATTGAAGATAAATTATAAAAAATATTATTATGAAAAACTCACAGGTAGCTGATTTTAACAGCTGGTACAAGAAAAACAAATTAAATGAGCAGGATAACGATTATAAATTTAATCAAGAAAGGGCAGATCGTAATAGGAATTATAACACAGATTGGAAATCTGAAGATTTAGTTATGCTAATTGACGCAACTCAGCCATGGCTACAGCCAATCAAATGGGGAGATATTTATATGGTAATCGGAGGAGTTGAAGATTCACTTGACGAGGATCCTAATGCACATGGCGTTTATGTTGTTCATATGCCAACATTCATAAACGATGCTGGATCAATTAGATTTAATAATGGAAAGGTAGATTTCGAACAAGCAGGTGGAGTAAGAGAATTCTATTATGAAGAAACTGATGATAACGAGAATACTTTAAGTACTCGTGAAGTAGATACAGAAAATGGTAATTATGGCACAGGCACCAGTAATGATGATGACGATGAAGCAGGTGATGCATTAGATAATCACTTTAAGGGATCTACTCCTGATGATTTTCCAACATTTTAGGTAAATATACTAGAAATACTAAAGCCCTCGTAATAGAGGGCTTTTTTATGATAAATAAGTATATATGAGTAATAAGGATAAAAATATAAAGAATTTCCTAAAACCAAGAACTGGTAAACGGATACGCCAAGGGTACTTTGTACCTAAGAATCCTGAAAAATATAAGGGTGATGTCACTCAAATTATATACAGATCAGGTTGGGAATTTAAGTTCTTTAAATTTTGCGATGAAAATCCAATGGTTATAGAATATGCGTCTGAGCCATTAGGTATAGACTATTGGCATAGCATTGATAAGCGTCAAGCTAAATATTGGGTAGATGGCTATATGAAAACTAAAAACGCTCAAGGACAGGAAAAGGAATGGTTGATTGAAGTTAAGCCTAACAAGTATATTCTTCCTCCTAAACCACCTAAAAGAATGACAGATAAACAAACTAGTAGTTACGTAAATCACGCTAAGGCATACCTAGTTAATACTGATAAATTTAAAGCTGCTAAAGCGTATGCTGCTGCTCATAATATGAGATTTGGAATAATAACAGAGAACTTTTTGTTCGGTAAGATGTAAAAGATATAAATGAAGAAGTTAGAAGACATAGTTACAAACAAACGAGAGCGAAACTTTTCGCAGTCACTTGCTGAATTCGGTGTTACTGTCGGTAGAAATGACGTTATGCCTGGACATTACTATGCTTTTAAAATATCAGTTCCTAACTTTAATTCAGGATGGATTCCTAATTCAGAGGAAGAATGGAAGGATTCACCAGAATCCTTCATTACAAACCGACAATACTATGATGTTAATCCAATTGGATTAGTATTCGCTCATAATAAATGGAAGGATACAGCATTGATTCTTAATCTTAAAGTTCTTCCACCTGCTCATAGAGCTGCTGTAATAATGGCACACATCAATATCATAGAAGAGAACTTAGATAGATTAGGATTATGGGATGACGATTCAGAGTTAATGTCTATTAAAGATAGAAAGGGAATGAGTCTTCCAATGTTTGGGATAACACCTAAGATACTTGAAGACTTTACGGGTTTTAAATTAGGATATGCAATAAGTGGATATAAATTAGATAAGGTTACAGGTGCTAAACTTTTAGACTGGGATCACATCGGGGAACTTCCCCACGCTAATATAGATACTACCGGATTATCAATGGCCCCTGGCGCATTTGGTATAGAGTCAGTATTCAAACATTTTGAAAATAAACAATTAATATAACATGGCAGGATTTGGAGATAATAGAAGTGGAGGTACTAGTACTGCACTGTCTAACCTAAGTAAATTTGGATCACGATACGAGGATCTACTACTTAAAAACTCAAAGGCAATAGGATTTATTGAGAGTCAGCTGGCATCTAGAACTCAAACTAACGGAAACAATGAGTTGTTAAAATTCTCAATGGCGTTAGCGGATACTACATCTCAGTTAAGAACTAAAGCAATTGCATTCTTTCAATTAGACTACGCGGTTAAAAGAGAACGTCTAAGAGATATTGCATCTAATGGTGAGATCGAATTCATATTAGATACTATAGCAGACGACATGGTTGTATATAGCGATGATAATAGATTTTGTCATGCAAATGACTTAACTGGTAAAATTATGTTTAAAGGTTCTAATAAAACTGAGCGTTTAAATTATCAAGACGACATCGTTAAGAAATATCAATCTACCTTTGAAGAAATGTACACTACATGGGGATTTGCGGAAGGAATTGCAGCTTGGCAATATGCATATCAATTCCTTATAGAGGGACACTTGAGCTTTGAAATTATATATGATAATCCTGAAAAACCTAAAAAGATTATAGGATTTAAAGAACTAGATCCTGCATCAATCGCCCCTCAGTTAAATAAAGACGCTAGAGGAAAAATGTATCTCCAGTGGACTCAGTATGATTCATCTACTGGAGGAACTAGAGTATTATCAGATTCTCAGGTTATTTACATATCTTATGCTAATCACTTTAAAACTAAGAGAGTATCTTTTGTTGAGAGATTAATTAGATCGTTCAACCTATTAAGAGTTCTAGAACATAGCAAGGTAATATGGCATGTTATGAACGCTCCTATACGTCTTCAAACTAAAGTTCCTACTGGAAGCAAAAGTTTTCAAAAGGCACAAGAAGATGTCAAGGAATTTATGAATCTATTAAAAGAAGATGTATTCTTTAATGGAGATACTGGTGAATTAACAGTTGACGGAAAACCAAATATCTTATTCTATAAAAACTATGTTACTCCAGTTAATGATAGAGGAGAATCAATTTCAATCGAGGCTTTAACTTATCCTGGTCCTAATTTATCTAATTCTGAGCTACTTGGATACTTCACTAAAAAATTAAAAATGGATTCTAAGATTCCATATTCTAGATGGGAAGGTCAATCCGGAATGGGAGCATTTACGTTAAATGCAGAAGGTATTACTCGTGAAGAAGTTAGATATCAAAAATTTATAAGAAGATTACGTTCTGCATACTCTGAGTTAATTGTAAAACCCTGGCATCTTCAAATGTGCTTAGATTTTCCAAACTTACGTGAAGATTATAAATTTAATAATGCGATCGGAATAAAATATCATAACGATAATGTTTTCGAAGAAATGAAAGAAAACGAGTTGGAATCAAAACGGATAGCTTCATTTACCGCTAAAAAGGGAGTTCTTAAGGATGATGGTACTCCTTACTTCTCAACTGAGTATTTGATAAGAAAGGAGCTTAGAATGTCAGAGGACGAAATTGAATCAAATAAGAAATGGTTTGATATGGAGAAAGAAGATATAGCAGATGCAGAAGCAGGTGCAGCAGGTTCAATGGATGGAGGAGTTGCCGCAGATGGAGGAGTTGCCGCTGCTGGTGCTGGCGGAGAAGAAGAAGGCGGAGGTTCAGAAACAATCGATGGAGGAGAAACCGGAGCTGATGGATCCTTATAACTTATAAAAGACTAATTATAAAATCAAGAGTATATCAAGTAACGCTGTAATAAATAATAAAAACGTAACTCAAAATGATTATTAATAATTATAGTGACTGGTATAATTTAACAGAGTCAACTGAATCTCCAAACGCCAAACACCAAACTGCAATAATGTTTACTGATTTAGTTAGCAGCTCTAAACAGTGGATGGGAGATCATATAGGTATGAGTAAATGGGTTGATGATCACTTAACTAGGGTTAATAATATAGTTGAAAATCATAATGGCTTTATTGTAAAGACAATAGGTGATGCAATGATGGTATGCTTTAAAGGAAAGAACTGTTTATTAAATGCTGTTGAATCTGCAGAAGAAATACTAAGAACAGAAAAAAAGAAGCTACGAATTGGTATATGCCAAGGAGACATTATCGAGAAGACTCAAAGAATACAAAAAAGTAATCTAAAGGATTATTTTGGTAACCCTGTTAATACTGCGTCTAGATTAGAGAGTAAAGTTTCAGATGAAGATGGTTTATCATTTGCACATCTAGAAGATATAGATCTACACCAATCTACTGAATTAACAGAGTGGCTAGGAAAACATAAATATGAAGTTATAAAATACACTGATTCTCCAAGTAAATCAAAGTTAGGAAACGTTAGAAAGAGATCAGCTAGACTATTGTCAGATCTTCAAATATCTACCCATGCTGATATTCAAGAACTAAATGGAGTTAATAAGGTTGTAGCATATAAGGTTAAATTAAATAAGTAACGGGACTTATATGTTGGTTTTACCTCTCTGAAAACTTATTCCTGCGGTAATATTTGCCGCCGTCTCTTCGAACTTAATACCTAATCCTATCACTTCATAATTAATCACTGAATTAGGTTTTTCTCCTTCCAGACTATATTTAGCTATTATAGGACCTTTTACATTTTTCAATTCAATAGATTCTTCCATTTCTTCAATGAACATGTGCCGTACTTTAATAGTCGCATCATAAAATATATCAACAATCGCATCTCCTTCTAATTTGTCGTCTCCCTGTTCCCATTTTTCTTCTCCTAATTCTAAGCGGTTAAGTTTAAAATCTATGTGTATATTAGTTTGATCCTCTCCTACTTCTCCAAATATAAAGTCTAAGTCGTCCTTACCTAACTTTTTATTTTGCTTACTAACCATATCTCGAGTTATTTCGATGGATCCGCTTACATTGTCTAACTTTTTCTTAATTATGTACCTTACAATTCTCTTAAAAAATTTAGGTTTTCTACTTAACTTAATCAACGTTGTATTTAAATCCTTTGAGACATAACCTATTTTTTTCATTACATCAGGCGGAATACTTTTTATGTCATTTAAATCAAAAGTTCCACTTCTTTTATCTTTTAGTATTAATGCGGGTAAATCGTAAAAAACCTTGTTAAATAAGGAATCGCCATCATGCAATATGTTTATAGTATTAGAAATAACATAATTAGACGCATCCCTCATATTTTCAAATATTCTCTTCCAGTTATTATAGTTTTTAATATGGCTCATAATAAATTTGTTTTTTAAATATTGGCAAGTGCCTGATCTAAGTCAAACGATCCGCTCTTTCCATTAATGTGGTTGCTTATGCCAACATTGAGTCCGTCAATAATATTTTTCCCGGTTTTAATATCTTTTACACTCAACTTATCTCCAGATATCTTAACCTCAATTGGTAAAAGTCTAAAAAACGCACCTTCAAATTTCTTTTTAGCATATGGCCTAACTGAAGTTATTTTGTACGTAAATTTGTCGGTTTCAACGTCTATTTTGTATGTTGCAGTTAACTCACAACTAACATATATCGTTCTATCCTTTTTTTCTAAATAATCGTCTAGTTCGTTTCCTTTAATTAAAGCCCAGCCTCTAATTTTTCCTATTATTTTACCTTCTGATCCGTCATCATTTGTCGAAGTTAATGATTTTATCACAGCGTCTCTAATTCCGTGGGATATATTTATTGTTCCAATGATGTTCTTCACTTCAGTGCCGGGAACGGTATAAACCTTTCCTTTATAATCTTTAATAGCATCTCCAATCGCACCGTTTATTCTCTTAATTAATCGGTTATTTATCACCTCGGACTTTATACCCTTGATTATCTTAGATGATATCGAAGGTTTAACTTCATCAGAAGGGGCTTCTTCTTCACTTTCTAATATAAATTTCCACTTTGAATAATTTTTAATAAAATCTTTCATGTTATATTGGTAAACTTTCAATACCTAATTTTTTTAAATCAATAGGCTTTATCTTTGTAACCTCACTAGATATCCCCTTTCGTAATTCTCCGGTTATATCGATTGACTTAGTATACCCATGAATCTTATTAGATAGTTTATCGTAGAGCTCCCACCAATCGTCTCCCTCATCTTTAACAACATCGTCCTTTGTTTTAATATCAACGAATACTCTTCCGCTAGCGTATCTTAATTTAAATTTAAGATCAATTGGAGAAAGAAGAACTTCTAGCCAATCCATCGTTATCCCGGCAATACTTATTCCTAATATCGTTACTGCTTTTGTGTCTAGATCTATGTCATAATTCGCCTTCACTTTAATATTTAGATCAGCGTCTCCGCTTTTGATGCCTTTCTTATTTGCTGTTTTTATCTTGTAAGAAACTACTGATTTTAATTCACACATTACATAACCGTTCTTGTTGCCTGTCTGATCTGGATTTGTTATCTCAGTTACTGTTGCCTCCGTTATGTCTAAATTTAAATAAACTCCCATTGGAGTCACAATTATCTTTTCAAAAAATGCAGATGCGTCATCAATTTTATCATACATTTTAGCCTTAACTGGATCTATAACATTGTCTTTTGTCCATTCTGCTGTCCATTCTGCTGCCGGAACTATAACATTGTTTTCTATGAATCCTACTCCTTGGCCTACCATTGATTGATTGAAATAATTCACCATTGCATTTTCAGCAGCAATTAATTGTTTATTCGCTGTTCTAACAGTTTTAATTGCTTTTTTAGTTTCTCTCTTTAGCACTCCAAATCCTTTTTCAAATCCCCTCTGTAAAGAAGATTTGTTTGCTTCCTTTCGTCTCGCCAACTCAGCGTTATGTTCATCTATTTCCTTATTCTGTTTTTCAATATCCCATCGATATAGCAGCTTAACATAACTATTATAATTACGCTCACTTATTTTCTCTTCCTTATATGCAAGTCTAACATCTAACAGTGCTCTTCTGCCGTTTGGGCTTGCCCAATCAAATATATTAACATCCTCATTTTTTCCAAATATATCACGTAATTTAGAATATCCAGTATATATCGGGGTATATATTTCCTTAAATCTATTAATGTGCTTATTTTTTAGTTCTTTCTTAGCAGATGTTAAATTTGGCAATTGTGTTGAGTTTAAAATAACCTTTATTCTTTTTTCTACTTGTTTTTCCGGTTTTTCACCAATCTGTTTGAGTTCTCCATATATGCCCTTTAGAGCATTTAGCATTTTATACATTTTTCTACTTTCTTCTAGTTCTGATTTATATGTTTTATCATCTTTTAAATCTAGAACAGTATTTTTCACAGCTATAGTTTTAGCTTTTATATTATCGATAAACACCTTAAGTCTACCAGTTTTTGTATCGAATGTGACTTCAACGTCATCGAGCAATCTTTCCATGGAATATAAAATATTAAAGTCTCTTGCATCCTTTGTAAATTTAAATTTACAACGTATTGATAATCCGTCTTCTATCTGCTTATCTATCCATTTTTTAACGCGTGGAGACTCTTCATTTTCTTCCTTTCCCATTTCGAACTGATCTATTATTGTCCACATAATAAACGGGCCATCTACATCTTTGTCACCTTCCTTTTTGCCATCTTCCTTTTTGCCTTTGGCAACTGCCACTTGCGTGTTAGATTCATTTATTCTACTAAATAATCTTGACTCTTCAACTTTTTCAAATTCGGGCTTAGTATCTGCCGCCTTTATCCCAGGGTTTTTAATAGTTAACTTAAATTTTCCTGTGTTCTTAGATATTTCGTCATTCATTAAAGTTTTAATATCTTCAATTTTTCCTTCTTGATGCATCCAAGCAAACAGATGACCCTTAAACTTATCTCCTCCCCAGGTAAGATCTTCGATTTGTTTATCAGTCTTTGCCCAATTTAAAGTGTCTCCTTGAATTTCAGCTGGTAATCCGGTCGGGTTAGTCACTAAATTCTTTCTAGACACTTTTTTTATTTCACTAGTGATAATTCCTCCGTTCTTACAGTACATTTTACTGCTCGTGTCCAACTTTTTATTGTCAAATCGTTCCAAATGATAAAGATACCATGGCTCACTAGATTTAGCGTACATCACTTGACCTCCTCCATCTCCGGCGATCATATTACTCCCTTGTTTGTTTATTACTAATGCATCAAAATGAATTTCTACCACATCATAATCATCCCCTTTTATATACACACTACACTTAAATTTTGTAGATTTAACCAAAATTAGTTTATAGTCTGTTGCCGGAGTACCTGAAATAATCGCATCTCTTGTTAATTTAGCCCAACCTGGAAGTAACCTTAATCTTTGTTCAAATATTCGATCAAATGACTCACATGTAGGTAAACTGTTCCACTCGTTAAAATTAACTATATATGCCATATTTCTCTATATATTTCTAAGTGGTTCTGTCGGGAGTGATGTAGGTTTAGGTTCAACTCTTTGTGGCATGTCAGTACTT
>Ga0209630_10003056_pt1 | contig 15519 bp, 20 predicted proteins | sample COG_01_FD_184745 | JGI IMG/M metagenome (GOLD analysis project Ga0209630, IMG submission 184745) | Pelagic Microbial community sample from North Sea - COGITO 998_met_01 (SPAdes) (version 2) | ecosystem: Environmental > Aquatic > Marine > Neritic zone/Coastal water | place: Helgoland, sampling... | reverse complement strand
GTGCAAATACTGGTTCGATCGATAAATGGGATCCAATCCTTATTTCGCTTGTACGTCGTGCAATGCCTAACATGATGGCATATGACGTCTGTGGTGTTCAGCCAATGACTGGTCCAACTGGCCTGATCTTTGCGATGAAATCACGTTTCAATGGTGGTGATGTTAATAATGCAGAAGCACTGTTTAACGAAGCAAATACCAAGTTCTCTGGTGATTCATCTGGCGCGGCTATGAATGCTGATGGTTCTGGTCTTGGAACTACTGATGGTACTGCTGGTACTGCAACTACCCTAGACGATGAGCGTCCAACTGCTCAACCAAGAGGCGGTATGCCTACTGCAAATGGTGAAGGTCTTGGAACTACTGGCGTTGCGCCAGCTTCTGTTTTTAATGAAATGGGTTTCACCATTGAGAAAGCAACTGTATCAGCAAAAACACGTGCATTGAAAGCAGAATATTCGCTTGAACTCGCACAGGATCTGAAAGCAATCCACGGTTTGGACGCTGAAAGCGAACTGGCTAACATTCTTTCAACTGAAATCCTTGCTGAAATTAACCGGGAAGTAATCCGCACTATCAATAGCCAAGCTAGAACTGGTGCTGCTACATCTCAAACAGCAGTTGACGGTATCTTTGATCTTAAGCTTGATGCTGATGGTCGTTGGAGTGTGGAGCGTTTCAAAGGTCTGATGGTTCAGATCGAACGTGAAGCAAACGCAATTGCAAAACTTACTCGTAGAGGTCGTGGTAACTTCATCATTACTTCTTCTGATGTTGCTTCTTGCTTGTCTGCTACTGGAATGTTGGACTATGCTCCAGCTCTGAAAGATAGCCTGACAGTCGACGATACTGGTAATACTTTTGCTGGTGTTCTTAATGGTCGTACCAAAGTATACATCGATCCGTATGCAACTGTAGACTATATTAACGTTGGATACAAAGGTACCAATGCTTATGACGCAGGTCTCTTCTATTGCCCATACGTACCGCTGACTATGGTCCGTGCCGTAGGTGAGAATGACTTCCAGCCACGTATCGGGTTCAAAACTCGTTATGGCATGGTATCAAACCCATTTGTTGGAAACGCTCCAGCAAACGGTCTTGCTGATGCAAAGACTAACCAGTACTACAGAATCTTCCGCGTAGACAATATCCTCGACGTATAAGAAAAAAGAGAGGAACCAACCTCTCTCTAAGAATAACTACCAAGGGCGCTTTCGGGCGCCCTTTATTTATGTGGAAATAAAATAAAAAACATTGAAAATACTCCTTTACATTTACTTCAAAATGTGTTATAAAAAATATAACAAATGATAAAGGAAATATTATGTGGACACTTAGAGGACAATTCAGCGTTAGGCAATTCGATGAAACTACAGGAAAACCTAGAACTGAAGGTCCTCTCGAGTGGACTACAATAACAGTTAACACTCAAGAAGAAGCTGAAGAGTGGTGGGAATGTAGAACTAGTACTAATTGCAAAGTCAACAGAGTTAGTAGTATGTTTGATCCAAATGGTACTGTTGTTAAAGTAGCATTTAATTAACTACGAATTAGATATAGATTGTAAATGTAAACGAATTCGTTCGTTTCTATCATCTATTGCATCTATTGATTTTTCTATTGCCAATTCATAAGCAGCAAGTTTTTCTTTAGTTGATTCTTCTTCTGGCGGTGCAAATGGCTGAGTAAGGTATGCGTCAAAAGGAATGTCAATATTAGCTTCTGTTATAGTTTTAGATTCATAATGATTTATCCAATATACAGTTCCTCTAAGATCAGGTCCTATAGTCCATCCAGATTCACCCCAAACCGCGCATTCTTTATCTGATAGATCTGGAATAGGAATTGCAGTTGCGTGGGCTGGAATACGATCATTACCTCCTAAAGGGCATGGTTTTGCAGTAGTTGTATTGGTATATACTTTAGTTTTTTTATCATAATTATATATTAATGTCATAATTAATTCCTTATATTTTAATGCAGTACATTACTTCAATATCATTTATATAAGTACCTCTAAAATCTGGAACATTAAAGGAGTTAGTGCCATCACCTATTCCGTATTTAATATCAATTGCAGAAAATAAATTTGAATATAATTTTCTATCGATACCTGAACCATCGCATTCTAGCCAACCTTTGGGTTCTATTCCAACTGAAAAAGCCATAATACTTCCTGATGGAAGATTAATATTTTCAATTGCTTTAGTATTGCTATTGATATTATCCGTATTAGTAGCAATATTTTTTTTATTAATAGAAATATTTTTTTTATTATTATCGATATTAATTATTGCTTTATTTAATTTTAATACAGTTACAACTCCGTTATTAGTCATTGTAACATCACCAGACAATGACGCAGCAGTAAACCCTGCGCCGTTATTAATTAAAATTTGAGTATCTAATAGCATTTTAGATGATGCATCACCGGCCGCAGCGTCATCTCTAACTAAAACTGAATTGGCATCTATATCTTGAATTTTAGCATATGTGATTTCATCATCTGGAATTTTGACTGCCGTTATTGCATCATCTGCAATCATTTCATTAAAAACTTGAGTTTCTGTTATAATTCCATTTGCGGTTGAACTTCCAAGAACAGTATTTGCAACAGAAATATTTTGCATTTGAGAATAAAATACTTTATCATTATGTGTCATTTATCACCTTTATTTACATAATTATTTATTCAGGTTTATCTGGCCAAGTTACATTTGTAGGAAAGCCTTCTTGCGCTGGCAAGTCTCTCAAGGCTTGTCGATAAGTGCGCCACTCATCTGTTATGCGATCAGCTAAAGCCATCTCATCAGATGATTCTAGTAGTTTGTTTCGTTGTGATCGTACTTGTATTGCATTTGCAATTACAGGGTCAGTTTGAAAGTCAGGCCAATCAGCAAGGCTTGCATCATCATCAAATACTGCGCCAAGACCTGTTTCTTTGTTATAAAATATTTTAGACATTAGTTTATCCTTACTAGTATATTATATTGTATAGTCTTTAGACATGATAGACCCTCATATTTCCGTTTCCGCCATTTCCGCCATTTTGACCTGCGATACTTCCACCGCCGCCACCGCCTCCCGGATATGCTCCATTCTGCCCAGCCGTGCCTCCTGCTCCAGCATACTCGCTAGTGTCCGCTGGGAAAAATCTGCCCTGTGGCCCATTAGTTGTGTAGTGTTGAGCATAACCGCCACCGCCGCCAAAAATGCAATGATATTGGTTAGTAATATTTTGATTAGCGGAGGTTTGAGTAGCAGGGCCACCGCCGAAAGTCGAGTTACCCCCAGAAGGCAGAGAATAGGTGTTTTCTATTCCGTTTTCGTTTGCAATATTTACGACAAAATTGCCGTAACTTCCAATTGCCAATGTGTAAGTAGAAGGAGCGTAAAACTTAAAGTTTAGGTTGTTGCTTGGTGAATAGACAGTCCCACCATTTGCGGCTGTTAAAGTAAGAGTTGAATTACTACCGTTTGTGTTATGCTGATCAGATGTGCTGCCAGTGGCACCTGTTCCTATCACATAAGTTGCACCGTCTAAAATACCCGCAGTTGTGTAAAGTAGCATTGCGCCACCGCCAAGTCCTCCGTCTGCGTAAACGCCAATGGTGCTGACTTGAACTCCTTTACCGCCACCTCCGCCCCCACCGACAAGATACGCCCACACGTAATCATCGTCAGACAAGCTGCCTTTTGACCAAGTTCCACTAGTTGAATAAGTGTTTGTTGGTGAACCCCAATTAGAAGGAAAAACAACATTACTAGCATCAATATTACCTGTAATTCCATAACCTGCTAAGGTAGTTGGAGTACTTGTTAAATCTGAAAATGCTACAGGCGCTGATAAGGTTCGTGAAAGTCCTAATTTTACCCAGTTCGCACCATCATATTTCCAAGTTTTTCCACTTAAAATATACGTATCGCCCGTCGTTGGATTTGTTGGATATGACATTCTCGTTTCTCCTAATTACTTATATTCTATTCAGGTTTAGTGGGCCAAGAGATTGTATTAGGAAATCCTGACTGTTGTGGTACATTTAATAAGTTAGTTCTATACTGTGCCCATTCTGTTTGTTTGCTAGATGAAATATCAGCCCAACGTAAAGGATTTGACACTAAAGGATCGACTTCTGTAAGTAGCTTATAGTCACGATCAGAACGAACCTGCTCTGCTGTTTCTGTGTCTAACTCTTCCTGAGTGGGTGCTACATAAGCTGTAAAGTTTGTGCTGATCAAAGACATTACAGCATTGTTATCAATAGTCGTATCAGTGTCGGTAGGGTCTAAAGTGTAAGGTATCCAACCGTAATCAGGATGATTAATTTCTACATCCATTAGAGTATTGTCTGCGTTAAGTGATTGTGCATTACGCACTTGTGTAATTGTAATAGTCATTATGAAATTCTCACAAATAAAGTTGCTCTTTGATTAAAGCCACCGAATGCACTGCCAACGTGGCCCATTGCTTGCCATGTACCACCCGGTGATCCACTTGGAGAAATGATTATATTATTACCTGCAGACCTAGATACACCAGCGTATGTCAACGAACTACCAGAGTATGACGACCCTACATTTATGTAACTACCTTGTGCTGTTGATGTCCGCATCAGAAAGGCATAAGTACCAACGCCTCCTAGAGTCGTACTACTTGATGCAGATGCAAATGTAAATCCACCACTACCGTCTGTTGTTAGTACTTGTCCACTTGTTCCATCAGTAATACTTAGGTCAGTTAATACTGAATTACCTGCTAAGGCTGTTGTACCAGTTGTACCCAATGCCAGCGCATCAGTAATTCCATAACCTGCTATTGTTGTTGGAGTACTTGTTAATTCGGAGAATGCTGTATCTGCATGTACAGTTTGTGAAAGTCCTAATTTTACCCATCGCGAACCATTGTATTTCCAAGTTTTTGATCCTAAAATATATTCGTCACCGGTTGTCGGGTTTAATGGATATGGCATTACTGTTTCTCCTAATTATGCATACTCTATACAGGTTTAGTAGGCCATACAATTGTGTGTGGGAATTCTGCTTGACTTGGTACGTCTCGTAAAAGTTGTCTATATGTCGCCCATGCAGACTTATCTACAGGAGAGTCATCAACCTGTGTCCAATCTGAAGTCATCAATAGTCCGTCTCGCTTTTGGCGGGCTAAAACTTCTGGTGCAATAAGCTCAGGTTCTGGATCAGGTTCTACAACGGGTATATTCTCTACAACCCATCCTGAACCATCCCACTTAGCAAGTTGGCTGTCAGTTATTGTTGGTGGTGCAGTCTCTACACAACCTGCTGGGATAAGCCAGTTAGTGCCATCTAAAGGGTCTCGGTCTGCTGATGTAGTACCTACATAAACACCATTTAAATCTGTTTGATATACGTTCATACCAATGTCTCCTTAATATTTAATACAAGCTAGAAATGCAATGTTTCTTGGACGTGTTTCTGTGCCACCAGTGTCCAATGTTTCCCAAGCACGACCCGAATTTGCTTTGCCACTAGGAGCATCGTTGGGTCGACCCCCACCCCCAGAATACAGGAGGTTAAGGTTTGAGTAACCATCGTGAGAGTGACTCTTAAACTCATCAGTCTGTGCCGAACCAAAAGCTCGACTGGTATCAATTCCACGGCTATCATCCCAACCACGCATAAATTCACCACGAAGGTCAGGCACGTTAAAAGTAGAAGATCCATCACCAGCACCATACGTAGTTCCTATTGCCGTAAACAAATCGGCATAAGTCGTTCTTGATACAGCAGCACCGTTAGCCTTAATATAGCCTGTAGGGGCTGTGTTAGCGGAATGATAAATTAATGTACCAGGAGAATTTGCTACACCAGCACTACTACCGGATGCAAACGTTGCTTGATTAACCCAGTTAGTGCCATCGTAGGTCCAAGTTTTTGATCCTAAAATATATTCGTCACCGGTTGTCGGGTTTAATGGATATGGCATTACTGTTTCTCCTTAATATTTAATACAAGCAAGTAGGGCTACGTTTCTTGGACGAGTTTCTGATCCGCCAGTGCTACTTGTGGTAACAGTCCCTGTTGGGGAAGAAGTCCCCTGCAGTGGTACGCCGCCAGCCCCTGTATTATAGTGTGTTGAGAATGTGTGAGTGTGTGCCTTTAGTTCATCAGCTTGAGATGAGCCAAAGTTACGACTGGTATCAATTCCACGGCCGTCATCCCAACCTCTGGGAAACTCGCCACGAAGGTCAGGGACATTAAAAGTAGAAGACCCATCGCCTGTGCCAAAAGTTGTACCAATGGCTGCAAATAAATCAGCATAAGTTGTTCTTGATATAGCAGCGCCATTAGCTTTTATAAAATTTGTAGGGGCAGTGTTAGCTGCGTGATAAATTACTGTACCGGCAGGAACTGATGAACTTGATGAACTTGCAGCATCAGTAATTCCGTAGCCTGCTAATGTAGTTGGAGTACTTGTTAAATCAGAGAATGCTACATTAGCAACTACACCAGTAACCTGTATCCAATTTGACGCATCATTACTATAAATAAACAATTCTCCAGTTGCGCTGTCATCAAACCAAAAAGTACCATTTAAAGGTGCAGCTGGAGGCGTTGCGCCTATTGTTGAAAAAGAAGTGATTGATCCAGTAACTTGTATCCAATTTGATGCACTATCACTATAAATGAATAGTTCTCCGTCTGTTACATCGTCAAACCAAAAAGTACCATCTAAAGGTGCAGTCGGTGGTGTTCCACTTATAGCTGAAAAAGAAGTGATAGACCCTGTGACCTGTATCCAATTTGATGCGCTATCGCTATATACAAACATTTCGCCGGCTGTTACATCGTCAAACCAGGCTGTTCCATTTGAAGGTGAAGTTGGGGCTGTTCCACCTAATCTCACACTTCCTATCACCGACGGATCAACTGTTACTACTCCGGCATTATTCATTGTAACATCACCAGATAATGCTGCAGCAGTAAATCCCGCTCCGTTATTAATTAAAATTTGAGTATCTGTTAAAGTTTTTGCTGATATATCTCCAGCTGCAGCTCCGTCTCTAACTAGAATTGAATTGGCACCTGCATCTTGAATTTTAGCATATGTAACGTTATCATCTAGAATTTTAACAGTAGTAATAGCGTCATCGGCAATCATTCCAGTTTGCACTTGAGTCTCTGTTATAATTCCATTTGCGGTTGAACTTCCAAGAACTTTGTTTGCGCCTACAACATTTTGCATTTTAGAATACGTAACAACATCAGGTTGAATCGTAACAACACCATCATTTGCCATAAGAACATCTTGAGATAAAGCAGCGGATGTAAAACCATTGCCATTACCAATTAAAATTTGCTGATCAGTAACTTCTTTATCAGACAAAGCTCCGGCAGAATTTGCATCTCTAACTTTAATTGTATTTCCTGGTGCTGGGCCTATACTTAAACCATTTGAATCCTGGGTTAATCCAGTTCCAGCTAAAACAGTAAATGCGCCTGAAGAATCTCCACTAGTTGACTTAGTTATTCCAAGACCTGCTGTGTAGAGGCCTTTTTTATCAAATGCGTAATTTATAGCTTCTACAAAATCAGAATCATGACCAGTAAATTCAGAAGATAAATCGTCTAAATCACCTATCAAATTACTAAGAGCGTTTGTCTTTATTCTCCAAGTGTTAATAGTGTCACTTAAGTTTACAGTTATGCGTCTAGCCATTAAAATTATACCATTACTTAAATTTTATATTATACGAGTATTTATATATAAAAAAATATAAATAGTAGTGGTTAAAGGAGTTTAATATGGCAGAATTAACAACTAACATTAATTTTCTACAAAGTACACAGTTTAAAGTAATAATTGATAGAAAAAAATTCGGCAATTTAGAATTTTTTGCTCAATCATTTCAGCACCCCGGTGTTACAGTTACTTCTGCTCCAATGGCATATAAAAGAATTGCTACAGTTGGTTTACCAGGTGATACCTTAACTATTGATGAATTAGGTTTTGAAGTAATAGTAGATGAAAATATGAATTCTTACATCGAAATGTATAATTGGGCAAAATCTCAAACAGAAGATAGAAGAGGAATTCTTGGTGATAATCCTTTATATCGTGATATACCATCTCCAACAGATACACATGAAGCAGACATCACTGTTTTACTATTAACAAATTCTAACAAAGTTGTTAAAACAATAAAATATATTGATTGTGTTCCAACGTCGCTGAGTTCATTAAATTTTGCTGCAACTGTAGGTGAACCATCACAGGTTACATTCCAAGCCTCATTTAGAAATGAGTATTTTACTATAACTTGATGTATATATATTTTTATATTATGGAGAAATGATTTGTTAACACTTGAAAATATACTTGAAGAATGGCAGACTGACTGCGAAATAGATGAAAACAATTTAGATAAAAGTTCAATTGAAATAGCTAAGTTGCACGCAAAATATCTTGAAATGTTATCTATTACAAAACTCAAGCTAAAAAAGACAGAACTTAACCAAAAAATATTGCTTAAAGAAAAATGGCTTTATTATAATGGGAAGATGACTGAAGATGAACTTATCGAAAAAGGATGGGAATTTGATCCATTTCGTGGAATGAAAATCATGAAAGGTGATATGAATCGCTATTATGATTCAGATATAGATATACAACAGAGTGAAGAAAAAGTAATTTATTTTAAAACAACAGTGGAAACACTTACAGAAATAGTAGATACATTACGTTGGAAGCACCAAACAATTAGCAATATTATAAAATGGAAGATGTTTCAAGCCGGTGGATAGAATTTTACTACAAAAGAAAAATGAAGCTATGTTACTTATTGGTTGTGATAATGGTATTGCAATGGAATTGAGTGAGTATTTTTCGTTTTTTGTTCCAGGTTATAAGTACATGCCTTTATATCGTAATAAAGTCTGGGATGGTAAGGTAAGATTATTTAATCCCGCAAATTATGAATTGCCAGTTGGCCTATTACCATATGTAAAAGAGTTTGCTGAAAAACGTGATTACGCTGTTGAATATGAAGATGGACCATTTGGTCCTCCAGAATCATTTAATAAAATTGACGTTAAAGATATCATGGATTTTATTAAATCTCTTAATATTCATAGTAAAGGTAATCTTATTGAAGTAAGAGATTATCAATTTAATGCTATTTGTGAAAGCATTAGAAAAAAACGAGCAATTTTACTATCACCAACTGGATCTGGAAAATCATTAATAATTTATGTTTTGATGAGATGGTATATGGCTAATCACGATGAAAAGGTTTTAGTAATCGTGCCAACAACTTCACTTGTTCAACAAATGTTATCAGACTTTGATGATTATTCATCTCATGATGATAGCTTTTCTAAAGATGATTGTCATGCTATCTTTTCTGGTCAAGCTAAAATGAATATATCTGAAAACGTTTTTATTAGTACATGGCAATCAATATATAAATTACCTATGACGTGGTTTAGCCAATTTGGCGTTATATTTGGTGATGAGGTTCATGGATTTAAATCAAAATCATTATCTAATATTATGAACAAAGCTAAAACAACAGTTTATAGATTTGGTACAACTGGAACACTTGATGGAACTCAAACACATAAATTAGTACTTGAAGGATTGTTTGGAAAGGTAATGAAAGTTACTACAACTAAAGCATTACAGGATAAAGAGACATTAGCTGCTCTTGATATTTTTATTTTAAGATTAGAACACGCTGATGATGTTAGACAATTAATTAGTGGAAGTACTTACCAACAAGAAATAAACTTTATAATTGGAAATGAAAAACGAAATCATTTTATAAGAAATCTTGCTCTTGATCAAAAAGGTAATTCATTAGTATTATTTCAATTTGTGGAAAAACATGGTAAAATTTTATATGAATTAATACAATCTAAAGCTGATATAAATAGAAAGGTATTCTTTGTTAGTGGTGCAACTGAAGCTACTGATAGAGAAGCTATAAGAAAAATAACGGAGAAACAAAAAGATGCGATTATCGTGGCTAGTCTCGGGACTTTTAGTACAGGGATTAACATACGTAATCTTCATAATATCATTTTTGCGAGCCCATCAAAATCACAAATCAAAGTCCTCCAAAGCATTGGACGAGGACTCAGAAAAAGCGACAATGGAGTAACTACTAAACTATATGATATATCAGATGATATACAACATAAATCAAAGAAAAATTATACGCTGTTACATTCCGAAGAAAGAATCAAAATATATAAAAGAGAGCAATTTAATTTCAAAATATATAAAATAAAGGTTTAGAGTAATGATTGTAGATAACGTTAAACAAATCAAAATGGTAAATGGCGACGAAATTATTTGTGAAATTTTAGAAGAACTTGAAGATGATTTAGTTGTAAGATACTGTTTATTAATTGATAAGTTTAGAGCTCAGAGCAATGATACAGAACAATACACTACAACTTTATATGTTCTTAAACCTTGGATGACATATGTTGAACATAAAGATGAAGTGATTACTATTAATGCGTATCATTGTATGGCATTGTCTAATCCGCATACTGAATTACTTAAACAATATGAATTAGCTCTATCTAGAATAGTAGATATGGCAAATGAAGAAATTAGAGAAAAAGATTTAGTTCAATTAGATTTATTCGAAGAATCCGATCATCAGAATAAAAATGTAGTAACCTTATCATTTAATAACACTTCGAAGAATAAGCTTCATTAGATACTACCTTCCCTTTAAAGAATACTCTTTATTATACCACATTTTTTGCGGTATGTAAACAGTTATTTTCAATATTTTAAAAATAAATTTATTTACAAACAACAAAAAATAGTTTATAATTATTAATATATTATGTGGAGATATAAACATTATGCCTAAAAAAACTAAAAATGTACATTATGTAAATAATGCTGAATTCTCATTATCAGTAGTCAACTATGTAAAAACTGTTTCTGAAGCTAAAGAAAATAACGATGTTTTACCAATTGTTCCTGATGATATTGCTATATCTTTTTTAAAAATTGCTGAAAATCTTTCACATAAGTCTAATTTTATACGATATACTTATCGTGAAGAAATGGTTATGGATGCAGTTGAAAATTGTCTAAAGGCTGTTGAAAACTATAATATTGATGCTAAAACTCGATCAGGCAAACCAAACGCGTTTGCTTATTTTACTCAAATTATTTGGTTTGCGTTTCTTCGTAGAATTACAAAAGAAAAAAAGCAACAAGAGATCAAAGAAAAATATATGTTACAATCTGGAGTTGAAGCATTTATTACTTCTTCTGGTAGTGAAGAATCGACTCAGGTAGCTACACATTTTGTTGATACTTTAAAAGATAGAATTAGTAAAGTAAAAGAATATGATACTGAGCTTAAAACTTTTGCTAAAGCGAATAAACCACCAAAGAAAAGAGCTCGTACAGTTGACTCAGACTTACAGGATTTTTTAGAGTGAGTAAAATACAAGAAAGAATTAAGCTTCATATGGATGCTATTCAAGCTATTATGGAGTCACCTGGACAAGATCACTTAATAGAAGGTAAAACCGACCTACTAAATCAAATGGCTAAAGTTAGTTTATTTGCTGCACATATGAATGACGAAGACAAAGATTATTATCAAGCAGTACAATGGACTCTTGAAGAAAAAGCAGATTGGGACGTAAAAGCATGAAAATAGCCGTACTGAATGATACTCATTGTGGTATTAGAAATAGCTCAGACATATTCTTAGATAATGCAAATACTTTTTATGACAAAATATTTTTTCCATATTGTAAAGAACATAATATTAAACAAATAATTCACCTTGGTGATTATTATGATCATCGTAAGTTTGTTAATTTTAAAGCTCTTAATTCAAATAGAAAACATTTTCTTAATCGATTAAGAGATCTTGGTATTGCTATGGACATTATGCCAGGCAATCATGATACTTATTATAAAAATACAAATGATCTGAATTCTCTTAAAGAACTACTTGGTCACTTTATGAATGAAATTCATATTGTAATGAAGCCAACAGTAATGGAATATGATTCATTTAAATTTGCAATGTTGCCATGGATTACTCCAGAAAATCATGATGAGTCTATGAACTTTATTAAAAACTGTAAAGCTGATTGGCTAGGTGGTCATTTAGAATTATCTGGTTTTAATCTGATGGCTGGTATTGTTAACCAACATGGTATGGATCATAATATTTTTAATAGATTTGAAAAAGTATTGTCTGGTCATTTTCATACAAAATCACAACGAGACAACGTAATGTATCTTGGATCACAAATGGAATTCTTTTGGAATGATGCTCATGATAACAAGTACTTTCATGTTATAGATACTGAAACTCGAAACATTGAAGCCATTCGTAATCCTCATACTTTGTATGAGCGAATTATATATGATGATTCAAATTATAATTATTTAGATATGAAACTAGATCATTTAAATTATAAATTTGTAAAAATAGTTGTAAAAAATAAACAAGACCTATTTACATTTGATAAATTTGTTGATAGAATACAGAATAAGAAGATACATGAACTAAAAATTGCTGAAAACTTTGAAGAGTTTATTGGAGAAAATGTTGAAGATGAAGGTATATCACTTGAAGATACTTCAACATTGTTAGATAGTTATGTTGAATCGGTTGACACGGAATTAGATAAAGACAGAATTAAGATTGATATGAGAAAACTTTTAACAGAAGCACAGGCGCTTGAAGTAGTATGATAGTATTTAAAAATCTTAGATGGAAAAACTTTTTATCAACTGGTAATAAGTGGACAGAAATAAACTTAAATAAAATATCTTCAACATTAATTGTTGGCCATAATGGGTCTGGTAAATCAACTATGCTAGATGCTTTATCTTTTGCGTTGTTTGGAAAACCTCATCGTAATATTAATAAACCTCAATTGGTAAACTCTATTAATAATAAAGATTGTATTGTTGAAGTTAACTTTACAATTGGTAAATACGAATATAAAGTTGTACGAGGAATTAAACCTGGAATATTTGAAATTTGGCGTAATGATCAATTATTAAATCAATCATCGCATGCTAAAGAATATCAAAAAATACTTGAACAAAATCTTCTTAAGTTAAATCATAAATCATTTCATCAAATTGTTGTTCTTGGTAGTAGTTCATTTATTCCATTCATGCAGTTGCCAGCTCAACATCGAAGAGATGTGATTGAAGATTTACTCGATATTAATATATTTTCAAAAATGAATATTCTTATTAAAGAAAAAAATGCTATATTAAAAGAAAATCTTAAAGAATTAAATTATAAATTGGACATTGTAAAAAATAAAATAGAATCTCAAAAAAAATATATTAGAGATATAACTCAAATTAATACGGATGAGATCAATGATAAAGAAGAAAAAATTAAAGAAGTACAAGAGATCATCAAAGACCTACAATTATCTAATGCCTCACTTTCATCTTTTATTCAAGAGTATGCCGAAAAATGTTCCACAGCTCTCAAAACAGCAAACGATAAAAAACAGATCATTTTGTCAGATAAGGCTACAGCATCATCTTCCATTAAGAACATCGTTATCAATTCAAAATTCTATAAAGAGAATGACAACTGTCCTACCTGTACGCAGGCGATTGAACCGAATTTTAAGCAGGGGAAAATTGATAGCCTCAAAGCCGAAGCGGTTGATATTAAAAAGAAGATGGATCAATTACAGGTACATGCCGAAGAGATAACAGAAAATTTAGATAAATGGACAAAGGTACACGAAGAAATAAGAGAAAAACAATCAATATTACATTCTAATAATCAAAACATAGAAATATACCAAAACCAAATTAGTGAATATAATAATGATATTTCTAGACTGACATCAAGAGAAGGTGATCTTTCTACTGCTAATTCTGATCTACTTGAAATGCGAACTAAAATGGAAGGATATATGGAATCAAGATTTGAATTAAATGAGCAACATTCTTACAATAGTGTTATGAGTGAAATGCTTAAAGATACCGGAATTAAAACAAAAGTTATCAAACAATATATTCCTGTTATTAACAAGCTAGTTAATCAGTATCTTCAGGTTCTAGACTTCTTTGTTCATTTTAATTTAGATGAAAGTTTTCAAGAAACAATCCGATCTCGGCATAGAGATGCCTTCTCATATGATTCATTTTCAGAAGGAGAAAAACAACGCATTGATTTAGCACTTCTCTTTACTTGGCGACAAATCGCTAAGATGAAAAACTCAGTTGCAACAAATCTTTTGATACTTGATGAAACATTTGATAGCTCTCTTGATCATGATGGTGTAGACAATCTAATGAAAATACTTCATACACTTGATGATGATACTAATGTTTTTGTAATATCACATAAAGGAGAAATTCTTGACGGCAAGTTTAAAGAAAAACTTGAATTTTACAAAGATAAAAATTTTAGTAAAGTCAAATAAACTGTTTACACTATTGCTAAAATATGATATAATAGTCTAATATTAAAATGGAGAATATATGATGGAACTAACTGAAAATACTCTACAAATTCTTAAGAATTTTTCAGCAATTAATTCGAATATTGTTATCAACGAAGGTTATACTTTACAGACAATTGCAGAAGCTAAAAATCTCTTAGCAAAAGCTGAAGTTGTAGAAAACTTTCCAAAAGGCTTTGGTATTTACGACTTAAGTGAATTCCTTGGCGTACTTAACTTAGTTGATTCACCTCAATTAGAATTTCATGAAGAATATGTATCGATTGCAGATTCAAGCGGTAGATCTAAAATTAAATATAGATATGCTGATGTCGATATGCTTACTACTGTTACCAAAGACGTCAAAATGCCAGCTCATGATATTAGCTTCACACTTGATAATACTACACTAGGTAGAATTAAACGAGCTGCAGCTGCACTTGGTCATAATGAACTGGTTATTGAGCCGGATGGTGATGGTCTAGCAAGTTTAACTGTAACTACTGTAGAAAATAAAACAGCAAATACTTATTCTATTTCTGTACCAGTTGAGTCTAACGAGAGTATATATAAACTTGTATTTAATATATCTAATATTAAAGTTTTAGCTGGAGATTATGATGTCGAAGTTTCTTCAAAACTAATCTCTAAATTTACTAACTCAGCTAATTCAATAAATTATTGGATTGCACTTGAAAAAACATCAACTTATGGAGAACAATAAACTATGGCCGACCACAAAAAATCTTATGATCTAATGAATCAGATCTCTCGATCTTCTATTGCTATTATTGATACTATTACTCAGCGCGGTGGTTTTAGAGGTGAAGAGCTTTCCACAATTGGACAACTACGTGATCAATGTGCTCAAGCAGTACAAGTAGTTGAATCATTTAAACAAGAAGAAGCTGAAGAAGAAGAGTAAACACCTATAAGGATAGACTATATAATGAATCTTGATAATGAATTTCTGTGGGTTGAAAAATATCGCCCACAAACGATTGAACAAACTATCCTACCTTCTGAATTAAAATCAACATTTTTAGAAATTGTCAAGAC
>Ga0209630_10003055_pt1 | contig 15520 bp, 12 predicted proteins | sample COG_01_FD_184745 | JGI IMG/M metagenome (GOLD analysis project Ga0209630, IMG submission 184745) | Pelagic Microbial community sample from North Sea - COGITO 998_met_01 (SPAdes) (version 2) | ecosystem: Environmental > Aquatic > Marine > Neritic zone/Coastal water | place: Helgoland, sampling... | reverse complement strand
GTGATACGCGTCCGTACGTTGGTTTCATACCAAACGTTCCAGTAAAAGACGAAGGTTGACGTATTGAACCTCCCGTATCTGAACCTAGAGCAACACGGCACAAATTGGCTTGTACCGCTACAGCTGATCCGCCCGAAGATCCACCTGGCACACGAGAATTATCTTGTGCGTTGAGTACTGGCCCATAGGCAGAATTCTCGTTACTGGCGCCCATTGCAAATTCATCACAATTAAGTCGGCCAATAATTATCGCGTCTTCATCCAGTAATCGATCCACAACCGTTGCGTTGTAAACTGACGTATATCCCTCCAAAATCTTAGATGATGAAGATACAGCATGTCCGGTGTAGGAAATATTGTCTTTTAATCCGATTACAAGTCCAGCTAATTTGCCTTGATTCTTGTTCTGAACCTTCTTATCGACTTGATTGGCATTTGCCAATGCCTCTGCTTCAAAGACCTCTAAAAAGGCGTTAAGATGTTTATTATTTCGAATATTTTCTAAGTACGACTCAACGATTTGAACGCACGAAACCCTCCCTGCAACTAACTCTTGTTGAAGATGTTGTAGTGTATTAAAGTGCACCTAAAGTTACTCTTCCTTTTTAGGTTCATCCTTCATGCCGTCTTCGATGTGCTTCTTTACATCCTTCTTGGCATTGTTAAACTCTCTAATTCCTTGACCTAACCCTTTCATTAATTCAGGAATTTTACGTCCACCAAATAATAAAAGAACTGCTAAGACAATCAGGCCCCATTCAGGGAATCCAAAGGCTAGAAGTATTGTTAACATAGTCATACTCTGTTCTTAATTAATGAAGCGCAAAGTTACGATTTTTAACTTGTTTTTTGATATTTCCCAATTGCGTACGATACCTATTTTTGATTTGACATTTTTTGCTAATTTCGAGTGACTTAAAGAAGTGAAAAATGGCTAGAAAACCCTTTAATTTACAGGCATGGATAGAAGAGCACAGGGATGAGTTAAAACCCCCTGTTGGAAACCGAAATCTGTACAAAGACGCAGGTGATTACATCGTGATGATTGTTGGGGGTCCAAACGCTCGTAAAGACTATCATTACAACGAAACAGAAGAATTATTTTATCAGCTAGAAGGCGACATTAACGTCAGAATTCAGGAAGATGGGAAAGCTGTAGATATTCCGATTAAGGCCGGCGAAATGTTTTTGCTACCTGCTAATACGCCGCATTCGCCTATGCGAAGTGCCAATTCGATTGGTTTCGTTATTGAATTGAAAAGACCTTCAACTACAGATGGCTTGCTTTGGTTTTGCGACAATTGTAACAACAAATTACACGAAACGTATTTCACCTTGGAGGATATAGAAAAAGACTTCCTTCCTCGTTTCAGAGAATACTACGCTTCTGAATCGCTTCGCACATGCGACAAATGTGGGACGGTAATGGAAACTGACTCTCGATTCGTATAATTGCCCGATACAATTCGATATGGTGAACACAAAAATGCGTAAACTAGATAGTCATGCTCACATTATGCCCCCAAACTGGGAGCGACTCGATAAAAAATATGGCTATGGTGGTTTTATCTATTTAGAAGATGAAATAGAAACCGGTGCTAAAAAAATGATGCGCGATGACGGTGTCTTTTTTAGGCGAGTGGAAAAGAATTGTTATGATGTAGAGGCTATTCTTCCTGAGATGGATGAATTCAACGTCGAAAAAATGGTTTTGTGTACGATTCCGGTATTGTTTAACTACTGGACAAAACCAGCGCACGGTAAGGAATGGAGTCGCTTTATCAACGCACATCTGCTTGAAGTGCAAAACCACCACTCAAAAAGATTTATAAGTCTTGGCACCTTGCCTATGCAACACATTGATTTTGCCATAGAGGAACTCAAATGGTGTAAAGAAAATGGCATGCCGGGTGTTGAAATTGCTTCACATATCGATGATAAAAACCTGGACGACCCAATTTTCTATCCCTTGTGGGAAGCTGCTCAAGAAATGAATATGAGTATTTTTATTCACCCTTGGGAAATGATGGGACAAGCCGATATGACTAAATACTGGTTGCCTTGGTTGGTTGGCATGCCCGCGGAAACAAGTCGTGCAATCTGCAGTATGTTGTTTGGTGGAATCTTTGACAAATTTCCTGACTTAAAGGTCATGTTTGCTCACGGAGGAGGATCCTTTGCACATACCTTAGGACGAATATCTCATGGTTGGCATTGCAGACCCGATTTGGTAGACGTAAATGGTGTATCTGACCCTTATACATACAAAGGGAAATTTTGGGTAGATGGCATCACGCATGACCAAGACGCGCTGAGATATTTAATTCAAGTAATGGGTGAAGACAAAATATCCTATGGAACAGACTATCCTTTCCCTTTAGGAGATCTTAGACATGGGGAATTCATTGAACAGATGGACGATCTTTCCGTTTCAACTAAGGAAAAACTTTTTTCTACAAATCTTTTAGATTTTTTAGGACAGCAGTAACACAACATCACTCTGTATTAGGCACTTAATCTCACATGTGTTAGGTCAATGCTATTAACCATTAATCAGTGTGATTAATCAACAGCCCTCCTGACAACTCGTATACCTTTTGGGTGTATTTAAATGCTTTTTTGTCGTGAGAAACAAGAAATATAGTCGTTCCGGTCGAATTTATTTCAGACAATAAATTCCAAATCCCAATACTGTTCTCTTCGTCTAATGAGTTGGTAATCTCGTCACACACAAGAACTTCCACATTTCTGTACAATGCCCGTGCAATGGCAATTCTTTGTTTTTGACCGCCAGAAATCAGGGCTCCATTCTCACCAATGTTTGTTTCCACTTTGTCAGGTAAAGATTCTATCCATTCCCATAGTTTGACCTTCTTCAGTAATGCTTCGACCCTATTTTCATCAATATCAAGATCACCGAATGCAACATTCTTCTTTATACTTCCTGAAACGACATAAGAGTCTTGTTTAACATACCCCAACTTATCTTGCCAACTCCTCGTAACTTGATGCATGTCCATTTCATTCACCTTAATGTCTTGGTTTGGCAACTCATAAAAACCAAGAATGATATTTATTAGGGTGGTTTTCCCGGCACCTGACTCTCCATATAATCCAACAAAATCTCCTTTAACCAATGTCAAGTTCAGCTTTTCAAACAAAGGGCTTTCATTCTTAAAACCGAAATTTAATCGATTTATATTTAACGACTTAAATGATCCAATATCATGTGACGCTTTACTTTCATTCTTCGTATCAATAGACGGAATTAGATCAAGAATTGCAGAAAAAGAGTTTAAGGTATTGGTACCGGTAACGATTCTATTTAGGGAGGGTAACATTCTAAAAGCTGCGGCGGCAAAAAGTGCTAACGTGTTGAACAGGCCTTTCGAGTGATTGAACTTATAAACGTAAACGGCTATGGCACACAGGGCTACAACGGTTAACAACTCCATTAACCTTTGTGGAGCAATTGAACTATACAACTGCACCTTGCTTCTGTTCTCATAAACAACGCCTCTTACCCTGTTAAGTTCCGACTTATAATGAGCAGATAGGTTAAACAGGTTGACTTCAGCAAAGCCAAAAACAGAACTTGATACCAATTCGTTTTGGGTTGCCAATTGCTTATTAATTAATTCGCCGGTATGACTTAGTTTTTTCCTCCCCCAATAAATGAGGAGCAATGTTTGTGGCAAAAGGGCAAGTATCAACATCAACACCAAAAGTGGTTTCAAGGTTAACAATATCATTACCGTTAAGATGACGAAGACCATTTCACTCAATGCCGAGACAGCCGGTAAAATCACCAAATATGGTAGTGAGTTCGTAACGGTGTTCATATCTGATAACCTATCCGCAGAATGGACCTTTTTGTGGGCGTCTAAGCTTGCAGTAAAGCTCTGATTAAATACTCTATCAGAAAGCGACGCAGAGATAGTGAAAAGCTGTTTCAGTTGAACTTTTTGTAGGGCCAATGCCGTGACTGTTTTAACAACAAAAAGCACGAATAAGCATATCAAAAAAGCACTAAATCTGATATCAGGACTAAAAGCCAGAGATTGAATTACTTCCTGAAATTGACTAGGACTCAGCACCAAAATGAGCACTAAGTATATAATCACTAAACCGACTATTTCGAGTAAAACGGAAAAGAAATTGGTTGTTAAAAGGCGATAGTACGTTTTACGTTCATCCCCTGATAGGGTATGTAAGAGCTTCCTCTGATTGCCGAATAGGGTATTTCCTTTCAACTATTTTATTAGGTTTAGTAAGTAATCTCCATAACCACTCTTTACCAGCTTATTGGCTAAAGCGGTCAGTTGTTTTTTGTCAATGTACCCTTGTTTATAGGCGATTTCTTCAATGCAACCTACTTTAAGCCCTTGTCTATCTTCAATAACTTGCACAAACTGTCCAGCCTGCATAAGCGAACCAAAAGTCCCTGTATCGAGCCATGCAGTTCCACGGTGTAAAACACCAACTTTCAAAGCGTTTTGTTCCAGATACCTTTTGTTTACATCTGTTATTTCATACTCGCCACGAGGAGATGGCTTTAGATTTTTAGCTATGTCAACTACACTGTTATCGTAAAAGTACAAACCTGGTACGGCAAAGTTTGATTTTGGCTTTTCTGGCTTTTCCTCGATCGACAGTGCTTTCATTTCCTCATCAAACTCAACAACACCATATCTTTCCGGATCTCCGACGTGATAGGCGAAAATGACTCCACCTACAGGATCAGCATTTTCTTCTAACAATCTGCCTAAGCTGGTGCCAAAAAATATGTTATCGCCCAATATCAACGCCACTTTATCATCACCGATAAAATCTTCTCCCAATACAAATGCTTGAGCCAGGCCATTTGGCACTTCTTGCACTTTATACTCAAAACGACAGCCCAATTGACTGCCATCGCCTAGAAGCTTTTTAAAATGTGGTAAATCATGCAGTGTAGAAATGATTAAAACTTCGTTTATCCCGGCCATCAATAAAGTTGACAACGGGTAATAAATCATGGGCTTGTCGTAAACCGGCATCAGCTGCTTGCTCATAGCCAATGTTAATGGGTGTAGTCGTGTACCAGACCCTCCTGCTAAAATAATTCCTTTCATACTATCTTTCCTCGTATTGTTCCTTGTAATAATCCATATACGCCCCTGACGTTACATGATTAAGCCATTCTTCGTTTTTTAGATACCAGTCTATCGTTTTGGACAACCCTTCTTCAAACTGAAGTGATGGTCGCCAGCCTATGTTAGTCATCAACTTGGTCGAGTCTATAGCATACCTAAAATCATGTCCAGCACGATCTTTAACATAGGATATCAACTCTTCAGCCGTGCCTTTTGGTCTACCCAGTTTTGAATCCATGAGTTTACACAAAAGTTTGACTAAAGCAATATTTGTCCATTCGTTATTCCCACCAATATTATACGTTTCCCCGTTGGTCCCTTTATGAAATATCGTATCGATCGCTGATGCATGGTCTTCTACAAACAGCCAATCCCTTACATTCTCACCTTTGCCATATACAGGCAGTGGTTTATTGTTTTGAATGTTATTAATAAACAATGGTATCAACTTTTCAGGAAAATGGTGTGACCCATAATTATTCGAGCAGTTTGACAATTTTACGGGCAACCCATAGGTTACATGATAGGCACGTACAAAGTGGTCAGAACTAGCTTTTGACGCCGAGTATGGAGAGTTCGGGTCGTAAGGTGTTGTTTCTTTAAACTTACCAGAATCTCCTAATTCACCGTACACTTCATCGGTACTTACGTGATAGAAAAATCCATCTGGGTTTGTTCTATGCGTTTTAAAAGCATTCAGCAAGTTGACTGTTCCAACAACATTTGTCATAACAAATTCTAACGGATTACTGATGCTTCTGTCAACGTGTGACTCTGCCGCTAAGTGGACAACGCAGTCAAATTTTTCCTTTTCAAACAAATCTTCTATAAACGATTGGTCAACGATATCACCCTTAACAAAAGTGTAATTCTCCTTTGCCTCAATGTCTGTAAGGTTTTCAAGATTCCCTGCATAGGTCAACTTATCCAAATTGACAATTTGGTACTCAGGATAGGTATTCACAAATCTCCTGACCACGTGGGAACCAATAAAGCCTGCACCCCCTGTAATTAATATTTTCATTTCTGTTCGATTTTATTTGCTTTGAATTCTATAACAACCGTGGTATAAGGTGGAATCAATGCACCGTAACCATCTTCCCCAAATGCTTCTGCAAATGGAATGACCGCTCTTACTTTTTCGTTATGCTTAGTTAAGGTTAATAACCGTGTCAAACCAGATACTCGAATTTGAGGGTCACCCACCACTATACGCCAAAAATCATTTTCTCTAGTTTTGTTTATAATCCGGCCATCGAGGGTGGAATAGACATAAGACAGCGCTACAGAGTCTCCGATTTGTAACGTCGAATTGCCATCTGTTGACTCTACAACCTCATACATGATGCCAGTAGAATCCTTAATTGTTTCCCAACCCTTCCTTTCGACAAACTCGGTCATTTTGACTAGCTCTTGCTCACTTTTATAAATCATATGGTCTAGCGGGCTTAATATGGCTTCGACACCAATAAGCAGTTTAAACGTCTCCTTACCGGTTAGCCCTTTAGGTGTGTTTAAATTATGCATTTGAAAAAATGAATCCGTATGAAGTACAAACCCAACACTGTCGCCTTCATGCAACATACTTAACCCGTCGTGAAAGTCTCCCGGATAAATGGCTTCATGACGCTTAAACATTCCGTGTTCAGAGAATACCAAACTATCGCGTTTGGTAGTGGCTGTGATATTCAAATTATAAATATCGCCAATCTGACCCATTTTGGCCTCTTTGTTCTTCTTAAAAAAATAGTACTCTAAGCCGTTCTCTGTCTGTTCGTAAAACTGTTTTGGTCCACAGCTAGCTATAATCGTTGCGATTAAAACCGTACAGATTGCGGTGATCTTAAACTTCTTCATAACTTGATAGCAATTGGTTTTTATAAGTCGGCAATACTTCTTTAAATTTCTTTACCACTTCCTCAAGGGGTTCTTTTGATGCGCCGCCCGCAGCATTTAGGTGACCGCCACCATTAAAATGTTTGTTTGCAAACTCATTACAAGGGAAACTTCCTTGCGAACGAAAAGACATTTTAACCATTACAGACCGATCAATAATAAGCGCACTAAAAACAATTCCTTTAATGCCCAGTCCGTAATTGACAAAACCCTCTGTATCGCCTGTTTGGATATTAAATTTGAGTAATTCATCCTGTGATAGATACACTAGAGCTGTTTTTAGCTCCGGGAAAATGTGCAACTTTTTATAGAGAACGTAACCCATGAGTCGATAACGACTCAACGAAAAATTATCGTGTAACAATGCATGAACTTTCGCTGAATCGACGCCTAAGTCGATTAACGATGCAGCAATTTTGTGTGTGTGACTAGAGGTAGAACTAAACCGAAAAGATCCCGTATCAGCCACAATACCCGCATAAATACACGATGCGATATCTGCATCAATCAATTCTTCTCCATCGTTTGAAACGATAAAATCATGAATTAACTCACAAGTTGAACTGGTTTCAATAGTCCAAAAACGGTAGTCATCAAATCCTGATGGGTCCCGGTGGTGATCTATCATAATTTTTTTTGCTTCTGCCTTCCCAACAATCAACCCAAGATCATTAATTCGTTTCAAGTCATTAAAGTCCAAACAAAAAACGATGTCCGCTTCGTTGACAAGGTTTTCGGCTTCTTTAGGAGATTCCTCGAAATTGATTACGGTGTCATTTCCTGGCATCCAGTGCAGATTGACTGGGTAGTCGGTCGGTGTTACAACGTTTACTTGTTTCCCAAGCTTATTTAGATAGTGGTATAACGCGAGTGAAGAACCAAGTGCATCTGCATCAGGTTTGTGGTGGGTTGTAATAACAATTTTGCTTACTGAACCACTATTTAAAAACGGCCTTATTCCTTCGGTTGTATCTTCCAATGTAATTGCTTTTGAAAACTTTAACAAAACTCGTAAAATTCTATTGAAGTAAGCCTATTTTTGCACCCGATTTTAAGCAAGACAATAGAAAACATGGCTACAAACAGAACATTTACGATGATTAAACCGGATGCAGTAGGCAACGGACACATTGGAAGTATTTTGGCGGATATGATTGCTGGTGGTTTTACCATCAAAGCAATGAAATACACGCATTTAACGGCAGAAACAGCTGGCGCATTTTACGCAGTTCACAAGGAACGTCCTTTTTACAACGACTTAGTATCGTTCATGACAAGCGGACCAATAGTGGCGGCAATTTTAGAAAAAGACAACGCAGTTGCTGATTTCAGAAACTTGATTGGTGCTACCAATCCTGCTGAAGCGGCTGAAGGCACAATCCGCGCTAAATACGCAAAGTCGATTGATGCAAACGCAGTTCACGGAAGTGACAGCGACGAAAATGCTGCTATCGAAGGGAACTTCTTCTTTAGCGCATTAGAGCAACACTAAAAAATTAGGTAAAGATTTTATCTTTGCCACACAGTGGTAATGCATTTACAACTGAGGGCCTATAGCTTTCGTCGAGGGACGGACAAGCAACTTCGCTAAGGCCTTACTTAATAAAAGGAAGTTGCAAGAAGTAGAGACTGAGGGCCTATAGCTCAGTTGGTTAGAGCACCTGACTCATAATCAGGTGGTCCTTGGTTCGAGTCCAAGTGGGCCCACTGAAAATTAAGGGGTTATGACTTTCAAAAGTTGTAACCCTTTTTTTGTTGCAAGGTTTTTGCAAGCCAGGGGTGGTGATGTTGTCACATCAGGTCACATTTTGACACAGTGTATAACGTCAGCATAAAGTGAACTTTATGCTGACGTTATACAATCTACAAACCATTCCTCCTATTTCGAACAATATTCAACGGACGTTTTACGACTAATATCCACTTTAAAATAAAAGCCACCCATCAAATTGTTGGATGGCTTTTAGACTGATAGTGTAGATCAATAGATCTTACTTGGGGTCAATACGGTACACTTGATTAGTGATTAAAACCACAGACTTATATTAAGCCTCTACATTCCATGCCTCTAATTTAAATCGGCATTATTCGAACCCCTACAATTTTCAATCTTTCGCTGTCTAATATCTATTTTTAGCTAGGTTTTTTTGGCAAACACGATTTTTTTATCCCAGGTAATTATGGGAGCGTAGAACCGGTAAATCCGAATTTAAAATCAATCCGAGCATTTAAAATATTTTATCAACCTTATTGTAAACTTAACTATATCCATATATTTGTTTAACAAAAGTGTAAGGTTATGAGTAGAAAAATACTAGTAACTATCTATTTATCAATTGTTTGCCTGGTTTCGTTTGGACAATCTGACGTCGTTATTGGAACGGTAAAAGACACAATGGGGAATCCGCTAATAGCCGTTACTGCGCTTGAAAAAGGAACAACCAATGGAAACCTGACCGACGGAAATGGGAGATATACGTTGTCCGTTTCGGATGTTAAATCCTCCATAATTATCTTTTCTTATGTCGGGTACATTACTCAAGAAATTAAGGTCAACAATCGAAGTGTTGTCAACGTAATAATGAAGGAAGACCCAGAAATGCTTGGGGCAACCATTGTTGTAGGCTACGGTTCTTCGACAAAAAGAGAATTTACAGGAGCAAGCACGAGTGTAAAAGGCAAGAGCATCGAAAAACTCAATATCCCACGAGTAGACCAAGCCCTTCAGGGTCAGGTTTCCGGAGTCAGCATAAACACCAACTCAGGTTCTCCAGGAGGCTACTCGAGCATTCGGATTCGAGGTCTTTCAACCTTTGGCGACAACGACCCTTTGATTATTGTGGATGGGGTAATATATGATTCGGAAGGGTTGAATGCATTGAATCCAAACGACATTGAATCCATAAACGTATTAAAAGATGCTACTGCAGGTATTTATGGTGTTCGAGCGGCCAACGGTGTGATTCTTATTGAAACCAAAAAAGGCCGAAAGAACAGCAAAGCCCAATTTGAATTTACTGGATATAGGGGAATTCAGGAGACAGCCAAAAAACTAGACTTACTCAATGCATCAGAATACGCCGTACTTAAAAACGAAATGTTTGCCAGCGGTGGAGATGATTTGCCCTTTCCTAATACGAATTTGGGAACCGGAACCGATTGGCAGAATTCAGTTTTCCAGACAGCTAGAATCATGAATTACAATCTGACGGCGACAGGTGGTTCAGAAAAAACAACCTATTCGATTGGCGGAAGTTATTTCTACCAGGACGGAATTATAGGGGGAGAAAAATCCAACTTCACCCGTTTAAATGGTCGTGTAAATTTGAGTACAGACATCACTGACAAACTTCGCTTTAACAGCGTATTTCTGTATACTAACGAAGATCGCAACACTTTAGAGGAAAATCGTATTGGCTCCGTGCTGTATAATACTGTCAATGCCTTCCCAACAGACCCCGTTCGAGACGAAAACGGGAATTACTCCTATCTTGAAGAAGTTAGTGACATTGTCAATCCCTTAGCGCAAATTGAAAATACGTTTCATTCTGATAGGGTCAATAAATTCGTAGGTAAGGAAGAATTGGTGTATAAGATATCTTCCAATCTCAAATTTACCAATCGTTTAAATTATAATATAGCTTTGGTAGACAGCAAAATTTTCTCGCCCCTAGTATGGTTTGGACCGGGAAAGGCTAAAAATACTGCTATCAACGCCGACCTAGAGCCATCGCAGGTTGAAATTGCACCTAAAACGCTCATCGATCGTGGGGCAAGTATTTCCGAAGCTAGATCAACGTACTCAGATATCAACTTTGAAAGTTTTCTGAACCATAAGAAAACATTCAATAACGTACATATCTTAAAATCAACCTTAGGTGTTTCGCTTTTCAGTCGAAATGGAAGCCAATTGCAGGGAACCGCTTACAACATTCCAAACAATTCTATTGATTTTGCTGACATATCGGCAAATCTTGCACCAGGTGGTTACCTCAACAATGTCAGTTCTTTCCAATTCCGTGAAAGATTGCTCTCAACATTTTTTCGTGGCGAATATCGTTATGGGAGTAAGTATACGCTCTCGGGCATTTTACGTAGAGATGGCTCTAGTAAATTTGGGCCGAATAATCGCTATGGAATTTTCCCAACAGTTTCGGGTGCATGGGTAATCTCGGAAGAAGACAAATACAAGGTAGGCTGGATGGAGTTCTGCAAGTTTAGAGTCAGCTATGGGATTAGTGGAAACGATCAAATTGAGAACTTTGCCTATCGAGGCTTGCTGAATGGAGAAGGCGTATACGTTTTTAACGATATCATCACGTCAGGTGTAGCAGTTGGTAGAGCTTCCAATCCCGACCTTAAATGGGAAACCACAAGACAGCTTAACATCGGAACCGATTTTAGGCTTCTAAAAAGTTTCAGCCTAACCATGAACTACTTTGTAAAGAAGACCAAGGACTTGTTGTTTCAACCGGATGTTTCTGCAGTGCTGGGTACTGCCGGTGCAGGAAGTTTCGCCCCCATCATCAATGCAGGCGATGCCGTTAATAATGGTCTGGAAATCGAACTGGGCTATAAAAAAACATTTTTTCAAAAACTAAAATTAAATGTGAATACCAATGCCACATTCCTAAGAAACGAAGTGAAAAAAACTCCAGACGGGGTGGCCTTCCTTCCCGGAGCTGCATTTGGAGTAGGAGGAAATATTGCCACCCGTTTTCAAGAAGGTTTTCCAATTGGTTATTTCATTGGATACCAAACCGATGGTATTTTTCAAACCCAGGCGGAAATAGATAATGCCTCTGTCCAGCAGCATGGTGCTAAGCCCGGGGATCTTCGTTACGTCGATCAAAACGGTGATGGTATAATCAACTTCAGTGATGATTCTGATAAGATTGAATTAGGTTCTCCCATACCTTCACTTACTCTTGGATTGAATTTAAGTCTCGCCTACGAAGGATTCGATTTATCTACTACTGTATTTGGTGCCTTTGGTCAGGAAATTATACGAAACTATGAGCGCCAACAACCCTATGCCAATCAACTGTCTTATGCCATAAATCGTTGGACCGGTCCCGGGAGTACGAACGAGAATCATCGGCTTACCACAGATCTTACTCAGAACACTGTTTTTTCAGATTATTATGTCGAAGACGGTTCTTTCGTTAGGTTTAAAAATGTTCAATTGGGGTATACCTTCAATGGAAAAAAACTTAAAAAGTTAAAGCTGTCGTCCGCCCGTATTTACATTTCAGCCAACAACTTATTCACTATCACCAACTATCTTGGATATGACCCCGATATCGGATCCGCTGGAGAAACACTTTCAGCAGGGATTGATTATGGATTTTATCCTCAGGCAAGAACAACCATGATGGGCATCTCAATTAAGTTTTGATATGAAAAAAAGAAGCATAAAAAGTACGATTTGCATAGCGACATTGCTATTGTTTTATGGGTGTGATAAATTCCTAGACATCAAACCTCAGTTTACGCAAGATGCCGAAAATTTCTTTCTAACTCCTGTGGATTATGAACGCGGACTCATTGGTGCTTACGACCTTCTGCAGTCTTCCTTTCTTACACAATGGGTAGGCGAAATCGCTTCAGACAACACAATAGCCGGGGGGGAAAGCGTTACGGATACAGAAGGTTTGCATCAAATAGACAACATGCAACACAATGCCGTAAATAATGAACTAAGAAATATATTTCGTTGGAATTACGCAGGTATTACGCGGGTGAATTTCATTATGGACAATAAGGATAATATTGACTTTGTAGGCAAAGACCGTGTGTTGGCTGAAGCCAGATTTTTAAGAGCATACTATTATTTTGAACTGGTAAAATACTTCGGAGATGTTCCATTAGTCATAGATAAGACTTTAGGAAGTGAGGAGGTAATCCAACAAACTAGAGCGCCCAAAAGTGAAGTATATGAGGCAATTGAAAATGATTTAATCTTTGCTTCTCAATTTCTCGATTGGACATCTTCCGATAAAGGACGGGTAACCAAAGGGGCTAGCCTAGCTTTACTGGGAAAAGTGTATTTATATCAGGATAAATTCAGCAAAGCAACAGAAGCATTCGAACGTGTCATACAAGAAGGACCTTACGGACTATTTAATGATTATTCAACGCTTTTCTTTTTGGAGAACGAAAACAACCTTGAAACTGTATTTGACATTGAATACTCCGGTGCAGAGGGTGGAAGTTATGAATGTTTAATCTGTTTGGAAGGAAATGCCGCCCCAGGATTTCAGGGTATAAGACAGTATAAAGGGCCCGTTTATGGTAATGGGAACAGCTACAATTTGCCAACTAAAGAATTATATGATGCCTTCGATCCTGCTGATATTAGGAGGGACGCCACCGTTCTATGCCTCGATTCGTTCATTGCCGCTCAGGCGAACCCAGACGACATTACATACGCCAAAGGTGGAGGTGGTCATACCGGTTATTACAACAACAAGTACATCAAAAGGCAAGGGGAGATTGGATTGCCAGATGACGACCTTACAAGTCCTGTGAATTATCGCGTTATTCGTTTTGCTGACGTATTACTTATGGCTGCTGAAGCACACGCACGATCTACTTCCGTAAATGAAGATAAAGCAAGGACGTATTTGAACCTTGTCCGCACAAGGGTTCAGCAACCTGACCTCAACAGCAGTGGACAACAATTAATTCTCGATATCTGGAAAGAAAGACGACTTGAACTTTCATGCGAAGGACATAGGTTCTTTGATTTGGTTCGAACCGGTCAAGCGAAGGACTTTATTATTGGTTTTATTCCAGGAAAACACGAATTATTTCCCATTCCACAAGTTGAAATTGATCTTGCTGGTGGCTCTTGGGCACAAAACCCCAATTATTAAAACATAAAATTCACATAAAATGAAAACTCAATTTATTTCACTGATTACAGTAAGTCTCCTTTTGCTCACTCAGAGTTGTAAGGAAGATGAAAAACCAACATTGGGGAATCCCCCATCTGTTGAAGATGCCGCATTTACTTATGTCCCCAGCAGTGCTAATGCTAACATCATTGAATTCACCGCAAGTAACGATGCGCTAACCGCCAAATGGGATTTTGGTAATGGCGAAAAAGGTGAAGGTACAAATGTTACCAGCAGTTATCCACTCAAGGGAACATATACAGTAACATTAACGGTGTTCAATTCAGGTGGTAGTAGCAGTTCAAGTCAGGACATTGTTATTGACAAGGATGATCAAACACTGCTAAATAACCCTCTTTACGTGTTGCTCACCGGTGGCGTTAATGGCAAGGGCTTCAAGAAGTGGGTCGTAGATTCAACCAGAGCTGTACACTTCGGTGTAGGACCAAATCCGAATGGAAGTGCCGGCGACTGGCCTGAACATTGGCAAGCCCCAAGGCTAGCAAAATCTGGTAGTGGTCTTTATAATGACGAATACGTATTTAAGATTTCAGGATTTGGATTCGACCACATTACTAATGGTCTTGTGTTTATTAACGATGCAGAAAAAGACGAATTCCCAAATTCCTATCCAAATGCAGACGATTACTCGGCTCCTTTTACGGATCAGTTAAACGAAACCTGGACGCTAACGGAAGGCTCAGACACAACCCTTAAGGTTTCGGGTAAAGCATTTATCGGCTTCTATACCGGAGTTCGTGAATATAAGGTAGTTCGCCTCACCGAAAACGAACTTTTTCTTCGGTACGAAGATGCCTCTGACGCAGCGTTGGCTTGGTACATTCGATTAGTGCCTGATGACTTCCCTGTAGACAATGGTGGTGGGGGTCTTAATGAACCTACCAGCGCAGCAGCTAATCCTACCGCTCCATCTTCGGATGTCATTTCGATGTTCTGCGATGTTTATACCGACGTTACTGTGGACACATGGAGAACAGATTGGTCGGCCGCTACATTAAAGGAGATTGACATCAGTGGTAACAAAATAAAGAAGTACACTGATCTTAATTTTGTTGGTATCGAAAGCGTTGGGGCCAATACCATAAATGCTTCTGGAATGGCGTACATCAACTTCGATGTCTGGACACCTAATTCAACAGAGATGAAATTTAAAATTGTTGATTTCGGGGCGGATAACACTTTTGCAGGTGGTGACGACACCGAGCACGAGATTATTTTGACCACACCTACCTCGGAGACTTGGGTCAATTACAAAATCCCTTTGTCAGACTTTGCTAACCTTGCGAGTACCAAAAATTTGGCACAGTATATTTTTGTTTCTGCACCTTCAGGTACCTCTGTTGTCTATATCGACAATATGTATTTCAGCAAGTAACGTGTTTCCTAATTTTAAAAGAAAAGGGCCGGAAAATTCCGGCCCTTTTCTTTTTATCCTTTTTAAATGTAAAATGTCAGCCTAATGTTTACCACTTAAGAGATAAAGTTAAGTAACAGTTTATTATCTTGAAAGACGTCTTTCAAGGCTTTATCAAATCTTAAAAAGTAAATAATAATGGGAAAAGTAGGAAG
>Ga0209630_10003054_pt1 | contig 15523 bp, 17 predicted proteins | sample COG_01_FD_184745 | JGI IMG/M metagenome (GOLD analysis project Ga0209630, IMG submission 184745) | Pelagic Microbial community sample from North Sea - COGITO 998_met_01 (SPAdes) (version 2) | ecosystem: Environmental > Aquatic > Marine > Neritic zone/Coastal water | place: Helgoland, sampling... | reverse complement strand
GATATTTTTTTTGTATTCTATATAAGTTATACAAAATTTGAGTTATTATGGTTCTAAAGTGTATAGGTAACAAATTAGTTTTATTATTTCTTAAAAATGATTTTAAAGTTCCGTTATTTGCATATTCGGAATACATAAACATTACATTTTTACATTTTTGAATGGTAAAGGATTTTACAACACCGTACGAAGATAAACGTTTGCTTATTTTATATTCATGTGTTATATCTTCATTCAAAACTACTTTTATAGCGACTTTCTTTTTACACTCTTTATCTATACATCCCAAGTAAACTTCACCAAACCTACCTTGACCAATTTTTACAGTCCCTATTGATTTACTTAAAGAGTCCTCTATAGAGAGTGAAATAGGTTTGTTATTTGGTATATATAAAAATTTTTCCGGATAACATCCCATACCCTGCATACTTTTCATTAGATTTTTCCCTAGATTTAATTTTTGTTTTAAATTATTTTTTTTATTTTTTGCAAGTTTAGATATAATTTTTAAATTTTTTAAATGACGTTCTCTTTCCATATTGGTCTAATATAGTGTAATATTTTATTCATCAACGAGATCGTCCATGATATCTTCAATTAATTGGTCTTGTTCGTTATCCAAACCCTGGAAAGCAAACGATGGTAATTTTGTAGATTCACCGCACAATACTTGTGAAAGTCTAACACTTACACCGAACTTATTATCAATAAACCAAATTTGATTAATTTCAACAATACACATACACTTTTGACCTTTTTCAATTTCATCAAGTTTAATGAGTTCTCTATCAGAACTATACGCTTCTGGTATAAAATCACCTATTTGATTTGTTTGAATTTTCAATTTAAGTGTATTAGCATACCCTTCCTTACCCTGTCTAACAAGTGGTTTGTATAAGGCTTCACGAATAACATTAATATCATAAGATTTTCCTAACCAATCTTTAGAATTTTCAGTTACTGTTTTAAGGATAATTTCATCCAATTCTGTAAACTTAGACGAGAGTTGCATAGCATCTTCGTTGTCTGTATCGAAAGAAAGATCGAGCGAGTATGAAGTTTTGTTAGTAGCTTCATCAGTAAAAGCACTTATACCGAATGGTGAACGCATAAAAGGAAGTTGCAAATAGAGTTTCTTTTTATCATTGCGAGTTAACATCACCGATTTACCACCATTTTTATTTTTCTTTAGTTGACTGAATGTAACCGTAGAAGGTTCGAATTGTTGAGAAACTTGAATATTATTAGACATTTTTTTTTTGTATATTTTATTAGGTACGAAACTTTAAGTCACTTTTTTTTTCTAAATGTATAATAAAACATCATGACTTGCTCAGGTGATAAAAAAAGCTTACTATTCAAAGATTGTGGTTGTGGCTGCAATGGTAAAAAACAAGAAAAAAAATTTCTTATTGCGTTAATGTCAGCGTTACTATTTTTCGTAATCGCTAACCCAACTACATTTCGTGTCGTTAGAAGAATATTTGGAAATTGGGTTTCTACACCCACAGGGTGTCCATCAACATACGGTCTTTTACTTCATTCTCTAGTTTATTTACTCATTTCGTGGGGTATGATGAATTTAAAGAAGGATGAAAAAGTAAAGAAAGTAAAGAAAGAAAAGAAAGAAAAGAAAGAAAAAGGGGAGGAAAAGAAAGAAAAAGAGGAAGAAACCTCAAAAATGGTTCCTAAAATGGTTGATATGCCAATGCCAGAACCAGATATGTCAGAAGAACAATACCCTAATATGGATAGCGGTTTATACTTAGATTCTTATGATACGACTGATGCTATAGATTCGAGGTTATATTTATAAATAATTAAAATTCTTCATTAAACTCTATGGAAGTTGAATCTTCGTCTAATTTTCCGTAATCGCCGACTCTTTTTTCAAAAAAATTAGTTTTACCATCGAGTGATATATTCTCCATAAAATCAAAAGGATTTTTTGTACCCCAGATTTTATCGTGACCACTCTGTTTTAATAACCTATCTGCGACGTATTCTATATATTCAGACATTTTATCCGAATTCATACCAATTAAACTACAAGGGAGTGCATCCGTTATAAACTGTTTTTCAATATAAACTGCATCTTTAACAATTTGTTCAATTATATTTTTACTCGGTTTATGTTTTAACATTTTGAATAGTTCAATAGCAAATTCTAAATGTAAACCTTCATCTCTACTTATAAGTTCATTACTAAAGCATAGACCAGGAAGCAATCCTCTTTTTTTCAACCAAAAAATAGCACAAAAACTACCTGAAAAGAATATACCTTCTACACAAGCAAATGCTAATAAGCGTTCACCAAAGGATCTATCCTTGCTAAACCATTTCATAGCCCAGTCAGCTTTACTTTTAATACATGGTATAGTTTGTATAGCTTCGAAGAGATTCTTTTTCTCTGTAGAGTTTTTTATATACTTATCTATAAGTTTACTATACGTTTCACCATGAACCATCTCGTTATGTTCTTGGTAGGCATAGAATGATCGAGCCTCCGTGTATTGAACTTCACTTGCAAAATTATCGTTCAAGTTTTCAAATACTATACCATCTGAACCTGCAAAAAAAGCAAGAATATATTTAATAAAATGTTGTTCATTTTCACTCAGATTTACCCAATCATCCATATCTTTAGAAAAATCAATTTCTTCAGCCGTCCAATTAGACATCTGAGCTTTTTTATACATAGTCCATAAGTTTTCGTGTTCAATTGGAAAAACTGTAAATCTATCAAGTGTTGGTAATAACATTGGTTCAACATTTTCGAGATAATCTTGAAAGTCGAAATAACTCCCGATCAATTTATCATTCATGAAAATTTGTGGGTATACAGATGCTTGAGTACCACATCTTTTTTTTAATTCTTCTTTGTCTACTAAAACTTTTTTGTTTTCTAATTTGTATTCCTTACATAAATCAACTGCTAAGTCGCAGTATTGACATCCTTCTTTGGATAAAATTTCAATCCCCATTGTGCTAATATCTGTAAATATTTTTGTGTGAAAACTTTAATAATGATTAACATTTCAGAAATTCAGCCTGGAGAATTAATAAAAGTTTTAGTTAACTTAGAAGACGATATAGAAGATGAGATATACGCTAAAGTAAAGGAAAATAATAAAGATTATGTAGTAGTTTCCTATTATACAGAAACATCGATGACTTATAAAAGTGCAAGATTATACGAACTTGAAGATAATGATGAACTTGTTCAGGAAGAAAATTTATCAGAATATCATCAATCAAATGACTATTTTAAAAACGTAAAAGACAATTTATACTGTATTATAGATGAAATAGACTCTGAAGAAGAGAGTGATATTATAGATGAATCTGATGATAGTGGTAGCGACCTTGAAGATTTTATTGTTTCTGATTCGGAAATAGACGGTATTGTTATGCCACCTTCTAATAGTAGAATTATAGATAAAGAATGGAAAGAATGGAAACCAAGAAGTCCAGGGTCTTTAAGATACAAACAAACTATTGATAATATTGAATCAATCGTAAGACTACAAACAGATGATCTAAATTTTTAATACCTAAGTGCGAAATTAAATTTTATTATTTTTAAGAATAAAGTGTATAATGGATCTGACTACTATATGGTCTGTCGTAGACAAACTAAAAAATAAACAATTAATAACAAAGTCGATCAATATAAATTTATGTAAAGAATGTCATAACGTTAAAGTAATTTCAAAAGAGGGTTTACCAACATGTTCACAATGTGGTTTAGTAGACACACTATTTATAGATGAAAAACCGGAATGGACGAGTGGTATAACTGATGATGGTAGGGTAAACGATCCAGCGAGGTGTGGTAATCCCAACTCAAACCCTGAACTTTTTTCAGAATCATGGGGTAAAGGTACAATTATTTCTACACAGAGAACTTCAACGTATGGAATGAAGAGGTTAGCAAAAATAAATTTTCATCAATCTATGAACCATAGAGATAGATCATTATACCATGCTTATAAAGATATAGATGAAGCCTGTTTATCTTTACCTGATAATGTTTTAAAAGATGCAAAAATGATGTATAAAAAATTTAATGATAAAAAACTAACAAGGGGTGCAGTCCGTCTAGGTATAAAAGGAAACTGTGTTTTATACGCGTGTAGAATGTACAAAGTATCGCGTTCGACAAAAGAGATCGCCGATATGTTTTGTATACATTCAAAAGATATAAGTAGAACATCATATCTTTTCAAGGAAACAATATTGGGTAAAACAACAAAAAATTATACAACTTTACCTAACGATGTTATGCAAAGATTATTAAATTCATTTGATGTTTCTAGAGAAGAACGTTTGAAATGTAATAGAATGTCTATAGACCTTGAAAATTGTTCACAATTAATGAGTAAAACACCTAATAGTGTTGCATCAGCTGTAATTTACATTGTTTTTAAAAATAAAATTAATAAAAACGAAATATGTGAAAAATGTTCAGTTTCTATACCAACTATAAATAAAATTGAAAATATTATAAAAAAATACTTAGAGGATAAAGTTTAACTATATAGTATATAATGTCCGAACCTAATAATAATAAACCAACCCGTGTTTTTATAAGTACACCATGTTACGGTGGTGTATGTTTGGAAAGATATATGATAAGTATAGTTAAACTCCAACTTGAATTCATCAGAGAGGGTATACAGATGGTTTTGGATACTACAGAAAATGAAAGTTTAGTACACCGTGCTCGTAATGTTGCAATAGGTAGATTTATGCAAAAATCAGATTGTGATTTTTTCATGTTCATAGATGCAGATGTTGATTTTGATCCTAAATCAGTCGTTAGACTTATTCGTTCGGCTCATGAAGTTTCTGTTGCTATATACCCTAAAAAAGTTGTTATGTGGGATCAGGCTAAAAAAGCAATTGAACAAGGTGACGAGCGTAGTTTACAAATGCTTTCTTCCAGTTTAGTTGTTAATGTAGGAGCTAAATCCAGATCTGTTGAAAATGGTTTTATAGAAGTATTGGATGGTCCCACTGGATTTATGGTTATTAGTCGAAAAGCTCTTGAAAAAATGCACGAACATTATACAGATTTAAATTGTAAAAACGATCATCAAAATCGAGATATTGATGAATATTGTGCTGTTTTTGATTGTATGATTGATCCGGATACTCGTAGATACCTTTCCGAAGACTATGCTTTTTGTAGACGTTGGCAACATATTGGAGGTAAAATATACGCAGATGTTCAAACCACTTTAGGACACATAGGTAACTTACCATTTGTTGGATGTTTAGAAGAAAGGCTTAAGGCTTAGAGTATAATGTAATAATATGAAGTTTGCAACTATAATAGTTACTCGTAATAAATCATGTCATGTAAAAACTTTACATAGTATTCTTAGATTTAATTTAAAGTGTTTACAAAACAAGTGTCAAAATGAGGTAGTTTTCGTAAATGATGATTCGTTTGATAAAGCAGATAAAATTTCAAATTTTATAAAATCACACGAGAGATTGCTTTTCGTAGATTATGGTATACAGATAGACGACGATAGTTTAAATACTTGTTTTAATAAACTTGAAAGTGTTGGTTGTTTAGTTTTTCCCGGTGTATTAGAAGGTATAGATTGGGGTTTGTTTAAGGCAAAAGTAAAAGACGGATGTAAAGAACCTACCGAACAGATTGGTTTACATTTTGATACGGAAGTATCTAATAAAATTAGTTCTGAGTATTATAACGTAAAGAAAACGTCTTCTAAATGCTGGTTATTAATTTCTAAAAATGTTATCAAACACTTAAAAGATAAAAAAAGTAGTTCGTATAAGATTTTTCCTAGGATGGAAACGATGTTTAGTAAATTTCAAGAATCTGGTATCAAAATTATCGCGTATCCAAAAGCTAAGTTAACCATGACTTATAATCATGAGTGTGTAAGTAATATTTTAAACACCGCCGGTATTAAAAGTAATTAAAGAATATATTAAAAATATAAAACAGAATGAACCGGATATTTATAAAGAAGGATGATCCTCTTTACAAATATACGATACAGTTTATGGAAGAATCTTGGGGTACCAAAGGTAAAGGTATATTTCCCGGGTGTCAACCTATTTCTATAGAAAGGAAACATTTCGGTATTTTATCGGATAACGATTACGTTGTTTGTGAGAAAACAGATGGTACGAGATACATGATGATTGCTATACAAGTTGGAAACCAAAAGATTTGTATATTTATAAACAGAGCGCTCGAAATGTTTACAGTACCATTAAATTTTAGGATGGCGGTATTTAAGGGGACTATACTCGAAGGTGAATTGTACGAAAATACATTCATGATTTACGATTGTTTAATGAATTGTGGAGAAGTCGTAGGTAATAAAAATTTACTTGAACGTTTACAACACTGTGAAAAAGTTGTAAAAAAGTCATTAATTTTAACTACAGATCCCATTTCATTAAAAGTTAAAAATTTTCATTTACATGATGATTTTAAGGAGTTTATGGATAAGTATCTTCCAAAAATAAAACAAGAAATGGACGGTCTTATATTTACACCAGTAAATGAACCTATTCGTATTGGAACACACGAAACAATGTTTAAATGGAAACCAAGAAATAAAAATACAATTGATTTTCTCGTGAAGAAAGAGCAAACTGTAGAAACTCCCGGGTGTGTACCCGGTACACACGTCTATAAATTATACATTCAAGATCGAGGTAAACATATATTCGAATCTTCTATACCAATAGACAGATCAAAAGATTATAAATGGTTAAAACACGGTGATATTGTTGAGTGTATGTACGTAACATGGGAGGATGGTCCATTTTGGTGGAAACCTATTAAAAAAAGAACAGATAAAACGTTTCCAAACAGTAGACGCACGTTTTACAGAACATTAGTAAATATAAAAGAGAATATTAACATGAAAGAGTTTTTAGATTGTAGACCAGGACGAAATGATTATCTTCTTTAGGAAAATTATGAAGTTTACCTAAATTATCATCGTCTTGGATGAACCAATCATTATTTATTTTTTTAGTAGACATGTAATGACCACCATACTGAATACCTTTATGAATTATTGTAGATTGTAACTCGTATACATTATCCCCTATTTTCAATTCTTCGTCAATTTTCACGTAACTTTTTTTATCGAATGATACAATAAATATTTGAGGATATTTTGAAAATATATTTCTTGTTGTAGCAACGTGGTGTTTTTTACCTGTATCATCTACATAATCTTCTATTACATTCCATTTACTACTTTCGTTTATCATGGTATTTATATTTTTTACTTCATTTTTCACGTTTAAAATATAAACACAAAATGGTATTTTTGTTACATTTTTACTAACCGGTGATATAGTTATTTGTGTAGTCTCTCCGTAAACAAGATCTTTTATACGAGGGTAACCTTTTTCAAGTATATCTACTAAACAAAATAGAGCATCCTGTGTATCATGAGGCATACCAATTATAAATCTCGGGAATAATTTTACAAATTCTAATAAGACGGGTCCTAAACTAAAAACTTTAGTTTCCTGCGTTGAAAAATATAAACGAACAAGTTTTTCGTAAGATTTTGTAAAAGTACATTCGCCTTCGTAAGTATTATCTAATATATGAGATGATATTTCTCGTATATGTAATAAAACTTGTATAGCTGAATTAAAATAACAGGTATTTCCTAAATTACTAAAACCATGCATATAAAAAAAGGCGATAAAAAAGGCTTAAGAAGAAGACGCGATTATAAAAATGTAAACAAAATGGACGTACATAAATTGTGTGATGCTATAAAACCCATCGTCGATAAATATAAAGATGAGGAAAACATTGAAATGGAGTTTCGTTTAGGGAGATTCAACGGAACATTTTTTGATACTAATATTGGCGATAAAACATACGCTGATTTTATAAGAGGTTTTTCTTCTTATACCGGTTGGGAAACGATAGAAGAAAATACATACGATGTTTATTCACGAGAAGACAATAACATTAGATTGACTATTGATAATAAAACTGGTGAAGAGACTCTTATAAAAAAGGAACGTCTTGAAAATATTGATTTTAAAAATTTAAATAAATCACCTTTTGATATTCGTTTCAGCGTTTCCCGAGAAACACCTATCGATGATGAAGAGTATGATAATAATGAATGGCATAGAAACATAAAAAAAGAAAGATGTTCTTATACCAGGAAAAATTTATCAATTGATAGAACAGTGACCGCGGGTGAGACTCTAGATAAGGATTCGGAAGTATCAACTATATACCAACTCGAACTTGAAATTATAGACCCTAAAAAAGTAAATGATATCGATACTTTATTTAACATTTGTCATAAAATAAAAGATATTTTTAATATGTTGGATACTTATAAATGTTAATTATTGTATTACTATTTATTTGTATATTTATACACGTGATTAGTGATACAGATATAAATGATAGAATAACTATACTAGGTTATTCCCCTAAACATTTTTACGTATCGAATGGTAAATCATACGAAATGTTTCATAAAATGAAATCTAATGGTGTAATAGATCAGTCTTTAAAATATTTCGTAATGAAAGAAGATAAATTATTAGAATTAGAAGTAAAATCTATATGTTCACAGGTATCTCGTAAAGTTGAGGCGTTTAAAATTTCTGATGAGATAAAAAATCATTTTCTTGGTTACGATTTTTCATATCATGGTAAACATTTAAAACAGATATCAGAACCTGAAAAAATTATAAATGAAAATATAAGATGTTCATAAAATAAAACATCATTCTTCTATGTTTTGCAGATTCAATTCTTTGAAAATTGTCATATATATACATTATTAATCCTTTATCATGGAATTCCCTGTTTGTTTCAATATATAATTTGGGATCTTCACAGTTCATAAATTCGTCGTTTAAATAATACTCCTTTTCTAAATATGATATTGTAGTATTTTTATCTTTTCTATAAATTGTAATGTAATCTAATATAGTATAGTATATTGCATCTATAACGCTCGACAAAATATGATTATTATCAGTTATTTCAACATCATTTTGTCGGACGCGAATACACAGTAACCGTCTCGGGTTTTCCATGGTTTATTTATTTTTTGTTTTTATTCTTTAATGCTTTATTTTCAAAATTTGCATAGATATTGTTTAATAATTTACTATTATTATTTGATTTTGAGCTCGAATTCGAGTTAGAATTAAAATTTAATTTTTTTACAACCTTATTTTTTTGTGGACGTGATATTTTTTTCTTAATTGGCGCTCTCTTTGTAACCCTTGGTTTTGGTGGTACGACTCTTTTTTTGTTTAAGGGTAAAGGAGGTTTACTTTGTAATTCTCTTAGCGTTTGAATGTAATTTACAACTCTAGAACTATTAACAGCAGGTGTTTTTTGTAAAGACATTATAAAATTAACAACTTTATTAACGGTATTTTTTCCAAATTTACCGTATATTTTATTAGCTTCTTTTTCTATTAATAACTTTTTCAAATCCTGTTGTTTATTAAGTTTCCAATTTTTTACCATTGTTCTTTTAGTATCATTTGCGACCATTTTTTTCAAAACACCGTTTCGAGATACAAAATTTTTATTCTTTTCGAGTTGAGTAAGTTTATTTTTAACATCGCGAACATCTTTATTAATATTTATTACGTTTCCGTATTTCTTCATCCATGTTTTACCGTAAAGTTTAATGATATCATTTTTAATACCGTTTACGTTAAGTTTACGTCTTATATTAGTAGGTTTTCTATTTTCTTTTTTCTTAATGTTTAGTAACATTTTTTCCATTTCATTCGCGAGTGCGTTTGGTGAATTTGGTGTTTTAATATTATTTTTATTTTGTAGTTTTTGACACAAAACCTTTACAGTATCTGTATCGTTTACTGATATACCTCTTGATATTGCGAGTGTTACTAATTGTTCTTTTTTCAATTCGCGACACAGTTTATCGTTGATTTTATAATCAGAGTTACCCTTTTCTAATTTATCGAGTGCTTTACACATATCTTCTTTTTTATTTTTATTTTTTACACCAACAACTCCTAATTTTTTAGAAACTTCTAATAAAACTGGTTTAGTAAGACGCTCGCATTTACGTCCTCCTATTTTCATTACACCGTCTTTATCGTAAGTAATTTTTGTATTTTTTGTATTTTGTACTTTACTTTTTTTCGTGGGTTTTCGTTTTGGTTTTTTGAAACAACAATCATACCCTTGTGGATTCTTCCTAACTTCAAACCCTTCGTTACATGGTGGTCGTCTATTCTTAGGACACGTCGAAGCCCCTGTTTTAAGTTTTTGGAGTATTTTTTTACCCGCGTTAACATTTTTGTTAACCAAACCTAAAGTATACCCATTATCGTGTAATTTTTTTACAAGTTCTACACCAAAGGAATACGCACGTTCAAGATCATCGGGGTTAGATTCACCTTGTATTTGAACAATACCCGATCCCGCCTTACCTGTTTTTGTTGTAAAGATAAAAGCATGTTCCTTATATTTTAAATAAAGAAATGGGGAAATTTCAGGTTCGTATTCTATAAAAGAAACTCCCCATATACGCATTTGTCGAAAATCTTGGGTCATTTTAGATAATTGAAAATTTGTATTTGTTAAAAATTGACCCCCTATATTATTGTAAAATATATCATTGTACAAAAAACCCTGTTTTTGTGTGTATGTATCTATTATATATTTTTGCAAAGATTCTGGTTGGTTTTTAAGATTTTTTGAACCTAGAAATCCACCAGAAAACCGAATTTTTCCATTTTTATATATGTTAAAGCTGAAATTCTTTTTTTCGACACCATCCATAACGTACCCGGTAAATTGCGCAGAAGAGAAATTTTTATTTAAATCACCTTTTAAACCAAAATCTTTAGTGTGTATAGCACCAGTTTGAAATCTTCCGTATATACCCTTTATTTCATTAACATCTACTGTCATTCCACCTGTTATTGGTGCATGTCCTTTTGGTTTTTGTTTTAGAATATCTTTGATATCGAGACGCGATTCATCTTTTGTAAATAATCTATTCACGACACCGTTGTATATACCCGGTCTAAATTTACCTACACGTAGTTCTGTAAAAACGGGTACGTTCTGTGGTTGTGTGGAAACGGGTGTATTTGAACGTTTAATTTCCACATTGGAATTTTTAACGAATTGTCGAGGATCCATACTTATACTAGTCTGAGATTTTTAATCATTTTAAAAAATAATGTGATACATCGTATCCCTTTTCATTTTCTTGTACGATTGGTGCTGCACCATAGACCACATATTTATCTTTAAAATTGACCGGCCGGTCTAATTTTTCGGGATTATTTATAATCCAATAATCATTTTTCTCTTTCTTTACTTCGATATCACGCACGTAGAATGAACCGCCATAAAAGTCCTGATTAAAATTTGGCATTTGAATACTCTCTTCTCTACAAAAATCCTTGAGTTTAGACCTAAATAAGTCCAATGGAAACTTTACATTCGGGTTTGTAATTATAAGATCGTCTCTTTGTAAGTATTTTTCCAACGGGTTCGTAGCTGCAGCTATTTGTTCCCGGACTTTAAAAAAGTAACTTGGTAAAACATTCCATATATCTTGATCATGGTATTTTTGTGCATATTCCAAATACCCACGTAAACATTTTTGAATAATTTTTGGCATTTCTAATTCTAATTTTGAATCAAGGGTGGGATCAGTATCACTGTCACGAACTTGTTTACCAAAATGAAACGTAACGAGACGACGAAGAATACTTCCCGATTTATCTTTCCATTGTGGTACTTCATTACCTCCCAAAATACCTGGTACTTTCCATACAAAATTTTTAGCCTTCTCACATTTTACTGCTATAGAAACTTCTTCGCCTGAAACGATCGATTGAAACTCCGCTTGTTCTAGCTGTAAATCACCTTTAATTTCGGGTGCAATATACATTAACGCATCATGGATAGATGATAAACCGAATTTTTTTTCAACATTGTTAGAAAGAGTTCTAATATCATCAACTTCGTAAAATTTACGAAACACTTTTGTAATTAGAGTCGATTTTCCGGAACGCGCTATACCCTTTAGGAAAGGTATAACTTGCCATTTATCGAGTTCATTTAACTCGAAACATAAACGACCTCCTAGGATGTACATCCATTTTATAACATCTTCTTCGTAGTCTTGATACTTTAGAACACTATCGAAATAAGGTGTAGGAATATCTTCCCACTTATCAAGTTTACTGAAATCTTCAAATTCTACATCGAAGTATTTACAACTTACAAGCGTTGGATCTAACGCCGCGGCTTCTTTTGAAGTGTACGGGTAAAAAGCAGTGTGCCATAACCCTGTAGTATCTGACCAAATTGAACCAATAAAAATACCATTTTTAAATGACCATACACGTCTGTTTTTCTTTATTTCGTGAAATTGCATGTCGTTACAATCTGTCAAATGTTTTATAATTTGTGAAAACATAGCAGTACCGTTAGACGAGGTTAAATCTTTCCACAATTCAAACCATTCTTCTTTACCAGCAATTCTATGAACATATTGTTTTATCTCTTCATCTTGTTTCCATGCCCTTGTATCGTAACCTTCAAGTGTTTTAATTTGTCGACATGTATATCCTTTGTAACGCCTAGTATTATTTTTATAAAGGGAATCAAGAATAGCAAGTACCGTTTTTTGGAAAACATTAAGTTCATCGAAATCGGGCATAGAACATCTAAAAAGTGACGGGTTTGTACTAATTTCAAGCGGTACCATTGTTGGGTTATTTCGCCTATCATGTACACGGTTCGTACTTAAAATGATATTCCACGTATCACATACGTGATCGGTCAGACGACTTAGTCTAAAAGATACACTCAAATCATCCGTGTTACCTTCATCACTCGAAAGTATACCTAACAATTTACCACGATTAAAGTAACGTCCCATTTTTTCTAGCATTTGTCTATACATGTTTGATTTGGCTTTCATATCAACGTACTTTGGTTGTTTTGTTTCAGGGTCAAGTTCACTTTCGGTAAAGAATATATTATATGCGATATCAACAGGACTTAACGAGACGAGTTCTATATTATTTTTATCAGGAGATAAACCAAGTTGTTTTTCTTCATGTTTTAACATCCTTATTAATTGTTCTGGATTGAGATTGTCTATTTGATTGGCCATATCTCTATAGAAGGCTTCTTCGTGATCTGCATCCGGACTAATGTATAAGGTATCCGAGTTCATTTATAATTATTACTTACTATTTTTTTATACCTGTTTTTGTAATTGACTTAACAACTTTATCATAATTTTGTTCTGAACTTCGAGTTGTCTCGATATATTTACCAGAGCTGAACATACAGTTTCACCTTCTTCGTTTACAAGAACTGAACTTAAAAGGTTCCCTAATCTATCGAGACTATTATCTTCAAATTCAGAATCTATATCAGAATCGTCATAAATATCACCTTCTAATTCGTCGAGTTCTGGGATTTCGCCTCCGACTGTAGATAGTTCATCTTCTTCATTATTCGACCCAGTTTCGGATTCGGAACCAGATTCAATTTCAATAGTTTCGTCGACACTTTCTTCGTCGATATTTTCAAGTTCTGGTACAGGTTCGTTAGACATTTATATACATCAGGAAAAATCAAATCGAGTTTTTTCGCGAAATTACTTGAAAAAAAAATCTCATGCTATAGTACAAAACAAACAAAATGGCCGGTGGTCTCATGCAACTCGTCGCCTACGGCGCCCAAGATGTCTACTTGACTGGTAACCCAAAAGTCACATTTTTCCAGGCGGTTTACAAACGCCACACAAACTTTGCGATGGAAACCATTGAACAAACTATGAACGGTACAGCCGCGTCCTCGGGTCGCGTCTCCATCACGGTCGCCAGAAACGGTGATTTGATCGGCGACATGTTCCTCGAAGCGACTACGCTTAATTCTTTGAATAACTTTTCTGGTGCCACTGTGGATTCTAACTTTGTCGCCGAGCGTATTGTCTCGACTGCGGAATTGTCCATTGGTGGTCAAAGAATTGACAAGCACTACCAAAGATGGTGGAGATTGTACTCTGAATTGTACTTGGCTGAAGGGTCCAAGCTCAATTACGCTAAGATGACGACTAACCCAGTCACCGACACTGCCTCAAAGGTTTACTTGCCACTCATCTTCTTCTTCAACCGCAACCCAGGATTGGCCTTGCCATTGATTGCTTTGCAATACCACGAAGTCAGAATCGACATTGACTTGTCCTCTGAGTTTGACACCCACGTGACTGGCTTGAAGGTGTGGGGTAACTACATGTACCTCGACACTGAAGAGCGTAGACGATTCGCGCAAAAGGGTCACGAATACTTGATCGAGCAAGTTCAACACACTGGTACCGATGCCTTGGAGGCGTCTGGTACTAAGCAAGTCAGATTGTCCTACAATCACCCAGTCAAGGAATTGGTCTGGTGTGTCACTGACGGTGTTTCCACTCAATCCAACTTGTGGAACCTTGGTACCTCGACGGATGCGGCGAAGATTAAAATTGCTTCGGGTCAATTGGCTGCTTCTAATTGCGCTACGGTCACAACTTCTTCGTCTGGTGCCCCACAGTTCATCACCGGTGACCTCGGGGGTACGGATGATTACGTTGAAGAAAAGGTTGGTGCGCTTAACACTGCCAAGTTGGTCCTCAACGGTCAAGACAGATTCAAGGAGCAATCCGCTAAGTACTTTAACCAAGTGCAACCATTTGCCCACCACACCGGTTCGCCATGTGCGGGTGTCTACTCGTACTCCTTCGCGCTCAAGCCAGAAGAACATCAACCAACTGGTACGTGTAACTTCTCCAGAATCGACAATGCGCAAATGTCGGTTACTTGCAATGCCCTTGGTGACCGTGCGGCTCTCGCCCTCCAAATGTTCGCGGTCAACTACAACGTTCTCCGTGTGCAATCCGGTATGGGTGGCCTCGCCTTCTCCAACTAAGCGTGTATTAAACGTTTACTAGCAAATAAATAAAATTTAAAAAATATATACAAATAAAATTTAGATTTTAAAATTTAGACCAAATTTTAAAGTTTAACCTTAAAATACTTCTGTATTTTTTCGAGTATGTACCAGTTCGGATCAAGTTTACCCGTTTCGATCATGTTTATAGTATCTAACGTTTCGCCTATTCTGTGTGCAAGCTCAACTTGTGCATGACTTCTTTGTATACGTAAAAGTTGTATTCGTTTACCTATTGGTTCTGGCATATTAATACTGATTAGAGTTTAACGCCCAAAACACGACGCAGTTTTTGCATGATTTTATGATCCGGTATTGATTTACCCAATTCGTACGACGAAATTATGTCTGAAGATACGTTTATGAGATTAGCAAGATCTTTTTGCGTATACTGTTTTGCGACACGTGCCCGTTGGATTGTTAAACCCGTTTCTTTACTGACTTTTTTGTGTGTCCCTAACTCAGTTTCGTCAAGTTTTTGTTCCGGCGATTTACCCGAATATTGACTCCGTTTAG